>Ga0209631_10003217_pt1 | contig 18993 bp, 19 predicted proteins | sample COG_08_FD_184752 | JGI IMG/M metagenome (GOLD analysis project Ga0209631, IMG submission 184752) | Pelagic Microbial community sample from North Sea - COGITO 998_met_08 (SPAdes) (version 2) | ecosystem: Environmental > Aquatic > Marine > Neritic zone/Coastal water | place: Helgoland, sampling...
GCCTAATAAACCTCTTCCTCCTCTTGAAAGAGCATTCATGAAAATGGTGCTCAGCAAAGAAGGACAAGAAGTTGTTATAAAAGACGGATATATTCCTTTGCCTGCAAAAGTTATTAACAAATATCTTGTAGGTGGACCGCTAGCTAACTGAAAAACCAACTTGAGAAGGCTTATGTAGCAGGGGATTTAGCTTAGAAGGTTGGCTGGGATAGAAGGATTCGAACCCTCACCGGCGGGGTCAGAGTCCGCCTTCTAAGTTCCTTATGTTGTAGTTAAGTTATTGATTTATATACTTTAGATTTTTCGACGAATAAAGCATCCGCTTAATTACATATAAAAAGTCTCCCATAGGTCTCCCATTTATCATTTTAAAGTTAGATTGATGATCTCAGTGCTGTGAAAATAATTCTCAGATAGGATAAGACTGACCACTTAAATACCGAAGGGGCGGGCCTTATATTCAGTGACGGTATATGAACTCACTACTCTGACTTATTGTTTTAATAACACCCAGCGGACAAAGAGTGAATGTATACAAGAATGGGTTGTCGAGTCTGGTCGTTCGTATCCAGATGATCAGGAAATCTGTAAATATTCTCCTGATTGAATGTTGACTACCTGTCTACCATCCGTAGTCAGGTATCCAAGTAAAACTGAAAGTAGTTTGACAACCCACTCATCTCAAAACTTGTTCCTCTTGGTAATTTTAACTTTTGGTGTGTGCAAGTTAGACTCTGTAACAACAAACAAAAACAAACACATATCGGTGGTATTTTTAGGTTTTTTTAATGTTGTCAGTCACTTACAATGAAACGAGACATATTGAACAATATCTTGGGTGTTATAGATTTCGATAATTTACCAAAAATGAGTGCAAGTCTTGTGCAACTACTTTTTAAGTTATTGATTTTATTAGATAATATGCTAATTTTCTTATTGCACGCCAATAGGAAAATTTTGTAACTTAAACTAGTAGATTTAGAATTTCTGATTTAATTATATCCATATCTTCAAGAGTATTGTTTTCTCTAACTAACAGATGACCCTGAAGGAAACCGTCATTCCTAAGATGATGCAGCTGTTTTCGCCTACTCTTTATCCATTTCGATGATTGTTTATTTCGTCTGAGCTTATGTCTCACGCTCTCTTCTTTTTGATTCATGGTCAATAGAAAGAATTTTGCATCAAATTTTTTTGCAATAAATTTCAGTTTAGATAGAAGAGTTGCTCCCTCAAAGATAATATGTCGATAGTCTTTAACTTTGAAGTTAATAAAATTCTCAAAAATCCCTGTTTCAATTGTTGAGTACCTCCAAGAGTCTGTTCCAGAGAAAGTGGAATCGTTGTATTGCCCTAAAACGAGAATGTCATTGAATGTAGTGCACTTAAAATCTGGTCCGAAGCTTATCCGCTTCGGTTCTCCTAAAGTTCTCATCATAGATTTTAGTAAATCAGATTTACCAACTGAGGGTAGACCAATAATTGAAATAATCATGTATCTAGTATACTTCTCTGAAACCTCACGACATGCTCCATTCTCTTAATTAGCCTAAGAGGCATGACTAGTTGTGTTCAAGCAAATTTAGCTTATCAGTTCAAAATTTTCGCCATTATAAGAGTGTAGGCTACCCTCGCCGATGTCGTTCCATAGCCCATGAATGGACAACATTTCTGCAGCAACGGCATCATGTACAAATGGGAAGCTCATCAAATTTTCCATCGATACAATCACACCTTCGTGCTCCAGTGCTCGCAATTGCTCTTCTTTACTTTGGGAATGGTCAATGCGCTCATAGCCTGGCCGCAGGATATCCATCCATCGACCGACAAAACTCGATTTTTTCTCCAGATCGGGTGCGATACCCGAGCACATGTCGTGACAGCCATTTACACCACCGCAATTAGAATGTCCCAAAACAATGATGTGCGAGACATGGAGGTTAGTGACGGCATATTCAACCGCAGCAGATGTGCCATGATGATCGCTGTCGGGACTAAAAGGTGGGACCAGATTAGCTACATTGCGGTGGATGAAAAACTCCCCCGCATCTGAGCCCAAAATCGCTGTGACATGAACCCGGCTATCACAACAGGAAATGACCATTACACGGGGGTTCTGGCCTTCTTCTGCTAGTCGCTTATACCAAGCCTTATTTTCCGCAAATTTTGTTGCCTTCCAGCCTAAGTAGCGCTGTCTGAGATAGGCAGGAAGGGGAGAGGCAATAGTCATTCGTTCCTCGCATTTTGGTTACTGTGCGTATCTTAATCTGGTCTCTTGTGAAAATCCAGATTGAGAGAGGGTACAAACTGTATTCTTCCCTGTCTAATCGAGGAAACTAGGGTTGTAAGGCGACAACGCATACAGTTAAACGTCCCAGCAGGTTTGGTAAGAGTCTACGTATGCAGACTGGACATTATTTACAATAACCTGCTGGGTTGCGTAATATCTTAAGCAGTATTGCTGTTGAAGATGTCCCAGTGAAGTTTCCAAGCCTTGTTTTCTAATTTCCAGACAACGACATAGTCGGCTTGGTCTAAAGTAACCCCATCTTTATCTTTCAATGTGGCAACTCCAGTTTCAATCGCAGTTGTTCCTAGTTTTTCCACCTGTCCTGTTCTGAGTGACAGTGCTGATACTCCAAGAGCCGCTGTGTTTTCCCAGAATTCCTGTATTGCCTTCTTGCTTTTTATCGACTTACTGTTTGGAGGCATAAATTTAGAATTTTTGGAGTAGCAGCTTGCTACTGATTTCATATCACCTGCCTTAAATAAAGCAGTCAGATTTTTATTAGCAGCCTGAATCTGTTGTTTAATACTTATAGCCATTCTTGGAACCCCGTTTGTATTATTACTGAATCAATTATTTTCTTTTTCAACTATCACTATCAAATCAGACAAGTGATTAATAGTAAAGCTGGGTGCAACCCTGGCTTTGCCTGCCTGTAATGGTGGCGGCATTCCGTTGTCACTTATTAGAACAGTTTTTAGGCCAACATTTGTTGCACCGTTAATATCATGCTCTGGAGAATCCCCAACAAAGAAGATTGTATCCGCTGCCAAGCCAGACAACCGCATCGCCTCTTCGAAAATCTTCGCGTCAGGCTTACAGGATTTCACATCTTCCGAACTGATAGCATGATTAATATATTCGTGCAGACCTTCATTTTTTAAAATAGGTTCGAGCATATCATTGTCAATATTAGAGACAATAGATAGGTACAGTCCTTTTCCTTGAAGAGCATGGAGTGCTTCTAAGGCATTTTCTTTTAATGTTAAGCAAGTAGTCACTGCCTCACGGTGAGCACTGATATACCAAGTTAAAGTCTCTTTTGTTAGCTCTCCTCCAAGCAGCTTACAAAACAAAATGAAAATATCTTTGAATAAATTCTCATGAAGATAGTAAGTTTTTTCGGAATAAACCTTTGCGATTTGGATCGTTGCTTCTTGGTAGCATCTCTTTATATCTTCAGTCGTCGCCACAATACCAAGCTTTTCTTTTGCTTGATTGAGAAGAGGAATCGTTACGCGAGGCACATCTTTATACGAGCATAAGGTTCCACCTAAGTCGAAGAAAATACCCTTAATCATTGATCAATAATTCTAGTTTTTTATTCCAGGCGTGGTCGGTGAAATCCATTTTAATAGCTGTCACGGATACTTTATTATTAGAGATGACACCTAAATCTGTGTTATTAGCCGGCTCTTTTTCAGTGTGTGTGATTCTCACCCAGTAATAAGGTTGATTTCGCGCATCAATTCTGGACTCTATAGCAAAACTTCCTGGAGGCCGATGGCCTTGGGCTGCGACTGAGACGCCGTCTACAAAGTCCGCGGTGCAGTCTGGAAAATTGACATTCACTAGAGAATCTTCCGGCCACTCTTTCATTCGGATTAATTTCTGGAGGACTTCAGGTGCATACTTACGCGCTGCGCTGAAATCTGACACACCTCGAGGCGGTCTTACCTGAGACAAGCTAATTGAGCGTATACCCATTAATGTCCCTTCCATTGCTGCAGCAATGGTTCCTGAATAGCTAACATCTTCAGCTAAGTTGGCACCACTATTTATGCCAGATAAGATTAGATCTGGATGAGCATCTTCCATGAAGTTCCATAAAGCCATGAGTACACAGTCAGTTGGCGTCCCATCTACTTCAAAATGTTTCGTGTCGCGTTGCTTGGCGCGGATGGGATTCGTTAAAGAGATGGAATGACTGGCGCCACTGCGTTCGCTGCTAGGGGCAACCACCCAGACATCATCTGAAAAAGAGTAGGCAATTTCTTCAAGTAACTTGATGCCAGGAGCATCTATTCCATCATCATTCGTGACCAGTATCCGTGGGTTGTCTGTCTTCACTTATCTTCCTTTGGGATCTTATTTTTTTGTTGTATAGAGAGTAGCTTTTTTTGTAGCCGCCGAGCCTTTTTTTCATCGCCACCTAAGAAGCCTGGAGCAGTGCTGTGAAACTGTATTAAATCATTAAGGATCTCTAGATTTTCAGGAGCTAGGTTTGCGGCTTGATTAAAGGCCATATGAGTTTTTTTCGCAAATCCGATCGCTTTCAACCAACCTGATTCTTGAGCAAGTCGACCGTAACTTTTCCCTAGCAAATGGAAAGCACGGGCATTGGACGGCTCTATAATAGATACTTTCTGATAAATTTCTGACGCATTCTTATAGTCTCCCTCTTCATAGTAGAAGTGAGCTTGCTCCATAAAAGCTATAACGTTGTGATCTGGTTGCGAGCTGGCATTTACTAATAGGCAGTAGCTGTTCAGGAAAATTATTATCAACCACATTGAATATTTGATTACACTCACTGGTTTTATTAAGTCTGGACCGCCTGTCAAAAAGACTTTGCGGTTTTTTTTGCTACCTCTATACACGAGTTTAGTATTTTCTCAACTTCAGTCGGGTCTGACAGAGTAGGTGCTATTACAATTTTGCTAACATCAGTTAGGCCGATAAAGGCAAGCCAGTTTTCGAAAGCAGGCTTTTGAAGATCAAAAGCTTCCGTTTGACTTCCAGCGCTATATTCGCCTCCTGTTGCATAAATTACCGCAACTTTTCCCGAGACTAGTCCCGAGTAGCCGCTTTCAGGGTTAAATGCCCAAGCTAAACCAGGCTGAGTGATTAAATCAATGTAGTGCTTCAAGACGTAAGGTAAACCAAAATTCCACATTGGTACGGAAAATACATACTTATCCCCGGAGTTAAAGCTGTTGAATAGGCTTTCAATTTTCTCCCAAGCTTTTTTCTCGTTTTCAGAAGGTTCGCTACCATGCATTATAGAATACTTGGCATCTAATACTTCATCGGAGAACGGAGGCAACGCCTCTGCCCAAAGGTCAATCTTCTCTATGGTGTCGTTGGGATGTTCTTTAGCATAGCTGTCTAGAAATGCTTCTGAAACTTTTATTGAGTGTGATCGGCTTTTTCGTGGAGAGGATTCGATATAAATAAGCTTTGCCATTGGGTGAGCCTCTTGTTGATGCTGTTCTTATTAAGCTGGGTCGACTGAGTTGTAATTCTTACAGTATATCCTTTTTATTTTAAATTGACTTGTTCATGTGTATTTTCTATTGCTTAAATTTGTGAGTAGTTTTCCACGTGTCTTACAATACGCTGTAAGGCTTTTTTCAGTCTTTCCTGAGACTGTGCAAAGCAAAGCCGGAAGTAATCATCATTGGTTGGTCCAAAAGTATAGCCTGGTGCCACACCCACATTTTCTTTCTCAAGTAGACTTTCTGTGAATTCTAAGCTCGACCGTAGACCTTTGATTCGAGGAAATGCATAGAAAGCCCCTTGAGGTGAGGATAACTCGATGAGTGGATGGTTTCCCAATACTTGCATGACAATTTCTCGACCGCTGTGGTATCTCTTTTTAAGGCTGCTGATTGTCTCCTCACCTTTTTCTAATGCCGTGATCGCAGCTGATTGAATGAATGAAGGGGCGCTGGTATTGAAACACTCGGAGATTGTAGCCATTTGTTCTTCTAGACTTTCTGGGGTGACCATCCATCCGATCCTCCAGCCGGTCATCGCATATGTTTTTGAAAAACTGTTTATGCTAATAACGGAGTCAGTTGGTCTGGCGACTTCTAGGAAAGACGGCGCCACATTAGCGTCATAAACCATTCGGTGGTAAACCTCGTCTGCGATTATAGTTATGTTTCGAGCTCTACAAATCTCGAGAAGCTCTTTTTGCTGATGCTTTGTCATAACCCAGCCTGTCGGATTACTTGGACTATTAATATAAAGCGCTCTTGTGTTCGGGCGTATTATTTTTTTTACAGCCTCTAGAGCTAGCGACCACTTACCATCTTTCTGTGTCAGACGAAGGTAGTCCAACGAGGCTCCTGTCACAGATATGGCGCGATCGATATTTGGCCAATGTGGGGTGATAACTATTGCATGCGAATTGGGATCAAGAGTCATTTGACAAGCCATCGTTACGGAGAGCATTGCTGAACCTGGAATCGTGATTCTTGCGTCGTCTATGCTGACATTATAAAGATTATGCAAGTACTGAGAGATAGCCTTCCTTAACTCAGGTTTTCCACGAGTGTGTCCATAATAGGTATCATTTCTGTCGAGCGCATCTTTTGCAGCTTGACGTATATATTCTGGGGTTCCGAGATCTCCTTCCCCAAACCACAAAGGGATCACTTTAGGATCATTAAGTCGCTTAAAGGCAATTTTTGTGATTCCATTTTGACGCAGGTCTCTGATGTTTTTACGTAACATTATGTGGCCTAATTATTTGAGCTAATCTGATTTATCTTAGGCTAACAGGCTGTCATGCTATATTGTATGTTTCAAGTACAAAAGGATTATGTGTGACTTTTCATATCAATCCGTTGCACGCTTCGTTCGCTGGTGAGGTTATCGGTATAAACCTTTCTAGAGACTGCGGGTCTGAGATACTGGGTTATCTTCGTGAGGCACTTGATGCTTATGCGGTTCTGGTTTTTCGAGGTCAGCTTTTGAGCGATGAACAGCAACTGCTCTTTGCACAACAACTCGATGGCGCCTTACATACGAAGACTGGCGTGGCCGCTCTTGGGCCAAATAGGTTTGGTAATGAAGCCATTACGAATGTGTCAAATATAGGTGATGACGGAGCTATTATCAAATCAAGTGATAGGCGTTCCCAGTATGCGTTAGCGAATCGTCTTTGGCATACTGATGCCTCTTTTGAAAGTCCTAGAGGCAAATATTCTTTGCTCTCGGCTCGAATTGTGCCTGAACAGGGTGGTTCTACTGAATACGCAGATATGCGCTCAGCCTATGACGAGTTAGATCTGGACACTAAAGCTATCATTTCTGAGTTGAAAGCCCATCACTCGATTGCTTATTCTCGCGAGCGACTGGGTTTCGAATTTAAAGCTAATGAAAGAGAAATTTTGTATGGTACGGCTTATCCGATAGCTGATCTGAATCAAAGAACAGGCAGGACAGCTTTGTATCTAGCTGCCCATGCATCTCATGTTGTAGATTGGCCTATCCCTGATGGACGCCTGCTGATCCAAGATTTAATAGAACATGCCGTGGATCGTAAATTTGTTTACACACATCAATGGAAGGCTCATGACTTAGTAATTTGGGATAACCTTACTACCATGCATAGAGGAAGGCCTTATGACTGTTATGCTGATAAACGAGAAATGCGCAGAGTCACCACATTAGACTGCTGAACCGTTAAGTCGTCAGGTTGTCTCTAATGACCTCTTTCCCATTTAGTCTAGGATCGCAACAGCTCTTGTCCAGCCAGCAGAAGCACCACGAATTTTCACAGGGAAACAGCTAACCATAAAGCCACTACTTGGAATAGCCTCTAAATTATGCAATTTCTCAAGATGGCAATAACCAATTTCTCGCCCAGCTTTATGTCCTTCCCAAATAATCTCACTGTTCCCTGTTTCCGCATACTTTTCCTGAGTATGGACGAAGGGAGCATCCCAGCTCCAGCCGTCCGTTCCTGTTAGCCTTACACCTTTCTCTAAAAGGTAGAGAGTCGCTTCTTTGCCCATTCCACAGCCACTAGAAACATAGTCATCATGGCCATATCGGAGTCCTGCCCGAGTGTTTACAACCACGATTTCTAGTGGGCTTAATTCATGATTGATCCTTAATAGCTCTTCTTCGACATCTTTAGCCGTGACAACATATCCATCTGGAAAACGACGAAAATCAAGCTTGATGCCTGGTTGGAAGCACCAATTTAGATCGACTTCATCTATTGAGATAGCCCGTTCACCATGGTTCATTGTCGAGTGAAAGTGATAGGGAGCATCTAGGTGCGTCCCATTGTGAGTCATCAGTTTTATCCATTCTATTGCCCAGCCTTCTCCTTCTGGTAGATCGTGCTCTTCTGCGCCTGGGAAAAATTTGACTACATCCTTCGCAGAGTCTTTATGCGTGATGTAATCGATATGTGGCCCATACCCTGGCGGATCTGATACGATATCGTTTTCTAGATGCATTGATATATCTATTAGTGTTCTAGCCATCTACCTTCTCCCATGTAGCTTTTTTGATTATTTCGCGTATTTTTGCTGGCGAGAGGGGACAAGACATCACCTTGACATTGAAAGGACGAAGGGCGTCTTCTACCGCAGCCATTAAAACAGTACTTGTAGCAATACTCCCATCTTCTCCCGCACCTTTTGCACCTACAGAAGTTGAAGGTGAGTGTGTGGCAAGATGATCAATTTCTATTTCGGGGGTGGCCCACACAGTTGGCATACCATACTCTTTTAGAGTAGTTGCGTATGGGACGCCATCTTCGGAGTATTCAAGGTTTTCATAGATAGTTCCACCAATTTGTTGGACGATACTTCCCTGAATTTGCCCTTTAAGTAGAAGTGGATTCAAAATCACCCCATGGTCCGCGACCATCCAGATCTTTTTAATATCGATTTTTCCTGTTTCAATATCGACTTCGACTAGTGCGCCCGCAGCACCGTTAGCATGCGCTGGATAGAATTGCATACGGCCTAGATCGTCTGCTTTCCAGTTGACCTGCGGATGCTTATATGTCCCAAGTGCCTCAAGTAATGGACTATCAGCATCGGCTAAAATTATTTCGGAACCTGGTTGGACATACGCTGCATACGCAAGTTCTTTGAAGGTACATTGGGTCTTATCAACGGAATTAATGATTAGTCCCGAATTGATAATAATTTGCTCGGGAGTACATTTAAGAAGCACACTTGCGCCGATACGGATTCGAGATAAGAGTTTTTCGGCCGCATTTATAATCGCGCCAACTGCGAACATGGCACCACGACTTGAGAAAGTACCAGAGCCGAAAGGAGCGGCTTTTGTATCTCCCCAACTCACGGTGACATCCTTAATTGCGCAGCCTATTTGATCTGCACATACTTGAGCATAAGCGGTTTCTATACCTTGACCAATATTTTGCATAGCAGTCATTACGTGGACCGATCCGTCCGAAGCTATTTTTACTGTTACTGATTCATAATTTTGGCTAGTGCTCCCAGGAAAAGTAGCGCCTGCAGGCTCTATATACGGAATAAGTGCCATGCCCAAATAACGACCACTTTCTAACGCTGCTATTTGTTGTTCCCTAAGCTCACTTAGTCTCATATTAGTTTCCAGTTTATCTAGACATTCTCGCAGGGAGCCATTTTCGATAATAGGGCCAGTGACAAGTTGAAAGGGATATGAGGTTAATAGATTTCGGCGTCTTATTTCAATCGGGTCTATTTCAAGTCGGTCCGCGGCCTGGTCTAGTATGCGTTCGATCAGCATATTTGCAAGATCTTTGCCATAGCCACGGTAGGCGTTATACGGCCCTTTGTTGGTCACAATACACTCAACATGCGTTCTATATGTATCGATGATGTATGGGCCAGGAGCATAATTACCCCCGTTCAGAGGCATACCTATTCCTGCTCCACGTTCTGCTCCGTCACACCCCATATCAGCTAATATTTTTGTTTCCATCGCTAGGATTTTACCCGTACGGGTGAAAGCCATCCGTGAGCGCGTATGGTAATCGCGAGCACCTGGGCCTGCATGCATCCATTCAGTCCGGGTCTCGACCCAATTTACTGGGCGTTCGCAGAGTATGGATCCAAGAATAGCAAAATACTCTGAGTCAACTGATAGCTTAGCCCCAAATCCACCTCCAACATCTCCTGCCAGGACTTCGATACGGCTCTCTGAGAGCCCGAAAACTTGACCGATAGCCATACGCATTTGATGTGGAATTTGAGTAGAAGCTCTAACTACTATTGACTCTTCAGCAGGATCATAAGTAGCACGCGCTGATCTAGTTTCCATTGGCATAGCGCTATATCTGTGTGATGATATTTTTTCATCGATGATCAGATCTGAAGAGGTAAATTTTTCGTCTATGTTTCCGTGTTCGAATTCAAATGCTACTTGCACGTTCGTACCCCATTCGGGGTAGAGTAGCCCGTCATCATCAGTATTAAGAGCGCCAGATTTTAGTGGATCAGAGTTCACGGGGAGCGGTTCATAACTTACTTGGACACTCCGCGCGGCATCTTCTGCAATATAGGGGTCGTCAGCAATAATTAGTGCTAATGCCTCGCCATAGAAAATAGTTTTCTCTGTGGCCAGCGCGTAACGCTTTGGAAGCTTCAAATCGAGAAGTTCCATTGTGGGTGCGAGAGGCTCCCAGTAGCTTTTTGCTTCTTCTCCGCAAATCACTCGATTTACCCCAGGCATTGCTTCTGCAATACTTGTATCTATCTGAATAATTTTGGCATGTGCTTGGTTCGATCTAGCAACTGCAGCATATAAATCACCGATTTCTTGATAATTGTCTACATATCGCCCCCGTCCTGAAGTCAGTCTTACGTCTTCCCGTCGCTGTAATGGCTGTCCTATCCAATTTTTCGTTTCTTTGAGTTCTAATTCTGTTTTTCCTAGCGGTTTAGCTTGTGAGTTCGCAACTTTAATAGCATGTATGATATTGGTATAACCCGTACAACGACAGATGTTCCCCGAAATCCCCGTTTTTATTTCATCGTCACTCAGGCGAGCCCCTTTAGACCTTTTTATCAGAGCTGCAGCACTCATAATCATTCCCGAGGTGCAGTAGCCGCATTGAAGGGCATGAGATCCGACGAATGCTTCCTGTATATTCTGGATGATTTTATCATTGCGATAATTTTCTACTGTCGTTATTACCTTGCCATGGACGCTCGCTGCTAAGACGAGACAAGACTTTACGATTTCTCCATCAATTTCAACGGTACATGCACCGCAGGAACCTTCTTCGCAACCAAAGCGTACACTTTTTTTGTTTGCTACAGTTCTCAGAAAGTCAGTTAGAAGCATTCTAGATGGGACAGATTTAACAATCTCTATACCATTAACACTAACTGCAATATCTCGTTCGTCGTTATTCATCGAGTTTGCACCTCAACGAATTTAAAATTCTCCTAGCTAGCGATATAGCAAGCTCCAGACGATATTCTTGGGACCCGTATTGGTCGGTGTGAAAATCATTCAAATGATCACGAATTTTATTCATTATAGTTACTACATGATTCATCTTATTGTGTCCGTCTGTTTCTATGATGAGAGGAACATTACGTGTGCCGCCGATTACCAGGGTGGTTTTTTTTTCTGAAGATACTACGCTGACATTAACAAGTGCTAGATCGTTACGTTGTCGGGAGAACTCTAAATAACAACCTGCAGCGAGTTTATGATTAGGAATTAAAATATTTTTTACTAATTCGTTTTGCAGAATATTTTTTTGAAAAGACACAAAAAAATCTTTTAACGAGATTTTTCTTTCCTGTAACTTGCTATTAATTGTTGTGACGATTGCATTGCTTGCAAGCAATGCAATAGACATGTTCGCACGTGGATCTGACCAGCAAATATTGCCGACTACTGTCGCCAGGTTTCTAACTTGCACATCTCCAACTTGCTGTGCCGCTTCCTGTAGCCAAGGTATGTGTTCCTCAATTATCTGGCTGGATAATAAATCAGACAGTGTTGTTAGAGCACCAATTTCTATAGAGCCTGCTTTTTCTATAATATCGCCGCTGAACTCTGCGATGTTAGATATCGAGATGAGTTTAGTAACTGTGACTTGTCGCAGTCTCATAGATGGAATTAAACTTTGTCCACCCGCTATGACAGTTGCTTCCGTAATCAAATCAAAAGCTTGGGCTATATTTTCTGGCTCATAGTAATCGAAAGATCCCGGTCTCATATTAAATGCAGCTCCCTTTCGCACACATATGTTTTTAAATTAATTCTATGCTAAATTCTATAAAGACGCAGTTGGTTTAAAAAAGTCGCACTACTTTAGTTCATTCTCTACAATCAGTGAAACTAGTGTGTTACTTTTTAAGGGGAAAAAATTGAGTATTCCAGATTTATCGTCGTTCGGCTTTGCGCAAGATTACCAATCTGTATATGACCTTGCTTACCGCTATTCAAAAGAAGAGCTATATCCTTTGTGTGGCAAAATGGACGATGAGGAATGGTTTCCTGAAGATGCCTTTCGTGCGATGGGCGAGCAAGGGCTCCTTGGTGTTACAGTGCCGGTTGAGTACGGTGGTGCTGGCTTAGATGTACTAGCGCAGTGTTTTATTTGTGAGGCAGTAGCGTATTGGAACCATACATTGAGTGCTTCATTGCTGGGTAGCGATAACTTATGTGTTCATAATCTTGTTAAAAACGGCGATAGTGTTCAAAAAAGCACCTATCTGCCAAAGTTTTGCGACGGTTCTGCTATTGGCGCATTAGGGATGACAGAGCCTGGTGCCGGCTCGGATGCGCTTGGAAGTATGGCAACTACTGCGACCCGTGACGGTGATGACTTTATCCTCAACGGACGGAAATTGTTCATTACCAATGGACCTGTTGCAGATGTTCTTCTTGTTTACGCAAAAACAGATCTTCAGAAGAAACAGCATGGCATTTCTGCCTTTATTGTAGAAAAAAAATTCAGTGGCTTTAGCGTCGCCCAGAAACTTGACAAGATGGGTTGGAGAGGTAGTCCTACCGGCGAACTCGTTTTTGATGAGTGTCGTGTTCCAGCTAGTAATTTGGTCGGAGGAGAGAACGAAGGCAACATTGTGATGATGAGTGGTCTCGACGTCGAGAGAGTAATTGGAGCATTCTTTTGTTTAGGTATGGCTCAACGGGCATTGGATTTATCGGTCGAATACGCCACCGTGAGAAAGCAGTTTAAAAAACCAATAGGCAGTTTCCAGCTAGTGCAAGGCATGCTGGCCGATATGTACACTGATCTGGAAAGCTTAAGAGCATTCACTTATCAACTTGGTCGCGAGATCAAAGATTTATCTATTAGCGAAGCAGGTCGTGGTGTAATTCATAAACGGTCAGCTGCAGCTTTATTGTGTGCCGGGCGAGCGTGTATGAAAATACTTGATTCTGCAGTACAAATCCATGGCGGAATGGGATGCATGCGTGAAACTGAAGTGAATAGACTGTATCGGAGTGGGAAAATAATGGAGATTGGTGCAGGCACTAATCAAGTTAGGCAAATCATAATAGCTGGTGAATTGCTAAAAGAAATTGCCTCCTAGTTTACTCCGAGCAATCTAAGACATCGTATTAAATAATTTTTTTCCATATAAGGGTGTGCACGGATTTTTCTCCATCCTGCCCGCGCATTGGTGGAGTTTTTAAGATCAAGTTTTTTTGAGTCAGCTCAAAGTACCTGAGTTGATCATGGCCAGGCCAGCTAGATGCGGATGCCCCCAAGACATGGTGAGTGACAGTGCCTGCTCTAGGATCAATTGTAAAAGTTCCGAAATAGCTTGTGTATCCTTGAAAAGCAACTCGGTATTCGTCATCACCGACTTCTTGAGGGTTGCGTGAACTGAAGATTTTACGATCTGATGCCATGAGTTGAGCTGCCATATTTCCTGCCAGATCATAATTTATACGTCCAACTACTTTCTCTCCTAATGGAAACGCGATCTTTTTATCTCCTTTTTGTGAGTAGCTATCCTCTAGTTCCCATGTACCTACAAAGCGTGCCATCAGGTTGCCCATCTTTAGATCCTTTTAGTTAAGTAACGTATCAGCCTTAATTATAGCAACTGTTTTGTCGAAAGTTTGCCTATAGTAATTTCTGCTGTGGGGAGGAGTCATTTGGGTTTTCAAAGCTGCTCAAACCTATGCCGACTAATCTATAATTTCTATTGTGCGGCAATGTATTGTCTTGTAGCAGAAGCGAGGCTGCAATTAGTAAGGCATCTAGTGAAGGAATTAGTTCGTGAAATGTTCTACTTCTCGTGAGGGCTTGAAAATCGCTGGTTTTGAATTTTAGGGATACAGTTTTTGCATTTAGATTTTTACTAATCATCAGAGCCCAAAGTTTCTCGCATAGGGGCTCTAGTGATTTGCCAAGAGTGGACAAAGGTTTGTCTTGTTCAAAGGTTGTCTCCACAGAAATAGACTTTCTCAGACGATTGTTCCTGACGGGGGACTGATCATTTCCTCGAGCCAATTGAAATAGTCGGGAGCCAAATTTTCCGCATATTGCGATGAGCTGATTCTCAGATAAATACCTTAGATCTCCCACAGTGTCTATGTTTAAGGTTTGTAGCTTTTTCTCAGTTACTGGGCCAACACCGGGAATTTTCCTAATATTAAGAGGAGTGATGAATGAGATAACATCTTGTGGTTTTACCACGCAGATGCCATTCGGCTTATTCCAATCAGAAGCAATCTTGGCGATGAATTTAGATGGGCCAACTCCCGCAGATGCGGTTAGTTTGGTTTCCGAGTATATATCTTTTCTTATATTCTCAGCGATTTCAGTTGCAGATTTAGCCTTTCCTAGATCAGTGACGTCTAAATAAGCTTCATCTAAAGAAAGTGGTTCAATCTTCTCAGTGTATCTTCCAAAAATGTTTTTTATTTGCGATGAAACTAATCGGTACTTTTCGAAGTGAGGAGGTATGAAAACGAGGTTTTGACAGAGTTTGGTTGCCTTAACCACAGGCATCGCCGACCGAACCCCAAATTTTCGGGCTTCATAAGAAGCCGCGCAAACAACAGATCGTTCATTAGGCCAAGCTACGATAACAGGTTTATCTATTAGTTCAGGGTTATCTCTTTGTTCAACGGACGCATAAAAAGCATCCATATCAATATGCAAGATTTTTCTATTATTTGGTTCATGTATCGCACTCACTTTCTTAAAATTGCTTTATCATTTATCCCTTAGCTTAAAGCGTTGAATTTTTCCTGTTGCAGTTTTCGGTAAGTCTTCGACGAAACTTACCCATCGTGGATACTTGTAAGGTGCTAATTCACCTTTCACATAGACCTTAAGAGTTTCCTCCATCTCAGGCGTAGGAGAAAAACCTGCCTGTAGAACTACAAATGCTTTCGGCTTTACAAGTCCTGAGTCATCCGATTTAGCGACTACTGCGGCTTCCAAAACCGCTTCGTGATTCGTTAAGGTATTCTCAACTTCCGTAGGTGAGACATAGATCCCCCCGACTTTTAACATATCGTCACTGCGACCACAATAAATATAGTAGCCTTCGCTGTCTATACGATATTTATCTCCAGTACGAGTCCATGTGCCTAGGAACGTATCACGTGATTTCTTTCTATTGTTCCAGTACATCAGCGCCATTGATGGCCCTTGTACATGTAATTCACCCAACTCTCCTTCTTCTGCGGGTGCGCCATCTTCATTTAAAATTTTGAGCGCATATCCATCAAGAGGCTTTCCCGTTGTGCCGTATTTGTAATCAGACTGACGGTTAGAGAGAAAAATATGGAGCATTTCTGTAGAACCTATGCCGTCCAAAATATTGATGTTGAATCGCTCATACCACTGCTTACTTAAGTCAGAAGGCAGGGCTTCTCCGGCTGATGTACATATTCGTAGTGCAATTTGACCAGGATCTGGGAGCGATTCGTCCGCGAGTAAAGCGGCGTATAAAGTAGGCACTCCATAAAAAACCGTCGGTTTCTTCTCGATGAGTACTCGAATCACTGCTTGTGGCGTAGGCCTTTCTTCCATCAGGATAGTCGTAGCGCCGGAAAGGATAGGAAAAGTTAAAGCGTTACCTAGCCCGTAAGCAAAGAATAGTTTCGCTGCAGAAAACACAATGTCGTTGCTGGTGATATTCAGCACAGGTTGCGCATATAAACGAGCGGTATCACGCATACTCGTTTGCACATGGATAGTTCCTTTAGGCTTTCCTGTCGATCCTGAAGAGTATAACCAAAAGCACGATTGATCTGCGTGCGTATTAGCTGACTTCGGCGCACATTTTGATTTCGTAATAATTTCAGATAATTCACCGGTTTTCCCATCAGAGAAAATTATTCTTTCTAGAGAGTCAATACTTTCTAGAAGGGGAAGAAAAGTGTCGCTAAATTCAGAACTGACAATAGCAATTTTTGCTTTACTGTCTGCAAGCATGAAGGCGTAGTCACTTTGGGTTAATAGAGTATTGGTCAAGACTGGGACTACCCCTGCATAGATAGCACCCAAGAAAGTCGCTGGGATCTCAAAGCTATCGGTCATGCAAAGTAAAATTCTTTCCTCCTCTCTTAATCCTAAATTAATGAGAGCGGTGGCAGTTTTTTGAGCAAGAGTTTTCAACTGTTGGTAAGTATAGCTACCGTGGTTATCTATGTAGGCTGTTTTTGACCCGCGACCGGCGACAATGTTTACATTTATTAGATGGTCAGCCGCATTAAATAGTGCTTCATCATCAACTCTAGGAATTGACGTGTTCAAAATTCTGGCGCCAGCGTCAGTCGTAAGCCGTTGAGTTCTTCCGAATACTCTATTTGACAGGCGAGCCTCGAGTTTTCCTCATAATATCCGGAATCTTCGACCATTACCTGCTCGTCTTCGGCACGTTCCCCTGCTTTGAATTGCCAATTTGCATCTAAATACACGTGACAAGTAGAACAGATACAGACTCCTCCGCATATTCCTTCTACCGGAAGACTGGCTTCCCTGAGCACCTCCATGATATTGAGGCCATCGCGAGCTTCGATTTCGTGCTCTACCCCGTTCCTATCCGTTGCGAAAATTTTCCCCATACTTAAAGTCTCACATACTCATAATCAATTGCTTGACTATTTATTCCTATCCGTGGCGCTGCTATCCAGCTAGCAAATTTTCCAGGCTCGGTCACTTGAACCATCAGTGACTTAACATACTCGTGATCTTGCTGTGATGGCAACCATTCCAGTTTTTTTTGTTCCCATTGATCACTGCTGATGACGCTTCCATCTGGCGCTACACAAGCGCTAGAAAATGTCCCTATTTGACGATGGAATGCCCGATGGGGAAGTTTTATCTCAAACTCTACCCCTGCATCTTTGATGAGTTTGTTCCACCGGTTGACCCCACGTTGACAGTCTTCAATATAATCGTCACGTAAACGTTCATTAATCGAGGTTAACGCAGACACTTCTTCTTTTGCGATTTTTTGATCGCGAAATGTAGAGACTTCATACGGTTCATCTTTAAGACGGTGGTCATCTTTAATACGATTTTCTTGATACCTTCCCTTTAACCCTTGAGTGTAATAGTTAGCCGCATTAGTTGAGATCTCGGCTCCAAATAGATCCTCTGAAACACTGAAATGGAAGTTTACATACTTCTGGAGAGTAGGCAGGTCAATACCACCATGTCTCCTTACATCATCGGTTTTGTGTTGATTCATAATATCACATGCTTTTTGGATAATTCGAGCCACTCCTGTTTCACCGACATGCATATGGTGCGCTTCCTCAGTTAACATGAACTGACATGTCCGTGCGAGAGGGTCGAATGCTGATTCTGTAAGAGAGGCCAGCTGATATTTCCCATCTCGATCTGTGAAGTAAGTAAACATATAGAATGACAGCCAGTCGGGAGTTTGCTCGTTAAAAGCACCTAATATTCTAGGTTTGTCAGGATCTCCCGAGCTTCTTTGTAATAATTCTTCAGCTTCTTCCCTACCATCTCGCCCAAAGTGCGCCATCAGTAAGTAGACCATCGCCCATAAATGTCTCGCTTCTTCAACGTTGACTTGGAACAAGTTTCTCATGTCTACAAGTGATGGAGCGGTAGCCGCTAGAATTCGTTGTTGTTCAACTGAGGCAGGTTCTGTATCTCCTTGGGTTACGATGAGTCGTCTGAGTGGTGCTCGGTATTCTGCTGGCACCTCCTGCCATACTTTTTCACCTTGATGCTCACCAAACTTAATACGCTTATCTTGTTCGTGCGACTCTGCTAAGAAAATACCCCACCGGTAGTCAGGCATTTTGACTGGGCCAAAATGAGCCCAACCTTTTTTATCAACACTCACAGCTGTCCTCAGGTAGACTTCATTTTCTTGGTAGGAATCTGGACCATTTGTTTGCCACCAGTTCATGAACTTTGGATGCCAAGATTCTAATGCTCTCTGTAGTTTACGGTCTGAGGAAAGTCCAACGTTATTAGGGATGAGTTGGCTGTAGTCTATTTGAGCTTCCATACATAAATCTCCATTATTTTTTTACACGCGACCTTTCTGAAATTTGGGTCTTTCTCCGCTTCCATACAGGCTTAAAGCTCCATCTTCGCCAACGGCGTTTGACCGTTGAAAGATCCAGTTTTGCCATGCTGAAAGGCGAGAAAATATTTTTGATTCAATCGTTTCGGGACCGACAAACCTAAGATTTGCCTCCATTCCTGAAAGTGCATCCGGAGAAAAGACTGCTCGTGATTCAATAGCTATCCTGAGTTCGTCTTCCCAATCTATATCATCTGGTGTAAAAGTGACCAAACCTAATTCTTCTGCTGTCTTCGGATCAAGACGATTTAGGGTACTTTCTTCTACTGCAGTCAATAATTCTTTCTGCCCGTAAAATCTACTTTCCAATCTCGTGAGTTCGTTCACCATTCGTAAAGAGCCAAAGTTAAAGTCAGTCAAAGTGATGAAGGCCTCCGGTCGCTCATCCTCATCAAATTGGCCTAACAACATATAACTTTG
>Ga0209631_10003226_pt1 | contig 18967 bp, 19 predicted proteins | sample COG_08_FD_184752 | JGI IMG/M metagenome (GOLD analysis project Ga0209631, IMG submission 184752) | Pelagic Microbial community sample from North Sea - COGITO 998_met_08 (SPAdes) (version 2) | ecosystem: Environmental > Aquatic > Marine > Neritic zone/Coastal water | place: Helgoland, sampling...
CGGATCATCGGGTTCGGCGCCGAGCGAGTCACCCATAAACATGTATCGCATCCCGGCAGCTGCGAGCGCAGCCTGCAGCGGCTCGGGGCTGAACAGTGGATGTTGATCGGAATCAGGGTGCGAACGCACGTCGATCAGAAACTCGACGGCGTGCGTCTTCAGTAGATCGATCACCTGCGAGACCGAACGATCGCCCACACCAATCGCAAACGTCGAACTCATCTCGCCAATCTACGGGGTTTGAAGAGGGTAGGTACCGGATCTTGAACACAGCCGGGTCGAACGGGGTTGATGAGGCACCCGCGAGCGCTAGCCACGACTCACGCCTGCGCTAGCCCGGTGCCAGCTGAAAGATCTGATCGCCCACTTCGACTTCGATACGCAGCGTGCCGCCGAGTGCTTCGGTGAGCTTGCGCAGTGTCGACAGTTTCGGGTCCGCTGATCGTTCGAGGCGTGACAGACCACCCTGGGTCATACCCAGGCGTCGAGCAAGCTCCGTCTGATCAACACCAATCGCCCGACGCAGTTCACCCAGGTGGTGCGCCACGAGCTCCGCTTCCATTTCGGATCGGATCTCGGCCATCTGCGCCCTGGACTCGGGATCGTCGTAAAGCGGTGCGGCCAGGTGCTTGAACTTCTTGCCCATCTAGATCAGTCCTTCGTCGGCCAGTCTTTGGATGTGGTCATCGAACAGATCATCGGCGATGGGGATGGCTTTGTCGTACCACGCATTCCACTTCCCTGACTTGTCGCCACCGAAGAGCAAGATCACCGATCGCCGAGGATCGAATGCGAAAAGCGTGCGAGTCGTGCTCGCTCGTAGCTCTTTCATGTTCGCGTGTCTGCTCATAGTCACGGTGTCGACGAGCGGCCTCCCCAGGCTTGGCCCGTATTCTGCGAGGAGTTCCACACCCTGCGCGATGTGACGCTGCTGTTCCAATGGCAGTGTCGCCCACCACGTCTCGAACTGGTCGGTGTACTCGACTTCCCATGATGTCGACATTAGCTATAACTCATATGCGCTGCAACTCATTATTAAATCACTCGCAGTTCGTTCAACAACCCGGTCTTGCTATTCACTCTCCCCATTGCACAAACGCTACGACGGGGGTATGACAGCGTCAGACGTGCCAAACTCGGGCGATAATCAACAGCGGCGGGGACACTTCGAACAATCTCGTCACTGGGCTGTTCCGGCGGCTGATTGATCTGGCGCTGCAGGATGATCTGTTGGCGCTTGATGCTGCTGGGCTGGCGGCTGCGGTTGAAGAGGTCGACGTGGCCGAACTGCCGCAGCGGATCGGCGAGTTGGCGTCGACGTGGGTGGCCAAGGCGCTGGCCGATGTGCACGAAGACGACCGCGCCGCCGCGGCCCAACAGCTCGCCACCGAGCTGATGGCCACTATCAATCGCACCACCGCATCGCAGACCCCTCACACGCCGACGAAGAACAGATCATCTGCATCATCACCGACGGCGCCGAAAACGCCAGCACCGACTTCAACCCCCATCAGATCAAAGAACTCATCGAAGCTCGCACCGAAGCCGGCTTCGCGTTCATCTTCCTGGGCGCAAACCAAGACAGCTTCACCGCCGCCGAAACACTCGGCATGCAACGAGGCAACACCCGCAACTTCGCCCCATCAGGTCCCGGCGCACGCCGTGTATTCGAAGAAGTCAGCGGCACCGTCGCCCAACAACGAGGCCGAACCCCAGAAGAACGACTCTTCCAGAAAGACGAGCTGCTCGCCGCACGCATCCCCGAGGGCGAAATCCTCGGCGTAGAACCGCTCGGGCAAGAGCCCAACGGTCGTCCTCACCGCTAGTCAGGACTCTCCGTGGCGCCAGAGAGCAGTACTAGTTCGCGCCAAGCGCCGTAGTAGAACGAGAGCGTGAAACAGATTGCTGAAGGACTGCGGTTCCCAGAAGGACCGATCGCCATGGCCGATGGCTCGATCCTGCTGGTCGAGATCGAGAGACAAACACTGAGTCGGGTGCTGCCCGACGGCACCGTGACGGTCGTGGCCGACTGCGGAGGCGGACCGAACGGCGCGGCGATCGGGCCCGATGGCGCCGTCTACATCTGCAACAACGGCGGGTTCAACTGGCGCTCGGTCGAAGGCATGCTGCTACCCGGTGTGCAGGCCACCGACTATCGCGGTGGTTCGATCCAGCGGGTCGACCTGGCATCCGGTGCGGTGACCACGCTCTACACCGAAGCCGAAGGTTGGCCGCTCAAAGGCCCGAACGACATCGTGTTCGACCGCCACGGCGGTTTCTATTTCACCGACCTGGGCAAAGGCCGCGAACAGGAACTCGATCGAGGCGCGATCTATTACGCGAAGACCGATGGTTCGTCGGTCGTCGCCGTGGCACGGCCGCTCATCACGCCGAATGGCGTGGGTCTATCACCGGCCGAGGATCGGTTGTATTTCGCCGAGACCATGACCGGGCGGGTCCGGTACTGGGACTTGGAAAGCCCCGGCGTAATCAAGACTGCCGGCCACCAACTGGCGTCGACCGCCGGCGCACCCTCGGTGCTACTGGGTACGGTCCCCGGCGATGGTCGGGTCGACTCACTGGCGATTGACTCCGAGGGCAACGTGTGCGTTGCGACCTTGGGGACGGGCGCTGTAACCGCCTTCTCACCCCAGGGGGAGTTGCGAGCGATCGTGCCCGTACCCGGCGATCCAATGGTCACCAATGTGTGCTTCGGCGGTCCCGACTTACGCACGGCCTACATCACCGCCTCGGCCTTCGGCACCCTGCAAGCCCACGAATGGCATTGTCCCGGCCACCCCCTGAACTTCCTGAACACCTGAGGCCACCCGCTCGCGTCGGCGTCTTCCGCGACCAGACCGCACTTCGCTGATCTGGGCATGCATGACTAATGTTCGAGAACAACCCATTCCAACGAACCGAGGCGTGCCAAATGTTGACCGGCCAGCAATACAAGGACTCGCTGCGCGACGGACGCGCCACCTACTTCGAGGGCGAACGTATCGACGACCTGCCGGCACATCCCCTGCTCGGCCAGACCGTCGACTACACCGCAGAGACCTACGACAAGTTCTACAACCCGGCTCCAGACGCGGTGAGCCCGCTGCTCGCCGTGCCTCGCTCGGCCGACGATCTTCGAGCGCTCCTACCCCTGCTCAACGAGGCAGGAATGATGGCTCACGTCACCTCGTCGTCCATACAGACCCTCAAGACGGTCGCCGGGCGCATGACCGACGTGAAGCCCGAATACCTCGAGCGCATGCAGATCTACATCGAGGAATCCCAAAAGTCCGACATCCGCATCACACAGTGCATCACCGATGCCAAAGGCAACCGCAGCAAATCACCTGGTGCCCAGGACGATCCCGATGCCTACGTGCGCGTCGTGTCGCGTCAACGAGACGGAATCGTGATCCGGGGTGCGAAGCTGCACATCACCGGCGCCTCGTTCGGGCACGATTTGATGACCATTCCAACAAAGTCGATGAAACCCGGCGAAGAGGACTACTCGGTCGCCTGCATGGTTCCGGTCAACGCCGAGGGTGTGCGCATTATCAACACCACCTACGCACCTCGCCACGAAGACGCACGAACCTTCCCGATCTCGGGTAAGTACCACTATCCCGAAGGTTTTGTGATCTTCGACGATGTCTTCGTGCCCCATGAGCGAGTCTTCCTCGACGGCGAAACCTCTTATGCAGCCGTGTTCGCGCACAGCCTCGGCCTCTGGGAACGACTCGGCGGACTCTCCGAATTCGTGAGCGAAGCCGACCATCTGGTCGGGTTCGCCCAGCTTGTAGCCGAGGCAAACGGCACCGCCGGCATCTCCCACATCAAGGAGAAGATCTCCGAGATGATGATCCAGGCAACACTGATTCGGGCATCGCTCGAAGCCGCCATCTCCAACTGCAGCATCGGGCCCGACGGTGCAGCGTTCCCCAATGAACTGTTCGTGAACGCCGGCAAGTTCTACGGTGCCGCCAACTACAACACGATGGTTCGACATCTTCACGACATCGCCGGCGGCGCAGTGTTGACCGCACCAGCACCCGCCGACTTCGAGAACGAAGAGGTTGGTGACCTGGCCCGCAAGTACATGTCGACCGGCAACGACGTCGACGGCGAATATCGCTCAAAACTGATGTACGCCATCCGTGACCTCACCGCCGACTCCTACGGCGGATGGAAAGCAGTCACCAACCTGCAAGCCGGAGGTGGCCTCTACGCCCAACGGATCGTGACCCGACGCCACTACGACCTCGACGAGGCAAAACGAGGCGCACTCGCCATCGCCGGCCTCAGCGAACACGACGCCCCCTGACCAGATGACACGCCGATGACCGCAACGATCACCCTCGACGATGTTCAGGCCGAGGTCCGCGAATGGCTGGCACAGAACTGGGATCCGCAGCGCCCGCTCGGCGAGTGGTGGGCGATGCTGGCCGAAGCCGGCTGGGCGTTCCCCCACTATCCCACCGAATGGTCCGGTCGCGGCCTACCACCCGAAGCCGAACGCATCGTCGCTCACGAGATCACCGCCGCCGGCGCCTACGGGCCACCACGGGGCATCGCCACCATGATGGTTGCACCCCTTCTCCTCGAACGGGGCACCGAACAACAGAAACAGGACTGGCTCCCCGGCATCGTCGACGGCACGACCGTGTGGTGCCAACTGTTCTCCGAACCCGACGCCGGCTCCGACTTGGCAGGACTCGCGACCCGAGCCGAACGAGACGGCGACCAATGGATCGTCAACGGCCAAAAGGTCTGGACCTCGGGCGCTCACTATGCCCAGCTGGCCATCCTTGTGGCCCGCACCGACGCAACCGCGGCGAAACACCACGGGCTCACCTTCTTCGTCATCGACATGAACCAGCCAGGCATCGAAGCCCGGCCGCTCGTGCAGATGACGGGCGATGCGGAGTTCAACGAAGTCTTCTTGACCGATGCGGTGCTGCCAGCCAACAACCTCATCGGCGACATCAACGAGGGCTGGGGTGTGACCCTGCGTCTGCTGTCCTATGAACGCAACTCACTCGACCCCGAGGCCGACGCAGGCATCCACTGCCAACTCGACCTGGCCCGCCCCGCCGACGACTACGTAAGCGGGCGCATCGACGACGGGCTACAAGGCTTCATGCCCAAGGGCTCCGAGTCATGGGCCATGCTTCGCGACCTGCTCGTGGACACCGGCACAATCACCGACCCGGTCATCCGACAAGACGCCATGCGTATCTATTCCTGGCAGCAGATCGCCCGTTTCACCTCGCTGCGAGCCAACGCACAAGCCGAAGCCGGCAAGGTTGCTGGCCCCGAGGTGTCACTCGGCAAGTTGGCATCCACCCGGGCCATGCGAGCGTGGCGAGACCAGGCCCTTCTAGCGCTCGGATCCCAAGGGATGTTGAACGGCCCCGACGGCGCACTCGACGGACGGATCACCCAGATCGGGTTGTCGGTCTCAGGTATGTCCATCGCCGGCGGCACCGACGAGATCCAACGCAACATCGTCGGCGAACAGGTGCTCGGCTTGCCCCGCGAGCCCCGCGCCCCCACCAACTAGAGCTCCCATGACTGCCGCTCCCTCTCAGACCATCGCCTGCCAAACCATCAATGCAGGCGACTGGATACGCCTAAGTGCACAACGGTTCGGAGACCGAGACTGCTTCATCGACGAAGGCACCGGCACAACCCACACATTTGCGCAGACCAACGAGCGGGTGAATCGGCTTGCCAACGCGCTCGCTGCCGCTGGCATCGGGAAAGGCGACCGGCTGGTCATCCTTGCCAATGACTCGCACCGGTACATGGAGACCTTGTTGGCGTCGATGAAACTCGGTGCCACCTATGTGCCTCTTAATGTGCGCCTCGCCGCGTTCGAGATACAAAACCTGATCACTGCATCGGGCGCTCGGTGGCTGTTCGCGAGCAGCCGGTACGTCGAGATGGCTACACAAATGACGACCCGAGACCAATCGCCGCTGAACATCATCGCGTACGAATCCACCGACACTCCCGCGACTGGCCCGGCGGACATCACCATGTACGAGCCGTTCCTGGCCACCGGCGACACAACCGAACCGGGCGTCAACGTCGACGATCGTGACATCATCGGGCTTGCGTTCACCAGCGGCACCACCGGCCTGCCCAAGGGAGTGCTGCAGTCCCAAGGGATGATCAAGAACATGGTCATGGCCTGCCTGCTCGACTACGAGATCGGCCCCGACGAATGCCGCTATTCGGCAGCCCCGATGTTCCACATCTCAGGCATGGCGATGATCATGATGGGGGTCCTTCGGGGGTACCCCAACATCCTGGCCAGCCAATTCGACCCCGCCCAAGTACTCCAGTGGCTGGCTGATGACCGCCTAACCGGCTGCTTCATGGTCCCGACCATGTTGGCTTCAGTACTCGATCAACCAGGCGTCGACGACCACGACTTCGACCGGCTTCAGTCGATCGTCTACGGCGCCGCTCCCATGCCACCCTCGCTGCTGCGGCGAGCGATGAACACGTTCTCATGCAACTTCATCCAGGCGTTCGGGGCCGGCACCGAAGCGGGCCTGCAAGCCGTGTTGACTCCGGCCGACCATCGGCGGGCGCTCGACGGCCACGAGTACCTGCTGACATCGATCGGCAAACCGGCATCCAACGTCGACCTGCGGTTGTGCGACGACGACTTGAACGATGTTCCTGCCGGGACGGTCGGCGAGATCGTGACCCGCAGCGACATGGTCATGTCGGGATATCTCGACAACCCTGAAGCCTCGGCCGACGCGCTCGCCGGTGGTTGGTTTCGGGCCGGGGACCTGGCGTGGATGGACGACGACGGTTACCTCTATCTCTCCGGTCGCAAGAAGGACATGATCATCCGCGGCGGCGAGAACGTGTATCCCATCGAGATCGAGACGGTGCTCTTCGAACACGACGCAATCAAGGATGCGGCAGTCGTCGGCCACCCCGATGAACACTGGGGCGAAACCGTCGCCGCCTACCTGGTACTCGAACCCGGCGCAGCAACACCACCCGACGACGAACTCGCCGCGTTCTGTCGATCGAAACTCGCCCGTTACAAGGTGCCAACCGACTATGTGTGGGTTGACACCTTTCCGTTGAACGCCAGCGGCAAGGTGTTGAAACGCGAACTCAGGTCACCGCACACGCCCGGCACTTCCTTGGAGGACTGATGGACATCGCAATCACCGGTATGGGAACAATCTCCCCGCTCGGTACCACCGTGGATGATCTCTACGACGGGCTGTTGGCCGGCCAGATCGGCATCGGGATCGCGCCGTGGGCTACGAGCGTGGAAGAAGGCCTGTACGCGGCGGTCCACGACCGTTTCGATCCAACCGCGTCGATGGACCCGCGGGTTGTCGCCGGCACCGATGGTTTCGCCCGGTTCGCCATCGCCGCCTGTGCCGAAGCACTCAACGATGCCGGACTCGACCCCGACTCGCTCGACCCGTTTACCACCGGCGTGGTGCACGGCACATCGATGGGCGGCCACTTCACCGTCGCTCGAGCGCAACATCAACTGGAGCGCAACGGCGTCGACGCAACCGATCGCAAGACCCAGATCAAGATCTGGCCGAACATGGCCGCGGCCCAGATCTGCCTTGCATACGGACTGCACGGACCGTCGATCACGGTCACGACCGCCTGCGCGTCGTCGCTCGACGCACTCAACACCGCAGCGCTCTACCTGCGTGCCGGCTTGGCCGACGTCGTCCTCGTCGGTGCGACCGAAGGTGGCTACACCGCCGACGACGGTGACCATTTCCTGCCTGCGTTCGTGGCGGGCGAACGGGCCTATGGCATGAGCTCGGGCCAGACCGATCCCCACCGGGCGATGCTGCCGTTCGACGTCGATCGTGTTGGCATCGTGAGTGGCGAAGGATCGGCGTTCTTCGTGCTCGAGACGGCCGAACACGCCGCTGCCCGTGGCGCCCGAATACGAGGTTGGTTCGGAGGTGGCGCGTCGTTGGCCGATGCCCATCACCCCAGCTCACCAGAACCCGAGGGCCGGTGGGAGCAGCTCGTGATGGAGCGTGCCCAGGCAGCAGCGAACGTCTTACCCGAACAGATCGATGTGATGATCGCGCACGCGACCGGCACCCCAAAAGGCGACCAGGCCGAGATCCGTGCCATCAACCGGGTCTTCGACACCAGCCAGCGGGTCGTGGCGACCGGTCTCAAGGGCAATACCGGTCACACAGGAGCATCGTCGGGTGCCATGAGCATCATCGCCGGCATACGAGCAATGGAGACAGGGAAGCTGGCGGCAATCGCCGGGACCAATGTCGTCGACCCCGAAGCCAGCTTCGATGTGGCGGTGCATCGGCCGAGAGAAATGGATGTCGGTGTGTTCCAGGTGAACTCGTTCGGATTCGGGGGACAGAACGCATCCGTCATCATCAGCCGAGAGGCAAACCATGCCGGTTCGTGACGAAAGCTTCACCGTCGCAGCGTGCGTAGCCACCCATGCCCGTGCGGTCCCCGACCGGGTGGCGATCGACGAGATCACGCCATCGACCGGCACGACACGTAGCTGGACCTACGGCGAGCTGTGGCAGCGCACCCAGGCGATCGGCGCTGCGCTCGAACCGGTGCAACCCGGACCGCATGGCCCCATGGTTGCACTGTTACTACCGAACGGCGCCGACCATATTGCGGCCTACCTCGCCTGCCAGCTCATCGGGGCAACCGCGGTGCCCATCAGCACCCAGCTAACGGCACCCGAGATCGACTTCATCGTGCAAGACAGCGGCGCTTCACTGCTGCTCACCGCCCAGGCCTTCTTCGAACGCACGACTTCGCTCGAAGCCGACGTGAAGATCATCGACGCGGCAACGATCGACCCCATCGAATCCGACCACGCGCCACCGCTCGCCATGGCAATGGGCGACGCTGCCCGCAATCGGCTCGCTGTCGTCGCCTACACCAGCGGAACAACCGGATTCCCCAAAGGTGTCAAGGTAACCAACGGTGACCTGCTCGAACGCGCCGCCCAATGGGGGTGGACATTCGGGCTCACCCCGTCGCACGTCCTCTCGACACCAGGGCCGATCTTCCACATGTCGTATGGCGGCCTCAGCCTGGCCAACCTGATCGCCGGCGGGTACAACCGGGTGCTGACCGAGTTCGACGCCACGTTTGCACTCACCGAGTACGCGCTGCATGCATCATGGGTGTTCCTGGTGCCATCGATGACGGCAATGATCCACGATGCATGGCTTCGACAGGGTCAGCCACCGATGGAGCGACTCGATGTCGTCTTGTCATCGGGTGCGCCCGGACCACTGGCGTTGCTCGACGCCGCCTTCGACATGTTCCCCGCCGCCGCCATCATGGAGGCCTACGGCTGGACCGAAGGTGGCTGGCTCACCTACGAGCGGAAGGACCGCGCCGCGCTTGTCCCCCACAGCGTTGGTTGGCCGATGATGCGATCCGAAATCGACCTACGAAACGAAGCCGGCACGTCATGTGCGGTGGGTGAACCCGGTGAAGTCGTCGCCCGACCACTGACCACATTCCATGGGTACTTGGGGCGCGACGATGCAACCTCCGCAGCGACGACGGCCGACGGATTCTGCCGCTCGGGCGACGTCGGCATCATGTTGCCCGACGGAAGGTTGACCATCGTCGATCGCCTCAACGACATGATCATCTCCGGCGGCGAAAACGTGTACTGCGCCGAAGTCGAACGAGTCCTGTCCGAGCATCCCGGAATCGCGCAGGTCGCCGTCTTCGGCCTCCCCGACGAACGTTGGGGCGAACGGGTGACCGCCGCCGTCGTGCTCGCCGATCACGATCGAGACCAAGTCGAGATCACGACAGAAGACCTGCTCACCTTTGCCCGAGCGAACCTGGCTGGTTACAAGGCCCCGAAACAGATCCACCTCGTCCACGAGCTACAGCGAAACTCGATGGGCAAGGTGCAGAAGTTCGCCCTCGTCAAAACCTTCTCGTAGCACCCTGCACGCCGAACGTGGTTATGAGTGCCCGCAGCCGCTCTGCTGAAAACGGCCGCCTCGGCCAGCATTTTGTTGCAACGGTGTAGCGCGGATGTGAACACCTCGGCTTCCACGCGATGATCGACAGGTCAGGCACCTGCTGCGACGTCAGTCGGCCAGGAAGGTGCGAGTCAGATTCAGGAACGTGTCCAGTTGGTCGTGGTGGGCCCAGTGGCCGGCGCCGTCGATGGTCTCCACTTGAACGTCCTGGAAGTGGTCGGCCCGGCCGTCGGTTGCCGGATCCGACGCCCATGACTCGCTGCCGCGAACCAACAACGTGGGGCACGTGATGCGACTCCAGAGCTCGTGCTGATCCTCGAACGGCACTCTGACCGGCGAGAAGTTGCGCACGTAGTTATCGAACTTCCAGCTGAAGGTCCCGTCCTCGTTCTGATTGCTTCCGTGGATGGTCAGATGGCGGGCCCGTTCCTCGGTCAGATGAGGATTCTCAGTCTGCATCCGCTCGTACGCTTCCTCGAGCGTGGGGTAGCGCCGTGGCAGGCGCGCCGAAGACTTGCGTAGGCCCTGCACCCAATCGTCGAGCCGCTTGTGGACGGGGACATCGACCCACTCGGCGATCATCTCCGGCGGCGGACCCATGCCCTCGATCACGACCAGTTTCGCCACCGTCTCGGGATACAGACCCGCGTAGGTCAGTGAGACACCACCACCCATGGAGTGGGCCACAATGGTGACCGGGTCCATCTTCTTCTGGTGAATCAGCTGTGCGATGTCATAGACATAGTCCACGTGGTGGTAGCTGGAGCCCACAGCCCACTGGCTGTCGCCATGGCCGCGCAGGTCCGGAGTGATGATGTGGTAGTCGTCGCGAAATGACTGAGCTACCCAATCCCAATTCCGGCAGTGATCGCGTCCGCCATGGACCATCAGCATCGCTGGCGCGTCCTCGTTGGCCCAGTCCACATAGTGAAGCCGGAGCCGCTGAGAAAAATACGTGTGGGAGGTGGGGCCTTCCATAACGCCTATGTGCTCCTGTGAATTGTCAGCCGCCTCTCAAGCTACCGGCCCAACGGGTTTCGATGCACCGCCAACCGCCATGCTCAGCCGAGAACAGGCCAACAACGACTCGGCGGTGAGATTGACGGACAGGCTAGTTCACCTCGAAGCCACCGGCGATGGTCAGCGCAACTCCGGTCACGTTCTCCGCTGTCGCCAGATAGACCACCGCCTCGCCCATATCCCGGGTGGTCTGGGCCCGTCCGAGTGGAATGGTGCTTTCCATGCGGGCCTCGAATTCTTCGTTGCGCTGCGCAGCCGAACTTGCTTCGGTGGGCAACAGGTGGTCCAGCCACATCGCGGTGCCGACCATTCCCGGGCAGATGGCATTGACACGAATATTGGTCGGTGCCAACTCTGCCGCCAGCGACTGCGTGATCCCGATCGCGGCAAACTTGGAACCGCAGTAGGCCGACATGTTGGGATAACCCCTCTTGCCAGCGATGGATGCCGTGTTGACGATGCTGGCATTGGCGGCGGCCTGCAGATGGGGCAGCGCAGCCTGGGTCATCAAGAAGATGCCCTTGGCATTGACTGCGAATATCCGGTCCCACGATTCGGGGTCGAAGTCGGCCACGCTGCCGCTGTCGACGACCCCTGCGTTGTTGACGAGTATGTCCAGCCGGCCGAATTCGGCAACCGTGGCAGCCACAGCAGCAGCACAACTCTGCGGCGAGGTGACATCCACATGGGTTGCACTGATGTGGTCACTTTGTGCCAGTGCTTCGTCGAGGTCGGCTTCATCGGCCAGCGCATACCGCCAATCACCGCTGTCCTGTGCGTCGACCCCAATGTCTGCGATCATCACCTTGGCGCCGGCGTCGGCCAAACAGCCGGCGATGGCCGCGCCGATGCCGCGAGCCCCGCCGGTCACAAGCGCCACGCTGTCGTTGATCGATACTGCCATGGATCCCCCTCCATGTGTCGTTGCCGCGATGCTCACGCACCCGACTCGCCTGACAGTAGTCGCACCGCCCGATGCGTCACACCGGGAGCGTGTCAGCTAGAGAACGCATGGCTACCTAGAGAACGCATGGCCGATCTACGTCAGCATGCGCGCACGCTCGGCCCCCCGGAATCTCAACGTCTCCTGACAGAATGAACCGTGCTTCCTGTCGAGGTCCTTGCCTTCGCCGATCGTGGGCCCGACTGGGCGGACTTCGTCGACCATCTCCCTCGGCTCGTGCGCGACATCTCACAAGAATGGCAGCTGACCCCCGACGGGCCAGCGCTCCACGGCTACACCGCGCTTGTCCTACCCGTCATTGCTTCGACCGGCCCGGCCATGCTCAAGATCGGCTTCCCCCACGATGAATCCGAACACGAACACCTGGCGCTACAGCACTGGCACGGACACGCTGCGGTACGACTTCTACGCGCCGACCCCCGCCGAGGCGCACTCCTACTCGAACGGCTCGACACCCAAGACCTAACCAACAGCTGGGACCTCGACGCATGCCAGATCGTGGGGTCGCTCTACAAGATGCTGCACGTGCCTGCCCTGCCACAGCTGCGCACGCTGACCTCCTACATCAGCCCATGGACCAAACGACTCGCCGCATTACCCCGCAGCGCTCCCCTGCCCCGGAGCCTGATCGAACACGCTGTGTCGCTGGGGCGCGACTTCGCAACCGACACTGCCACCAACGGCACGCTGATCCACGGCGACCTCCACTACGCCAACGTGCTCGCATCGTTACGCACCGACGGGCCGGAATGGTTGGCGATCGACCCCAAACCAGTGAGCGGCGACCCTCACTACGAGATCGCTCCCCTGCTCTGGAACCGCTGGGATGAACTCGCCAACGCACCTAGTGGACAAAGCGTGCGCGACGGCATACGCGCCCGCTTCCACGCAACGATCGACGCCGCACGCCTCGACGAGGACCGCGCCCGTGACTGGGTGATCGTGCGCATGCTCCACAACGCACTGTTCGAACTCGAAGAACATCCCGCTGGCGGACGAAGCCTCCCCAACGCTGACTATCTGACCATGTGCGTCACGTTGGCCAAGGCCGTGCAGGACTGAGCCGATATCGCCGTGGCAAACGCAAACCCTTGTGGCGAAATCCGGCCTACGATGCCGCTTATGGTTTGTGTAGACGTTTCAGAAATTGAGTCCGTCGCTAACGCGGCCCTTGTTGCCGCAGGGGCTGCACCCAACGTCGCACAAAATGTCGCTCATGCCACGGCAGTGGCCGAAGCAAATGGCAACCGAATCTGCGGTCTCTACTATCTCGAAAGTTACTGCACACAACTCGGCACCGGTCGGGTCAATGGCGCAGTAGAACCAGTGGTGACCACACCACGACCCGGCGTCGTGATCGTCGACGCAGGGTTCGGTTTCGCCCAACCCGCATTCGCAGCTGGCCTCGAACACGCGGTCGCCGCAGCCCACACCAACGGCGTGTGCTCCTTCTCGGTTGCCCATTCCCACACCGCCACCTCGCTCGGCTACTTCACCGAACAACTTGCCCTAGCCGGCATGATCGCCATCGGTGCCACAAACGCGTCGCCCCGCGTTGCACCCCCTGGCGGATCACGCGCCCTGTTGGGCACCAACCCGATCGCCATGGCCGTTCCCGATGGTGCAGGCGGAATTGCGCTCCAGTTCGACTTCGCCACCAGTGCCGTTGCCTTGGGCACCATCACCATGGCAGCCGCCAACGGCGAGTCGATACCCGCAGGTTGGGCTGTCGATGCCGATGGCAATCCAACAACGGATCCATCGGCGGCAGTTGCCGGCTCGATGCTCTCGGCCGGAGGGCACAAGGGCTACGGCATTGGACTGCTCGTCGAACTCCTCGCAGGTGCGCTGACGGGCTCCAATCTCAGTGCCGACATCCCACCACTCAAAGCCCCCGACGGTCCACCACACAACATCGGGCAGCACTATCTCGTGATCGACCCGACCGCTCACTCCGACGGCGTCTTCATCGAACGGCTGCAACAACTCGCCGAACTCGTGGATGACCAGCCGGGGGCCCGACTCCCGGGCGCCGGTCGGAATCGAGCGAACGAGGTGGACATCGACGACGCACTATGGGCTCGCTGCCAAGAATTGGCGAGCGCTTAGACATCGTCGAGCCCATCGCCTTGTTCGGAACAGAATCCTCGGCTTGTCACCCGCACATTGTCGGAGATATCGACCACTTCGACCTGTAACGCTCTGACCGGAAGGCCGTCATGAGGTACTCCACGCCGTTGAAAGGACGCCCATGTCGAATACTGGACTCACCGAAGAACTGGCAGCAAAACTTGCTGCCGCCAATCTGACTGCGAACGAAGCAAGTCTGATCATTGCCCTCATCCACGGCGACGACGAGGTCGAAGGGTTCATAGACAAATCATCACCAAAAGTGCAAGGGTTCAATATCGGCATGCCGCCAGGTCGCGAATTCGGCTTCGACACGTTCGAGCCCGACAACGCGACCCACTGGATAGACGTACTCAGCTGACCACAGTTTCCACACGGGTCGGTCCGTGTCGTAGGTTTTTGCGATGAGCCGAACCGAGTTTGACCGCATCCGGACCGAGGGTGGCTACGACGAGCCGTACGTCGTCGACTTTGCCGTACGAGGCAATCCCGAGATGCACGCGCATCCATTCGATGCAGTGCTGCTCATGACCAGCGGCGAATTCACGCTCAAGTTCGAATCCAACGAACAACAGATGCGCGCTGGCGACCTGTGCATGGTCGAGGCGGGAACGCTGCACGCCGAGGTGTGCAACGCAGGCGAAGCAATCGCCATCGCCGCCGCTCGCCCCGTCTCAAGCTGACACCGCACCTCCTGCCCTGAGAGCAGTGACGTCGTGCGACTCACGCAGGGTCAACCGCAACGTCGATTCCGCAATCAAGTCTGGACCCAGAACCCGTTGGTGTCCTCGACTTCTCGAAGCGAGTCGCCCTCGACCGAGGGCTAGTTGCCGTAGTGCTCTGGCATGCCCTCGCCCGAACGCATGTCTTCGATGGCGCGGGTCGCGTCGGCAATAGCCGACTCGAGTTCAGCGATAACAGCATCGCCGTCGCTGGTGAACTCCAACTGATCGATCAGGGTGGCCAAGCGACCCTTGGTTCGCCATGCCGCCATCTTCGCCCACTCGGTGAACAACACTTCGGGGTCGTCGACGCCAATCAGGTCTTTGGTTCGACTCTGCTCCTCGCGTGACGTGTCGAGCGCGACATAGCCGTTGACCATCGAGATCCGTTCACACACCGAATGCAGCGGACCAGCCCGATGCACGACCATGTTGCCGTGCAGCGCAATCGCATAACCCGGACCGGGGAACTCAGGCTGCACGGTCCGCTCACGCGGCGGCACCTGGCCTGTCGATGCCAGCTGGGCAGCCTCGTGTTTCGTTCCCACGAAATACTCGAACCGACCGCCGTCGACCTTGGCCGGGTCCGTGACCGTCAACACGAAGTCGAGCGGCAATGTGTCGTGATGCCACTTATCGATCGGCTTCTCAACATGGTTCGGCGAGAAGTTCATATGCCCAAGATGCATCGGCATCGGGTGGGGAGCGATGTCGATCCCGTAGATCGCCTCGAGATGCGCATTGAGCTCCTGACTAATACACAGGTCACGCAACCACTTCGATCGATAACAGCCGCCCCGCACCATATTCTCGATGCGATCGCCAGCATTACGAGCGTAGGGACGCAGCCGCCGCGCCGTCTCCAACATGATGGCCGCACCCTCGTCGCTCAGGATCCGAAATGGTGATGACACCGCAACCGGCGTGGCCTTGGTCGCGATCTCGTCCTCGCCGTAGCCGAGGTCAGCGAGCATCACGATCTCGACAGGAGCCTCGAGCTGAAGATGCCTTGCTGGATCGAACGTTGGCTCGTCGTCGAGCCATGCATATCCAGCAGGCAGCGTCTCAGGAAACGGAACGGCAATACCCATGAGGCCCTCTCGATGTGCGGTGAACGTGGTCGATCAGTATGGCCGACACGCCGCGAGTTCGACGACGCTGTCACACCACTGGAGTACTTTTGCCGCTGGCTTCCCCTCGTCAACCTCAGAGGAGAGAACTATGGTAAATAGTATGGCTACACGGAAGATCACGATCACGGTTGAGGAGAACGATCTCGCCCGTATTCGGGAAATGGTCCAAGCGGGAACCGTCAAGAGCGTGTCGGGCTTCGTGCAAAGGGCGGTGACTCGCAGCCTCGATGCCGATCGACTACTCGACGAGTACCTTGCCGCCATCGTCGCCGAGGGCGGACCACTAACCGAGTCTGAGACAGCGTGGCTCGACGAACTCTTCCCGATTCCGCAATGACCGGCCTCACACTCGACACCGGTGCACTCATCGCTCTTGAGCGAGGCAACCGGGTTGTCGCCGCGGTGCTGCAGCGGGCAATTGCAGCCAACGCAGACGTCGCACTACCGACGACCGTGATCGCCCAAGCCATGCGAGACCCGGCAAAGCAGGTCGCGCTCAACGTGCTCATGCGGACGTCAGCAACCGACATCGTCGACCTCGACCAGCCGACTGCTGTAGCCGTCGGACGCATGCTTGCGGTGTCGGGAACCAGCGACATCACCGACGCGCACGTCGCGGTGACCGCCACGTCACGAAACCACACAATCGCCACTAACGACCCCGGCGACCTGGCCGCACTCGCCCCCAACTGCAAACTCATCCAGGTCTGAACCCGGAGCCGGAGCATTTCTCACTCTTTAGGTAGAGGCCGCTGGCGGTCTACGGTCTGATTATGAGCACTGACGATCGAACTCGGTACTGGACTCGGGCCAACGTAGAACTGCGGGCCGCGGGATTTGATCCCGCCGACGTTGCTGGCCGCACCGCCATCATCACCGTGGCCGCGCCGTACACAAACGCGCACCGGTGCAACAACCGGGTACGCGAAATCGGCGACCTGATCCTGCAAGCGATCGAAGCTCGGGGCGGCCAAGGATTGCTGGTGGGAGCGCCCGCTGTCTCCGACGCTCTCACCCAGGGCACACCCAACGCCGGCTACAGCCTGGTGTCACGTGACCTGATCGCCGACGCGATCGAGTTAGGACATCGCGCCCATCACGCCGAAGCACTCATCGTGATCTCCGGCTGCGACAAGGTTGGCGCCGCAGCAATGATGCCGCTGGCTCGCACCAACGATGTCGGCATCGTGATCTACCCCGGCACGAGTTCGCCCGGATGTGTCGACTTCGAGCCGTGGGCATCCAAGGGCAACAATCTCACGATCCTGGACTACGCCGAGGCTCGCGCCGCCGAAGGAGCCGGCCGCATCACCGCGGATCAGCTGCTGCGTATCGAGACCAACATCATGCCCGGCAGCGGCACCTGCGGCGCCATGTTCACCGCCAACACGATCAGCACCATCACCGAAGCAATGGGCATGATGTTGCCCATGGGCGCGTCCCACCCGGCCGACATCGATGCCACCAGCAACCTGCACGACGATGTCCTGAGCCAGATCGGGCCGACCGTCGACGCTCTCATCGCCGCACTCGAAACCGGGCTTCGACCCCGCGATATCATGACCATGCAGGCGTTCGAAAACGCCATCACCACCGCCTATGCCATGGGCGGCTCGACCAACATGTTCCTGCACCTGCTGGCGATCGCCCGAGAAGCCGACGTGCCGCTCACGATCGAACACATCCAACAGGTCGGCGAACGGGTGCCGCTCATCGCCAACCTGCAACCACACGGTCCGTACGCGATGGTGTCGCTCCACCAGGTTGGCGGCGTGCCGGTGGTGATGAAGGAACTGCTGCGTGCCGGCCTACTTCATGGCGACGCGATGACGATCACCGGCAAAACCGTGGCCGAGAACCTGGCCGACGTGCCAACGCTCGACGAACTCGGCGACCAAGACATCGTGTTGCCGGCCGCTACACCGATCGCCCCAGCCAACAATCACATCACCGTGCTCACCGGCAACCTGGCACCCGAGAGTTGTGTGCTCAAGCTCGGTGGCAAGACCCTGGACAACGGCAGCTTCACCGGCCCCGCCCGAGTGTTCGAAAGCGAACGCGACACCATGGACGCGATCCGCGCCGGCCAGATCACGCACGGCGATGTCATCGTCGTGCGCAACGTTGGACCCGTCGGAGAACCCGGCATGCCCGAGATGGTCATGCTCACCATCGAGCTCCAAGGGCGGGGTCTCGGCAAGGATGTCGCCCTCATCACCGACGGCCGTTTCTCGGGTGTATCCCACGGCATCCTGATCGGGCACGTGTCGCCCGAAGCCGCTCGTGGCGGTCCCATCGCGGTCGTCCACGATGGCGACTCGATCACCATCGACCCCGCAACGCGCACCGTGACACTGGACATCGACGACGACGAACTCGCACAACGAATGCAACAGTGGACCGCGCCGCCACTACCGGCCGACGTGCGCCCCGGTTCGGTCCGCGAGAAATACACCCGGCTGGTGTCGTCAGCCCACCACGGCTGCGTCCTCCACCCCCTCGGGTAGACACTTCACGATCGGCCAACGGCTGGTCGATGAGAAGAGCGAAACATCAGCCTGCAGGTGCACAGAGCTAACGTCGATCGGCATGACGACCTTGACAACGATCGATGTGGCCCAAGCCACCGGCAAGCCAATCCTCGAATTTGGACGGGCGTGGATGGTGTCGCCCGCCACTGCGGCCCGGGCTGCCGAACTCGAACTGGTCGCTTCCGGGCGATTCGGGTTCTGGGTCAGCGGACGCGCCGGGGTGCTCGGTGACGTGGACCCATCGGTCGCTGCATCTGCACTTGGGTTCATGGCACCGAGCGCAGTGCGCGAATACTGGAGCGTTCGGCCCGCCTCGCTCTCGGCGTGGGATGCAGCTCTTGCATGGTTCGGCTGTGCCGCTACATGGGGCCGCAACGCACTGACCGTTATGCCAGAAGCCGACGGTTGGCAGATCTGGCTCGCAAGGTCATCGACCATGCTGATCTCTCCATCG
>Ga0209631_10003230_pt1 | contig 18953 bp, 8 predicted proteins | sample COG_08_FD_184752 | JGI IMG/M metagenome (GOLD analysis project Ga0209631, IMG submission 184752) | Pelagic Microbial community sample from North Sea - COGITO 998_met_08 (SPAdes) (version 2) | ecosystem: Environmental > Aquatic > Marine > Neritic zone/Coastal water | place: Helgoland, sampling...
AACTCACCGGACATCAACGCGCCGTGCGGGCTGAACTGCTCGAACGCGTAGGACGCCTGGAAGAGCTGCACGTAGTCCAACTTTGAAATTTGCTTCTCGTCCAGGCTCGCGATCTTAGCCTTGTACATGTCGATGAGATCCGAGTCTGGCCAGTAATCGAGCACCGCCCACGCCCACGCGCTGTTCGCCACGCCTTGCGCGGTGAAATCCGGCATCGCCCGTTTCGCGGCGTCGACGAACGCGTTGAGAACCGCGGGTCCGGGGTTGGAGTCTAGGTTCGCGTACGCGAACATGATGTTAGACACGCCTTGGTCCGTAAACTCGTCGCATCGGCGGACGCACTGCTCGTTGAACGCGGCGAGGAACTCCTCGCCCGGGCGGTACCGCAACGACGACATGGCCCACAGGAGGTTACTCAACGTGGCGCCGCCTTGCGCCATGCGGACGTCCTCGTCGCCCTCCGCGCCGCGTCGCATGGCTCCGGTGCAGATATCCTCCAGCCGTTCCATCGTGCGCCGGGGTGGTAGGTACTCCATCTGCGCCAGGGTGTACAGGATGTTGGCGATCGTCTGCAGGTGCATGTCTTCTTCGGGAATGTCCGCGAGGCGCCGGGAGACCGATTCCAGCGTCTGGTCCCCGGGGTGTTCCTTCAAGATGTAAAACGACCAGAGCAAGTTCGCGACTTCGGTGACGATGTACGTCTGACCCTCCCTGCACCACGCGCGCTTGAGCAAGTCGATGAAATCGCCGCCCGGGTTGAAACCCACGGACGCGAACCCCCACGCGCTGTTGCTCAACCCTTGAGGCGTGAACGTCTCGAACTTACGAACGGATAGATCCGCCAACACCCCGAGCAATTCACCGGAGAGCTGAACCCCGTCTGGATGGTTACCGGCGGCCCACAAGATGTTGCTGATGCTCTGCGACGAGAAAAAATGCGGCTCGTTGTGCGCGGCGTCGATCATCGCGGCGTCCATCGCCGCCATGACGTCCGGGGAGCCGAACTGGATCCGCAGCGTCGACGTCGCCCACACCAAGTTACTCAGCTCCATCGACTTGAAACCGTCGATGTGCCTTAAGATCCCTTCGCCGAACGCGTCCACGGACTCGGACGTGATCTCGTACCCGCGGTTGCGGTTCAGTGACCCGAACGCCCACAGACAGTTACTGACGCCCTGGGGAATGAAGTCATCCGCGCCGAGCCGCTCGGTGATTGCGCGCTCCACGCAGTTCAACGCGTCCATCGGTAAGTACTCATCCCCGTGCTGGTGCATGGTGGCGATGGCCCAAACCGCGTTGGATATGTTCTGGCACGCGTACTCGTTCGGTTGGATGTTCGTGAGCTGTTTCGCGATGAGCGGGAGGATCTTGGGCGCGGTGGGGTGCTCCGCGAGTTCCTTGAGTGTAACGCCGCAGTTCGCGAGGCCCCACAGAGTGGACGACACTTCGCGCGGTCCGAACCGGCCTCGGCCGTCTTCCAATTTGGGCGGATCGTCGCTCTCCAGGTGCAGCACGAGCTCCGCCTCGATGGCGGCGAGGAGCGCGTGGAACCGCGGATCCTGGTTCACGGGCACCCGGGCATTCGTACCGCCGTGTGTGTCGCGTCCCCGGCCCCCGCTTTCCCGCCCGCCGCGGCTCTGGTCCCCCGGCGATGGAAGATTTCCTTTTCGCTTAAACGGCTTGTTGAGCTTGCCGAGCCTGTGCACCGCGGTGCTGAAGTTGACGCAGTTGAACGTCCCGACGTTGCGATCGGCAAAGTCCAGGATGGACTGCAGGTCCTCCAAGGACGCGAGCGTCGAGTTGTTGGACCGCGACTGCTGGATTCGTTTCATGCCTTCCTTGTTGGCTTTGGGCATTCGGGTCGGGGCGTACCCGCCACCTTGCTGCGTGCCGCCGTTGCCGCCCCTGTATCCACCGCCGCCTCGGTTACCGCCTCGGTTACCGCCTCGGTTACCGCCCTTGTTCCCGCGCCAGTAGTCGTTGCGTCCCTCGTTTTGTTTACCGGCGGCGGCGACGACGACGAACGAGGCGCCGCCCCGATTCATCAGATGAGACGGGGATGCCTCTGCGACTCTGCCCACCCGCGGTGACGCGCCGGTACCGACGCCTGTCCCGTGCCCGAGCGCCACCACGCGTTCTGCCCGACGGTGCCCGCGGCTGAGATCGGATATGCGCGCGTTCAACCACGACGGCAGCGCGACGCGTGCCCGACTCCGGATCCTCTGGCTCGAGGCGGACCCACGCGCGTCGCGCCCCGATGGTCCGGCGACGGGCGCGGACGCCGCCGTCCGCGCCGTGATCACGCCCCGCGCGATCCCTGTCCCTTCCATCGTCGACCCACGCCCCCGGTCGAAGCTCTCGTGTTGCCGCCGGACGCGCTGCCGTCCGGGGAAATGGCGTCGCGCGACCGGCACCCTTCGCACGACTCTATCTTGGCACGCGCTCGATCTTCTTCGGGTGACGAGTAAAAACCTAAGTTTCGGTTGAAAGCGATTGAAAGGAACGCGTTTGAAAGACACTCGCTTTGAAAGTTGATCGGTAAAATCAATACTCATACACTTATCTAATGGGGCCTTCGGCCCCGCCGCGCGTCTCACTCAAGCTGCGTTGCAATCCAAATTCGTCCCCGCCCGCCGTTCAACGGGCGGGTACTCCGTCTACTGTAAAATCCCTCTTCTCCTAAACCCGTCCTCCGTCCCTCTTGTCAATAGGACGCGAGCCGTGTGAACAACTCCGATACCTTCGCCGAAACCAAAAAATGAATTCCGACTCAGTACGACTCATCCGTCTCGACCTCCTTCTTGGACAGGTAATAGGTGAGCGCGTTGACCACGAGCTCGTTCATGCTGGAGTTGAGCGCACCGCCGCGGTAGGTCAGGTACACCTCGTCCACCGCCTTGGGCCCGATCGTGTCAATCTCGGCGGACACCACGTTGAGGGACAAATCTTTCAAAGTGCGAACGACGTCGACGAGGAGACCGGGCCGATCCGCCGTCTCCACGGTGAGCTTCGACCGCGAGCTACCCATCGCCTTGATGGCAACCTTGGTCTTGACCTTGCTCGGTGGCCGCGCGCCGAGTGGGTTGGCGTCCACGTCGAACGACCCAAAGCTGGCGGACGCGCCCTCGAAGTACTGCTTGGATTCAGGATGGTACGCGATCATGTTGTTGATGACCGCCATGCGGATGTTCTCAATCTGCTCAGACTTGACAACCTTCTCCGAGGTGGCGGCGTCGGTGACGTAGAACTTGTTGGGGTTCTCGTCCTGGGTCACCTCGGCGCGCGAGACGTTGAGGCCGAGCGCCTTGAGCGACTCCACGGTGTCGAGTAACTGCCCGAGGACGTCGCTGAACTGAACGCTCACCACGGTGGCGAGGGGATCGGAGCGGTTGTCGATGAGGACGACGGGCATGCCGACGATCTCGTCGCTCTTGGAGCCGGACTCGGTGGCGGTGGCGCGCGTGGTGAACGCGCGGCGGGTGGTCGCGGGTCTGAGTTGGAAAGGACGGGAATGGGAAGAGAGGTCAGCGCATGGTGGAGGTGAATGATGAAAATTGCGGTCCGTTTGGCGATGCGAAAAAGATAAATTGAAAACTCCTCCGTGTCGGCTGCGACGCGCGGGGCGATGTTGGGACGGGTCGGGTTCGGGTCACGCGCGCGAGCTACGCGCGGCGAGGGTATCTCGCCGCGCGTCCGTCGCGGGTCCCAAACCTCGGATCCGTCCCCGCATCGACCGCACACGCGCGGTTAGGTCGAAGTTCAAAACCCGCCTCTTCGACGCAGAGGCGGCTTTTCAGAAGCCGCGGGTCGGGGGTCGGAAAATCGGGGGCGGAGCCCCGAGGACCCTCGCCGACGACGCACGCATCGTCCAGGGTTTGACGGCGCGCTCGATCGCGATCGCGGCTCCGAGTATCACGCCGGGCGATGCGATCGGCGGCGTGGGTTCGAACGACGAGTCGCGAACCCGAGACGCGCGATCGACGGGCGGCGCCGGAAAAAGGCACGTGCATCATTCTCCTCGTCGGATCTCCGAGAGTCATTGGGTGTGGGGACGGATACGCACCGCTTTACGGCGCGAGCGCGGAGCGGGGCACGAAGCGCCGCGAGGGTTGCGACGGCGGACATCGTGGTGGACGCGGTGTGGTGTAAACCGGCAGGGCACCGGGCGAGGGGGCGTCAAGCGCGTGGGTGTTCTGGCGTCTCGTCTCCCCGGGTGGTTCCATGACTCAGCAGCAACCCCTTGTTTCGGCGCCGATTTTTTTCCCTTTTTCGCAACTTCACCTTTTTGGTTTTCGGTCGCGGCATTAAAAAAAAAAACGTTTGGCGATGTGACGACACTGAAGCGCACAATGACAAATATGACAAATACGCAAATACGCCCAAAAGCGCCGGTTGAAGCACCAACAGCGGCCGTGAAATCGGAGGAAGTTTCACGTTTCGGGATTCGGCATCTTTTTTGAGATTCTCTCACCACGTTCGCATACGACTTCGACGTCCAAAAAGTGCTGCTCATGATTCTATAATATCTGGTGCCGACGTCAGCATCGGGGCACTGTTCTTCAGTTATAACTCAAGGAACTCAAGGAAAAATGGATCGCACCCGCCAAAAAGCAACAAACGACAAAAGTACCCGCTCGCATCGTCCGGCCACTCTCCCGTCACGCCCGGCCGCCGCCCGAAAGCGACGGCCTTCGACTCTCTCTCACACACTCCTCGAGCGTCGCTCATTCTTTTCGCTGACGTAGCGGCATGACCATCGGCAACGTCCTCGTCCGCAACCACCAGGTCCTGGCGAAAGCCTGCCTCGGAGGCGGGTTTGCGTACGGCTTCCTCTACACGAACCAGACGGGCTCGAGCCCCATCCGGGACGCCGCGCAGGCCACCGGTGCGTTTGATTCCCCGTCCGCGTTTCCTTCACCGCGTGTCGCGTCGGTTCCCGGCGCGTATCGGGCGCGAGACGCGTCGCGCGCCCCGAAACGCGCGCTCTCCGGCGCCGCATGACGATCAACGAACCCTCTCAATTTCGCAAAGAACTAACTCAATTTCCCCGTCACGCCCTCGCGACCCCGCAGGCATGGAGAGCCCCACGGCGTCGCACACGCAGCAGACGACGTTCTCAATCCGCGCGCCGGGCCACCACTGACCGCTCCCACGATTTGGGACGCGCGGGATTAGGGTTTAGGGAGGCGAGACGAGGCGAGACCGGACGCCGGACTCGCCGCGGACTCGCCACGGGGCACACAGCTGGACTCTCTCGAAGGTTTTTTCTTTCCGATTTGATGACTCATGGGCGAATATATCCTCCCGTGAAGTCACAGACCTGCGATTGAGTCCCAGACGGGGAACGGCCGCCGCGCGCGACCCGGACGCTCTCGAAGATGTTCGATGGATGCGTCGGGAAGGAGTCGAGAAACGCGCGCCGCCGCCGTTGTAGCACACACACACACACACACGTCGACGCCGGAGACGAGACCGCGAAGGTCTCGGCGGCGGGCGACTAAAATCACCACACAAAAGACGCTTTCCTTCAGCGTCTTTCACAAAGGAACGAGGGACGACTTCGCGCCGCTTGGGGAGTGCACCCTCGAATCGCATTCTTGGATGCTTTTTTGTACTTGTCGTTTTACCTGTTGTAGAATCAATGTCAGGGCGCCGAACGAGCCGCGCGATCGAGGTCGCCGCCTTCGGTCAACGTCGCCGCGAGATTCAACCGTCAAATCATCGGTTGAAGCCGGGCGATGTGCGACTCGGCGATACGAATCGGCGACGGCTCGCGCCACGCGCCCGCACACCACGAATACGCGTTGTATCAATACCATCGAACGAACGTAACGTTAAAATTCATTCACGTGAACCCTAAAGAATCGTGTTATTAATCGTGGTTTCAAAAGACAATCACTCGCGTCGCCCTCTCCGCCCGACGACTTCTCCTTGCGTCTCCGCTGGGCTCCCTCTCAACCCGAAGAACCCGACGCACGTCTTGAACGCGTTCATCGGCGTCGTCGTCATCAGCACGCACGTCGCCGCGAACCCGATCCCCGTCGCGCCCCAGCTGACGTACCAGAACGTATCCCCGAGGACAATCACGACGACGCTCACCACCATCTGCACCACCTGCATGGGCACGCCGAAGCGCAAGAAATCTTTAAACACGTACCCGCCGGGGCCGTACACCATCAGGTTCGTCTGATACCCAAACGGCGACATGAACGACGCGGACGCGGCGAGCATCACGAGGAACGACATGGACGCGAGGGACTCCCCTTGGCGCTCCGCAGCCTCCGCGGCGACCGGGAACATCAACGCGGCGGCGGCGTTGTTCGTCACCACGTTGCTAATCACGAAAGTCGCCAAGTACACCGCGACGAGTAAGCCGCCCCGGCCCGTCCCTGACAGCTCCGCGAGGCGGACCAAGCGCGCGGCGACCACGCCGGCGACGCCCGAGTTCTGCAGCGCCTTGCTCATGCCGAACGCGGCGGCGATGGTCACGATGACGTCCCATTTAATCGCGTCCCGAGCCTCTTGCTCCGACAAAGCGCCGCACGCGATCATGATTCCGGCGGCGAATATCGCCGCGATGATGAGCTCGGTGACCCCAGCTGTGTAAAACACGATCATGGCCACCGCGATGACCAGCACGGGAACTAAGAGACGAAGCCGAGGTGGCGCGGAGTCCTCGAGGACGGACACGAGCGCGAACCCGCTTCCGGAATGGCCGGCTTCCCTGTGAAAGTCGGGTCCCGCGTCGAGCAGCAGCACGTCCCCCGGGTGCAACACCACGTCTCCGATCCGCGCGTGCACCCGCACGCCTTCCCTGTGCACCGCGAGCACCACCGCGTTGTACCGCGAACGGAACTTGATGTCGCGGATGGACTTGCCGACCAACGGGCCGGTCTTGGCGACGACGGCTTGGATGAGCCTTCGTTCCTGGGAGTTGGCGTTGAGCTTATCCACCTGGTCAGTGGCGTAGGGGGCCAGCCCGGGAATCTTACGAATCGTCGCGATCGCGTTCGCGTTTCCCGCGTACCACAGCACGTCCCCCGCCTGCAGGGTGTCCACCGCGGGGTCGAGCGCGGCGGCACCCTCGGAATCTACGTTCGGCGAGGACGAGGACGATACCAGCGCGATCGACGCGACGTCGGCCGGGGGAGTCATCAAAGGAGTCATAGGGGGAGTCACCGTCGCCGGGGTGGTCTGCGCCCGCGGGGATGACGATTCCTTCGGCGCTCCGTCGACCCCCCCTCCTCCTTTCCGTGGCCGTTCCACGGACACCAGGAAGAGCCCGGGTAACGACCGGAGGCCGGCATCCTCCGCGGTCTTCTTGATGAACTCCCGCGCGCCCGCGGTGACTCGCACGGCGATGAGAAACTCGCGAGACTCCTCCTTGGCGCCCGTCACCTCCAAAGCGACGTGCGCGGCGCGAACCTTACGGGCGAAGTCGTCCTCGATGGAGCTCGAGCCGGTGTCTGCTCTATCTGCGACGACGTTCTCCGGGATGGAGACGGCGACCTCGCCCGCGGAGACACCTGGATCGGGTTCGGCGTGTTCGGAGGATGCGGAGATATTCGTCTCTGACTCTGCGCTTCCGGAAGCTTCCGTGTCAAGTTCCGCAACGCCGCCCACCGACTTTTTACGGAAGAATCGGGAAGATCCCGGGGATTTCAGTATCCCTCCCGCGTTCGCGGTGCCGACGCCGTCGTCCCCGGCTTGGCTCAACGTGAGGAACGACCCGGACGAGGGTACCCTGGCCAGCGCGTCGATCGAAGCTTGCAGATCCTCCGGCGGCGGCGCCAACAGCGGGCTGCCCTCCTCGCACTGCAACACGAGGATGTCGTCGTGGACGAAGCGGACCTGCCCGAGTTTCCCCGGCGGTCTGCGACCGCCGCGGAGCATGCCGATGATCGCGGCGCCGAAGTCTTTGCCAAAGTTGGCCTCGCCAGCGGTTTTGCCCACCAACGCCGACTTGAATCGCACGCGGGCGCGGAGCACCGACACGCCCTTCTTCTTCGCGGCGTCCGCGCCCGTTCCCGGCGCCAACAACGCGTCGATGACCGTCTCGATCTCCTCTTTTGTGGTTTCCGTCTTGATCACCTGCAGGCGCCAGATGCTGACGCTGCGTCCGGCGACCACGGACGCCTCGCAGTGCAGCAGCTGCACCTGCAGCCGGTTCAGGCCTTGCGAGATATCGTGGAGTAGCCCGGGTCGGTCCGTGGAGGACACGCCGAGGACCATGCGGCCGGGCGTCGGGTCCTCCGGGTCCAGCTCCACGGTCACCTTGGGCGGGCCGAGCGCCTTCTCCGCGGCGGCGCGCGACACGTCGTGTACGTTTTTCTTCTTCGATTCGGAGTCGCGGCGGCGGCGGCCGTGCGCTCGAGCGGTTCGCCCGTCCACGCTCCTTCGACGATCCTTGTGGCTCCGACTCGCGGGTTGGTACATGCGAAGCGACCTGCGCTCGCCGGGGTCGAGCGCGACGCCGGACGCCATGTCCTGGATCTCGTCGTCGGGCCAAGGGTTGGGGACGTGCGACGAGCTGCGCCGGCGCCGGCGCCGGAGCCCCGAGCCGTTCATCTCGCCGTCGACGTCCTTGGTGTCGGCGTTCCCTTCCGATGTTTCCCCGCCGCTGAGTGGTCCCTCGGACCATGCCCCGCCGCCCTCCGATTCCGACGCGGATCCCGCGCTCGTCGCGCTGGTCTCGCCGCCGGAGGACGCCCCGATTCCCCCTTTCGATTTCCCTTTTGACGATTTACCGCCGCCGCCGCCGCTCTGCCACTCCCCCGCGACGCCGCCGATGGCCTGGCTCCTCGCGAGCATCTGGATCTCCATCAGCGCGGACGTCTCCGGGACCGACGGCGGGATCCGCCCGTTCGTTGCGACGGCGCGCTCGGTCTTGGCGGAGACTTTCACTTTCGTCTGCGAGGGACCGTCGGATAAATCCGACTCGGTGGTGGAGCCGAGGTCCATCGTCGACACAGCTGTGTCGGCACCCCCTTCGGCACCCCCCTCGGGCGAGACGCGCCCGCGGGAGTCGCCGCCGTCGCCGTCGCTACCGCCGTTCATCTCGTCCTCGTCGTCGTCGCTGCCGCCCTCGCTGTCGCTGTCGTGCTCGGTGGTGATCGCCAGGAGCCCGTACTCCGCGCACACGTTCCCGATGCTCTCCACCATGCCCGTGAAGTACAGAACATCCCCTTGCGTCAACACGAATTCCGGCCCGACCGCGCGGATCAACGTATCCTCGCGCTTAACGCTGACGAGGTAGAGCCCGGGTAAGCCGCGGAGGCCGGAGCCCGCGACGGTCTTCCCGACGGCGGCGGACCACGCTTGGAGCCTGGCGCCGACGATTAGATCTTCGCTTTTACCCCCCGACTTGCCCCCGCCGCCGCCTCCGCCGCCCCCGCCGCCCTCGCCGTTCTTCTTACCCCCCGGGAGCAACGCCCTGGACGCGAGGAGCATGTACGTCATGCCGGTCATCGCCACCGGGACGCCGTAGAGGCCGAGGTCGAAGAGCCCCATCGTCTGCTTCGTCTCAGACGTGCCATCCGCGCCTCGCCAGTCCTTCAGCATGCCCAACACCACCAAGTTCGTGGACGTTCCGATGAGCGTGCACGTGCCGCCTAAGATGGACGCGAACGACAGTGGGATCATGACCTGCTCCTTCGGTATGTGAATGTTCTCGGCCCACCGCTGGACGATGGGTATCATGACGGCGACGACTGGTGTGTTGTTGAGAAAGGCGGAGACGACCGCGATTGGGATCATGAGGCGAAGCTGCGCGCCCGCGATGGTCGTCGGGTGCCCGAGGAGCTTGGACATGTACCAGTCGAGGCCGCCGGTGGCGCTGATCCCGGCGGCGACGACGAAGAGCACCGCGACCGTGAGCAACCCTTCGTTCGCGAATCCGTCCAATCCTTCCTCGACGGTGACGACGCCCGCGGCCATGAGCACGGCGACCGCGCCGATCATGACGTGGTCGGGCTGGATGATGTCCCACAGGAGGCATCCGAAGGCCACGATGACCACGCAGACGGTGAACCATCCCTCCCAAACCTCAGCCTTTTCGGCCATGGCGACGGACACGGACGCGCCCGGCGGCACTTACTTTACTCTACTCTACGGCACTCTCGAGGTGGTGAAACTCGCGGCGGCGGTGCCCCGGGTGCCGAGCGAGTATCCGTCTCCGCGGTGCGTATCGACGAGCGCGATCGACGCGCACCGACTGTGCGTTTGATACTCGATACACGCGCGCGTATCGAGCGATCGCGTCGAAAGGTTCGTCGCGCGCGGACCCTCGTCCCAACGACGCGTGACCCAGATGATGCAGGACCAGAGGCGAAGAGCTCTCTCAGCCGAGGAATCTCCCGGGACGAGACTCCTGATCGAATGATCCAACACGCACGCCCACGTCTTCAGTCACAAATTCGAAGGAAACTCTAATTACGAGAGATTTCCACATGTGAATAGTTACATATCACGGTTGTGAAAATATCCATCCTGTGAGCAATCACACTCCCAAAAACTCAACTACGATTAACATTTTCAGCCACGATCAGCCACGAAGTGCGTCCAGGTCGGCGTCCGCGTCGATCACCTCCTTCGTCGCACCGCCGCACGCCACCACGCTCTCGATCAAACCACGCGCGGTGTCCAGCTCCCCCGCGAGGCACGCGGCGCACGCGGCGTTGTACGCAACCTCGAGCCTGTCAGAAGCCCACCCCGGGTCCTTCCGTGGGTTGGCGCCAGCCGCCAGGTCAAGCGCCCTGGCGTAAAGCTCCCACCCTCTCGCGAAGTGCGACCGCATCGATGACACGTGCGCGTCGTACTCGCACATCACGGAAGGTAACACGTCGGGGCCGAACTGTTTGTGCATCCGCCCGCGCTCCACGTGGCACTCCGCGGCGCCGATCAACGCGTCGGCGTTAGACGAGTCCAGTCTCAACGCCGCTCCGAAACCGAAAGGAACCGCCGGGTCCGCCGCCGCCGCCAACGCGCCGTCCGCCTCAGCGACTGCTCGCCCATACGCGGGATCGTGTTCACGCGCGCACAGCTGATATATCTTGGCCTCGGCGTGATAAATCTCCGATTTGGTCCTTCGCGCCTCCCCGAACGCCACGTGCGCGGCGACGTCACCCGCTCCGAATTCCGCCGACTTGCCCAACTTCTCGAGAGCGCCGTCGCACGACGCGATCGCCCTAGCCGCGACCGCCGCGTCCCACGTCACGGGAACCCGGTTGTTCGTACTGGGCACAAGTACCTTGTCCACGAGGATCTGCGCGAGGGACGCGTACGCGACGCCCCAGTCCATCAGCAAACCCGCGAGGTCGTCCCCGGCTCGCGAGTCGCAACGCTGGCACGCCTCTTCGTACGTTTGAAACGCGTGTTGAAACATCGCCTCGATCGACGTAACGGTCGATGAAACGGTCGCCTCCACCGCGTGCTCCGCCGACGCCTCCGCGAGCTTGACCTTGGCGTCCGCGAGGTTCCACAGGCCGGCGAGTAAGTCCTCGGCGGCGGCGTTTTTCGATGAAGCCGGATCGTTTGAAGAAATCGCTTCGTCCAGCGCGGCTTTTGAGAGCGCCGCGGCTGACTCGTACGTATCGACCGCACGTGCGAGCGCGTCGCGTGTGTTGAGTGTGGACACATCGCCCCGCGCGGCGAGGGCGTTGGCCGCCGCGGTGGTCGCCGCGAGAGTGGCATCCGCCCACTCCCTTCTGCTCGTCGAATGGTTTTCTGATTGATGAGATTTAATCTGCGTTTCGCACCATCGCGCGAGGTCGGCGAGGACGACGTACGCGTCTTCGTACATCGCCGCCGCGGATGTCCTGGCGTCGGTCTCTAAGCGCGCGAGTTCCGGGGAGAGCGGGCCGTGTCGCGAGGCGGTGATGGACGCGGCGGCGGCGGCGCAGAGCGCCTCGCCCAGCGCTAGCCCCGCGTCGGATCTGGCGGATGGCGTGAGCGAATCCCCGGATGCGAGCGCGGACCTGAGCTCGTCGGCGATGGACGCGAGCGTCGACGCGGCGTGCGCGGCACCCTGAGCGCCGTCCTTGCTGAGCTTTCTCTCCGCGGCGTCTTTACGCTTGATGGCGTCCTGCACCGCCGCGTCGGGGGTCGCGGGAGCGGACGGCTGTCGGTTCCGGTTGTTGTCGCTCCCGGCGCGCCCGCCGGCGCCTCTGCGCCGCCCGCCCCCACCTCCGCCGTCGCCCTGGCGCATGTGCGGCGGGACGTACCCTCCCATATTGTGCTTATCCTCGCGATGTGGATCTCTGGCAGATGCACCGGCCGCCCGCCGCCTGCCCCTCGCCGCGCGTCCCGTCAGTGCGGCTGGCTACTCCGAGACTTCGCATTGGACCGTTACCGCAGCCCTAGATTTGCTGCCACTAGCACTTACGAGGGGCGCGGTTGGAGGAGGCGCCACGATGAAGCCGTCCATGCGGAACAAGTTCAAGGGCGCCGCGAAGAAGGTCATCGCGGTCAACAGGGTCCGCAAGGCGAAGCCCACGATGGTGGAGCGCCACGGCGGCGTGTGGGGCTTCCTCTCCTTCGTCCTCTTCCTGCTCTGGTCGCTGCCCAGCGCCATCTACAGGCACCGGCGTTGGCTCAAGGCTAACCCAGGGGCCGGCACCACGACGACGACGCCCGCGCATCCTCGACGCGCGCTGCTCCAGACGCCGACCACCGCGGACGTCACCACGGTCGCGGAGCTACGCGCCGCGATGGCGGACACCGCCGTCGGCACCGTGCGGCTGCTCAACTCCATCGCACTCGACGATAACAACGGGGAGCTCCCGGCGGTGACGCGACCCGTCACCGTCTCCGGCGACGCGTGCGCGTCGTCCTCGCCGCCGGGATGCGCCATCGACGCACTCGCCGCATCCCGGCACGTCACCGTCGGCGCCACCGGGACCCTCACCCTCACGAAACTCGCGCTCGTCAACGGCGCACCGCCCCTCAGCGCGCAGCCGTGGTCCGACGGCGGGGCCGTCTTCGTGTACGGCAAGCTAGTCGCGGTGGACGTCGCCTTTCGGTCGAACAAAGCGATCGCCGACGGCGACGCGTCCGCGGGCGGCGCGGTCAAGGTCCAAGGCGGCGTCTTCACGTGCGAGCGGTGCGCCTTCATCGGGAACATCGCCGCCAAGAACGGAGGCGCCGTCGCCGTCGACGGAGACCTCGCGTACTTGTTAGATTCATCATTCTCAACCAACGCCGCCGGAGCGCTCGGCGCGGGCATCGCGTCCGACAACGGCGACGTCGTCGTCCGCGACTGCACGTTCGATGCCGACAACACCGCGCGCGAGGACGACAGCGTGGACCTGTACGTGGGCGCGTTCGGCCGCGGGTTGATCTGGCCCTTCGCGGTGACGGACGGAGTCGCGGGTGCGACCGGGTATAACGCCGCGGGGCTCGGCGTGATCGACGCGGCGCCGTTCGAGGCGCCGCCGCCCGGGTCCGTCTCCCCGCCCCCGCCCCCGACGCCTCCCCCAGGTAGTGCCGGCAACGGGACGGAGGGTGGGGCCGGGACGGGGGAGTCAACGGGCGATGACAGCGTGGATTTGGGCGCGGCCGTGAGCGGCATCGGAGTGGAAGGCGTCGTCGCGGGGATCGCGGTGTTCTTCGTCGTCGTCGCGCTCGGCGCGTGGGCGTACGGGCGGGACCGGCGGCGGTACAGGCAGACGGAGCGGGACCTTAACGCGCAGCACGCCAAGATGGAGCGCGCGATCGCCAGGCGTGAGGAGGACCAGAGGAGGCTCGAGCGCGGCGCCATCGCTAACCAGGCGCCGGAACGGAAAATTGTCGCCAAGGTTGGCGGCGACGGGAAAGGCCGGCGGGGCGGCGCGAGGGGCGCGTTCGAGCCCAGGCGACCGGGCGGCGACGACGAGGAACCCGAGCGCGATGGGCTCGAGAGCGACGACGAGGATGAAGCCCCCGTCGACGGGGTGTACGACGCCGAGGAGGTCGCCAAGGCACCCCGGGATTCCGCGTGGTCTCTCGCCGGACACGGGTCCGGAACGCGTCCGGATGTTCAGTTTGGCGCGCGAGGGTGGGACGCGGGGAAGGCTGGGTTCACGCAGCCGCAGTGGGCGGGTGCGGCGTCGGCGGCGAGGCGAGCGGCGGAGGGTGCGCGCGGGGGATTACCGGGAGGTTCACTGCCGCCGCTCGGGCAGACGAGCGCGCCGCGCGCGGTGACCCCGCGGGATCATCAGACTTCTGAAGGTGAGCTGCCGCCCGCGCCGGCTGTACCCGCGATGAGGCGCGTGACGTCCACGTCGTTGAGGGACCAGGTGGCGCAGAGGGCGAGGACGGGTGGGGCGGATGAATCGGGGGGAGGTGCGCCGAGGTTCGGGGCGGGCGGCGGAGGGGGAGGACGGGTCCCTCTTCTCCCTCCCCTTCCGAGCGCGCCGAGATGAGAACGACGCTTAGAACAAAGATGTGATGGTATTTGATCATACTCGAGACAGATGTCGCGTAGCATCCGTCGGCTAGCGCATATATGTCGATGAGGCAATCACGCTAACCGACGGATATCATAGAAGGACCGCGTCATCTGCATCGATCATGTGACGTTGGGCTAACTTTCAAAATCCATCCATCAAAATCCATCCATCATCACGCGGATGAGGACGACTTCGCCTCCTCCTCCTCCAGCTTCTGCATCTCCGAATCGTTCCCGTGCGTCGCCCCCGCCGTCGTCGACACCACCGGCGGCCTCTTCACGATCATCAACGCCGCGGACGTCAGGTGCCTCGCCAGGTGCTCCGACACCGACCCGAGACCGACGAGCGACAGCATCGAACGGCGAAGGCTTCCCGCGCCGCGGCTGCCCACGACTACCAGATCAGCCCGCTTCATGTCGCAGTACTCCACGATGGTCTCCGCGACGCCGTTCGCGGGGTTACATGGCAGCACGTCGACGGACACGGAACGAACGCCGCGGATCTTCGCGTCGTCGGAGTGCGCGGTGACTGCTTTAACGCAGCGCTCTCTATCCATCCGCTCGGATTGTACTCGTAGCTGGTGGTCCCTCTCGGACTGCGTTCGTGGTGGGATACGGGAGTGGTGGGTAGGTGTGAGCGGTGGGTTTGAGGTTCGTTTGGTGCGGTGGAGGAGACGGGCGGTATTCGGCTTTTGAGGGCCGCGATACCTGGACGGGCCTCGCCCACGGATCGCGGAAAAGGTCCGGGTCTTCCGACTCTGCGGCACTCACCAGCGCTCCCGAGGTTAGGCTGTGCGGGCTGACGTTGTCGTCGTGCTCGGGCGGGAACCGCGGGGCTTTGCGGTACACGCACGCGAACGAGCACGAATCGTTGGCGCGCACGAGGTGATCGACGCCGAAGCGCGCGGCGGCGTCGCTGCGGCGCGGGATGAGGGCGGAAGAGGGGGTCAGCGCACGCGGGGGGGGTGTTATTTGTCTCGGTCTTTCCGAGGGAGTTGCACCTGCCTGTAGTCGGAGGAGTCGACGGCGAAGACGACGCGACGACCCGCGCCGCGGCCCACGGGCACCGTGCGAGGGCGCGACGCGATCGAGAACGGGTTGAGAGTCGCGCGTAGCGCGTCCCAGGCCTGCATCGCGACCCGAGTGTGTCGCTTGGACGCTTGGATATCGGAGCGTCTCTCGTACCTGCCGAGGAGATAAGTGTTATGATGACGGTGCTGACTCTCACAGCTGCACAGCTGACTCTCACTCGACAACGACCTTTATTCACAAGTACGAAGGTAACTTAGTGCTAGCTCTCAAAGTTCCGACTGCGTCGGTATCTCAGTCGGAGGAAACACCACGTCGGGGCGCTTGAAAGCCACCCCGTCTGCTTCGTAGATCCGCACGTCCCCGACGAACGTGTTGGTCCGGTCCGGCCGCGCGCGCTCGTCCGCGCCGACACCCCCGGCCGTCAGAAACTTCCTCCACCCGTCCACCTCGTCGAAGTCGCCGCCTTTCTTCGTCCGCGAGTGATACACGATCGCGTACCCGAGCTTCTGAGATAGCATGCGCTTGTACGGTGGGTTCTCGTTATCCTGCACGAACGACCCGACGTCCTTGCCGTCGGGGCGGAGCATGCACGCCTCCACGTTGAACCACACGTCACCCCGCCACGTGGCGTTGCGGAAAAGCCAGTACGCGTCCTGCATCATGGCCTCGTCGTACGCCCACCCTGGTGCTTTGAAGTACTTTTCGTTCCTCAGCGCCAAGTCGTCGAGGTCGAACGGGAAGTACTCCTCGGACAGGTCAATCTCCGCGAGCGCCTTGACGTACCTCGGGTCCAAGTCGTCGTACGTCTCCGGCTCATCCGCGAGCTCGTCGAGCGGCGTGGACGACTCCGCCTCCAGCTTTTTCTTCAACTCCTCCGAAGCCTCGGCGTCCGGATTGGCCGCCGCCGCCGCCTTCTCGGCTTCGGCGTCCGCGATAGCCTCCTCAGCCTCCGCGACGGCGTCCGCCTCGACCTCCTCCTCGAGCTCCTCCATCACCTCAGCCTCAGCCTCCGCCTTCTTTGATTCCGACTCGTCATCCGAACGCAAGGACCGGCCGGGACCGATTCCGCTCGTGCGTCTCCGGTTCCCTCCACCCGCGACTCCTCCTCCTTCCGAGTCGTAGGCAAAGGCGCCGCCCTCGTACCACGACGCGTACGCCGCGCGCGCCGCCACCGGGTCCGCGCCGTCGACGCACCCGCCGTGCGTCGAGAACCCGACGGAGAGGATCGCGCCCGGGACGATCAGCTTGGTCTTGGCGACGAACGCGGTTGGATGAAACTTGACGATTTTTCGGAACCGAGCGGCTCGATTCGCGGATCCCTCCGCGTCGCCCGGGACCGGCGGGAAGGGCAGGTTGGGCTCGAACACCTCGTGGGCGCCTTCCGGAACTCCTTCGCCGTCCTTGAGCGCGCGGAGGGGTGGATCCGGGTCGAACACGGCGGCCATCTGCGGGAGAAAGCCGCCGGGGCCTGGTAAGATCTCGGCGTCGACGATCAACGGGCCGTGGAGTCGTCCTCGGCGGATGAGCTCGCGGACGGCGCGCAGGCCCGGGACGACCGCGCGCGGGTCGCGGAAGGAGAGCATGAGGCCGCGTTCGCGTCCGATGGCGTCCTGCTCGCGGACGCCTCGCCAGAACCGGTCGAGTAAGTCGTCGAGGGGCACGAGGGGTTCGCCGTCGGTTGTCGCGCGGGACGCGTGATGGGTGGTGCGCGCGACGACCGGCGCGCCCGCGCCGCCGTTGCCCGGGAGAGCCTTGGACCACGACACCGGGACGTGCACGATGTCGTTGGTGACCACGCCGAGTGCGGCGCCTTCGCGCGCGACGGGCGCGAGCGCGGTGTCGAGCGTTTGGAGATCGGTCACGTCCCACGCGACGCGCACGTCCGCCGCGGTGCTCCGGCCGAAATGCCTCAGCACCCTCGCGGTGGTCCACACGGCGCCGATGTCGCCCGGGTCCAGGCTGTCGTACGGCAGCGGGTCGTCGGGCCCGCCCCGCCGCCCGGACCCGACGCCGTGGCCCATCTCGGTGTGATCGGTGAAGCCGTGGATGGACACCGCGACGAGGAGCACCAAGCACAACGCGCCGAGCAAGGGCCAGAGGTACTCGATCGGCCCTTTCGCCTCGGCGCGAGCCTTGTCGCGCCTGGCCCGTTTCATGACGGCATCCTGGCGAACCAGGGTCTCGAGCTGTTGGTACGCGACCCGGCCGTTGACGGCGCTGGAGCCGCGGGGAGCCATCGTCGCGGTGGCGTGCACCAGCCGCGGCGATCTACGGCTGTCAGGGCGCGGGGCGACTTTTCTACTTGTAAGAAGGATTGGCAAACGAGATATATATAAATTACATGTGTGCGGCACAAGTGCCGCGGAGAGACTTGGTTCAGTCTCTCTTCTTCCCGGGTAACAGCGCGCCGAAGCTGGGCCCGAGCCCGAGCGAGAACGAAAACGGCACGTTCTGTCCCAAACCCTCCGTCCCGGGCTTGCTGAGATGCGCTCTCAACACGTTCGTCAGGAGCAGCACGGCGCTCGTGAGAGCCGAGTCGGCCACCGCGAATCCAATCACGAAACCCGCCACCTTCCTGCTCGATTGCATGGCGCCCATGAAGATGGGCAGGAAGGCGACGTGCGGCGCGAGCAGGTGGTTGCACAATTGCCCTATGAAGTTCCACCACGTGGGCACCTTGACGTCGCCGAGGCTGGCCATCCCGACTAACTTCGCGTTGAAGAGCATCTTCGCGAAGTAGCACAGAAGCACGAGCCTGAACCACTGCTTGAAGAACCCGAGGGTGACGATGCTGCCGCCGTCGGCGATGATCTGAAGGTTCTCGGACGACAGCGGATAGATGGCGTCGACGAACTTGGTGAACACGTCGCTGCACACCAAGTTGAACATCCAGCACTCCGCGACGAGATCGATGTTGATCGTGAGGCGGACGATGAGGATGTCGCGCCTGATGCTGGCGTTGAGCGCCTCGGACCCGGCATCTTCCCCGCGCAGCCGCGCCGCCTTCTCCCGCAGGCGCTTGACGAGCACCGACATGAACATCGCGCGGAACAGCATCCCGAGCGCGCACACGATCGTGAAAGCCGCGTGACCCCAGGTCATCGTCTCCGGTCGGTTCCTGAGATAAAACATGGTGAAGATGATGCCAACAACGTCGAAGCTCTTCCACGAAAAACTCTCAAACGCGCTCCGCAGTATTCCCGTCGACGCACGATCCTTACGCCTGCTCATCATGTGAACATCGCGCCCGTGCATGGGCTTGTTCGCGGTGACGTCCACGCCGGGAGGGTCCTCGAGAACGTTACGCCACCGGAACGATTGCGTCACCGATTCGGAAAGGCCCGCGAACCAAGCGCGCTTGCGACCAGACGCAACCGCCAACTCAAACTCGCTCTCGCCGACAAACTCCACGTCATCCTCGTCCCACTCGATGAAGTCGACGCCGTCCGTGCTCGTATCGAACGAATCGCAGGCGTCGTCCGTGTCGAACCCCGGC
>Ga0209631_10003231_pt1 | contig 18942 bp, 16 predicted proteins | sample COG_08_FD_184752 | JGI IMG/M metagenome (GOLD analysis project Ga0209631, IMG submission 184752) | Pelagic Microbial community sample from North Sea - COGITO 998_met_08 (SPAdes) (version 2) | ecosystem: Environmental > Aquatic > Marine > Neritic zone/Coastal water | place: Helgoland, sampling...
GGAAAGAAACAGGCAAAGAAGAAGAAGGCTTTATAGCACATGAAGTTGATGAAATTTTTAAAGATGCAGTTGGTGGTGAAAAAGATGCAGTTAATGAAGATGGAAGTATAGATGCACAAACTATGGACTACGGAAGAATCACACCACTTCTTGTCAAAGCTATTCAAGAACAACAAGAACAAATAGAACAGTTAAAGACTGAAATACAAACCTTAAAAGGAGAATAAAAAATGGCAATTTCATATGCATGGGATGTAAGTACAGTTGACACTTACCCAACAAAAGACAGCAATAGTGATGTCGTTTATAACGTACATTGGAGACTAACAGCAACTGATGATGCTAATAACGATGCGGATGGTAATCCACAGACTTCAGGAGTTTACGGAAGCCAAGGACTAGATACAGATAGTATCTCTAGCTTCACAGCCTTTGCAGACTTAACAAGTTCTGACGTACAAGGTTGGGTAGAAGCAGCTTTAACTGCTGATACTGTTGCTGAAATGAAATCAGGCTTAGATGCTCAGATAGCTGAGAAGATTACACCCACATCAGTACAAAAAACAATCGGTTAAAATTTAAATAGGAACTAACAATGGCAATAACTAAAGTATCAGCAGCCCTCGTAGATTTAGATGGAGGAGTTGTAATTAATGAAAGTTCAGCAGATGCAGATTTTAGAGTTGAATCAAACGGCAACGCTAATATGTTATTTGTCGATGGTGGTAATGACCGAGTAGGCATAGGAACTGCGAGTCCTTCTGATAGATTTCAAATAAACCATACTGGGGTGCAGGCATCTAGTGTTCGCTCAAGTGCAACAAATAATGATTCTTATTTTGCAGTAGGTAACTCAGATATGAGTGACTTTATACTTTTATTTGGTGGTCATTCTGGAAATGACAGTTCAACTGTAGGTTTTGATGACAGTAATAACTTACGTTTTGCAACTTATCAAAACCACACAGGCACTTTTGGTACAGAAAGAATGCGTATTGATACTTCTGGAAAAGTAGCCATAGGAACTACTAGTGCTGCTGCTTATTTAGATGTTCGTGCGCCTTCAGGTGTTGTTGGTCCGACTGTTGCTCAGTTTAAAAGCGACCAACATGGATTAGGTCTTACAATCGGAGTAGATTCTACCGCTACATATTTAAACTCAAACAACAATAGTTACCCATTAGTTTTACAATCAGGTGGTGCGCCTGTATTAGTACGCACAGCAACTATAAATGGAAATACATCTTCAATGCACATTGATGCTAATACTGCCAATAAATTTTGCACAACAATATCTCATAATGGAAATACTACAAATAGATTTGGATTACAAATAGCTTGTGGTACAGATGATAACTCAGGCACTAATACTATGGTGTCTTTTTTAGATGGTAATTTTGATGGTGTAGGAAGTATTACAGCATCAGGAGGAACTGTAACTTATGGAGCATTTACTGCACATCATGAAGTAAATGTACCAGATTCAGATAATCCCTCTGACGAATCAGATGCTTACCCTTATGGCACTTTAGTTGAGATTGTATCTACTTATCTGACTGATTCAAATAAAAGACAAAGTATTAGATACACAGTCCAAAAATCACAATCTGCTAATAGTAAAAAAGTACTAGGTGCTTATGCAAGCAATATGCGACCTTCACCTATGTGTCCTACAACTGGAACTTACGCAAATAATTTACACAACATAAGTATATTAGGTGATGGTCATGTGCTATGTAACAACACAGGTGGAAACATAGAAATAGGTGATGGTATTTGTACTTCAGCAGTAGAAGGAATAGGCATGAAAGCAACAGTTAATCCTTCAATGATTGTTGCAATAGCACAAGAAGATGTGACATTTAGTGGTTCAGAAACTAAATTAGTAGCTGTACAATTTGGTGTTCAACAATTTACACCTTGGAGTTAATATACTATGGAGCTAACAGGATACTTATTGTGGAACATCTTCCTAACACTAGTGGTAGCTCCGATACTCTACAGCATTCGTGCAAACACGTCAGAGCTTAAAAGACTTGACATACTTTTAAATAAAACAAGAGAAGAGATGGCAAAAGAATACGTAACAAAACAAGAACTATCAGATGGAATGAACCGAGTGTTTGATACGTTGGACAAGATTGAAGAGAAACTTGACAAGCTTTTCGAGGTTAAATAATGAAGAATAAAAACAAACAAAGAAAAAGGTATAATAAAGGAACTCGACAAGACTATACTTATGGTGGTCGTGTAGGTTATGAGGTTGGCGGTGAAGCTGAACGTGATATAGCTGAAGACAACGAAGCTAATGCCCAACAAAATGGGAATGAAGGTTCTTCAACTTCTACATCAACTGAAAATACAGGACAAACAGGTGATGTAACAACTCAAATTGACATGCCTGAAATTATTGATGATCCTAAAGAACCACCTCCTTCAGTTGATCCGGATGAGAGAAGAGAAAGAATAGAAAGAACTACAAAAACTGTTGAGTCTTCTGCTAAAGGAGAAGTACCTCCAGAAGCTGTTATACCTGATGCTCAGAAAGTTGATGAGACTATAGAGGCTGAAACTAAACAAATGACTGATGCAGACTTAGCACCTGCTACAGCCGGAGTTGCTACATCTACAGATGCTACAGCAACCACAGGAACTGCTGTGACAACTGCTGCACCAGACACAATAACTGCAGCTAAAATGGATGCTGCTCAGACAGACTCTGCAGTAGCGGAAGCTGCTCAAGGTAAAGTATCAGAAGATGCAGAACTTACTGAAGATGAAATTGCAGCAGCAGCAGATGTTTCAGATGTTGAAAAAATTGAAGGAGCAGATGTAGAAATACAGGAAGGTGCTTTAACAGAAAGAGTTGTAGGTACAATTAGTGATGGTGCAAAAGCTACAGCAGCAGTTAATGCAGGTACAAGTTTAAGAAAAATTACTAGGGCTAAAAAACAATTAAGAAATGCAGGTCTTACAGAAGATCAAATTGCTGAAATTGGTGATGATATAGAAGCTCTTGAAGATAGGCTCACAGATTTTACAGAAGAAGAAAGAGGAATTATTGCAGGAGTAGATAAACAAATTCTAGTCACAGGGCAATTGAATGGTTTATTAGAGGGAATGGAAAATGGAGAAATACCTGTATGGGCTTCTCCGGCAGTAGCTAAAGTTGAACAGATGTTAGCAGCTAGAGGTCTAAGTGCTTCTAGTGTAGGACGAGATGCTTTATTTAATTCAATTATACAAGCTGCAATGCCTCTTGCTCAAAGTAATGCAACTGCACTACAGCAAGCAGCAACGCAACAAAGAGGTATAGAGGCTGCAGAATCAGAAGCAAATGCTCAACGACAACAACAAACAGCATTGACTAATGCTAGTAATGTTTTTAAAATGGATATGGCACAGTTTAGTGCAGATCAACAAACAGCATTAAGTAACAGTAAATTCCTACAAACAGTTAGTTTAACCGAGGCTAGTAATGATCAACAGGCTGCAATACAAAATGCAGTTATACAGTCACAGATTAATTTAGCAGAAGCAAATAACATAACTAAACTAACCTCACAGAATGCAGCAGCATTCCTACAAATGGATATGTCAAACTTGTCTAATAATCAACAAGCTAAGATGTTTACTGCTCAAGCAGAACAGCAAGCCATGTTAAGTAATCAAGCTGCGACTAATGCATCAAGACAGTTTAATGCTGCTAGTGAAAATCAAACTAATCAGTTTATGACAAACTTAGCAACACAAGTTTCAATGGATAATACTAGACAGCAAAATGCAATGTCTCAGTTTAATGCTCAACAAGAAAATGCAATTGCTGCACAGAATGCAAATAGAGCAGCAGATGTAAGTAAAGCGAATGCTCAACTTGAAACACAGATTAATCAATACAATGCTCAACAAGAGTTTGCTAAGAATCAATGGAATGTACAGAATGCACAAGCAATAGAACAAGCCAATACACAATGGAGAAGACAGTCAAATACAATAAATACAGCAGCACAAAATGCAGTTAATCAACAGAATGCACAGAATGCTTTTGGTATGAGTATGCAGGCTCAAGCTTTTTTATGGCAAGAACTTAGAGATGAAGCTGACTTTGGATTTAAAAGAACAGAGAATGAACTACAACGTAAAGCTTCATTAACGATTGCTGCTCTTGGTAATGATGGTTTAATATACAAAGGTAGAAATGTTAGTCAAGCATTAAAAGCAGTTCAAGGAGTTTTTAATGGATACTCAAGTACACCTACACCAACAGGTGCGGATGATCCAACATTAGGAAGGTAAAATAAAAGAGAATAATTATGAAAAAATTTGTTAAAAAGATTGGTAAAGGAATAAAGAAAATAGGTAAAGCTATTGGTAAGCCTTTTAAGAAACTTATGAAAACTAAAATCGGTAAGATTATTGGTACTATAGGTATGATGATGATGGGAGGTTGGATGTTGAGTGGAGCAAAAGCTTTTACGAGTACTTTATGGACAACAGGGCAAATGGGTACAGCTTTTAATGCAGGTATAACTCAAATGGGTACTGCTGCTAATGCTACGTTTAGTACAATTACTAAAGGGATAGAAGGAATGTTTACTCAAAATGGAACACAGACTATTGCCCAAGGAGCAGACAATTTAGCTACAGCTACATCTGGAGGTTCAACGACAATTACAACAGGAACTGCTACAGACGTTGCAGCAAAAACTGCAGAGACTGTAAGTTCAACAACAGGTGTATCCCCTACAGATGTAGCCGGACAAGCAACAGCTACTACTACAGATGGTAGTATTAGAGCTGCAGGAACAGAAACTGCAGGTGGAAGATTAGTTGAGGAAACAAGTCGAGTAGGTTCTCTAAAACAAACACCTACATCTTTATTAGAATCTACTAAACCTGTAGACTTTGCTACAGATTTATCTGCACCTTCTATGTCTCCTGATCTAACATTAACTGATCCTACGTTACCTGCAGTAGACCCTAAACAACCCGGATTCTTAAGAAGAAATGCTCCAAGAGTTGCAGATATTTTAGATGAGTCTAAAACTCTAACAGAAGCATATGATAAATCATTAGGTTATGCTCCACTACAAGATACTAACTTACCAAAGTTTGTAAGAAATACTACGATTGGAGAAGGTATGACAGTTGCAAGTTTAATGGCAAGTCCTGCTGATCCTTATGTTCAAGGAAGTAGTAATACTGCAGGAGCATTAGATGCATTGCAAGCTAATGATGAAAGGTTGTATGCACAAATGCCTATGGATCAATTTATGACTCAATCAAATATAACTAGTCCATCACCTACAACTGCAACAAGTTTAATGAACAAATATAAACAAGCAGGTTATATTTATGACACAACCCTTTTAGCAAGTTAAGGAGAATATAAATGTCAATCAATCCAGATGAATTAATTAATGTAGAAGGCTTTGGGGGAAGGACACCTTTTGAAAGACCAGTTCCCGGACAGTCATTAACAAATGATCCTGATACTAAGTATCCTTGGGAACAACCTCCTAAGTTTACAAACGTATCTTCTGCAACTATGGAAATTGTAGCTGATTCGTATGAAAAAGAAACATATGAGATGATTGCTTTAACATTAGCAGATGGGATGCCTGTAGGTAGTTTAGCTTCTATAATTTTACAAACAGGCTTTCAAGAAGGTAAGTGGAATCCAGATTTAATGATGTTACTTATAGAGCCAACCATGTATATATTAGCATCTATTGCCGAACAATGTGGTATTGATTATCTTTTGTATGAGGGTGATTCGTATGAATCGTATGATGAAGATGAAGAAGAAAATAATAATAAATCTTTAGAGGATATAAAAAATATAAATTCTCAAATGGGGCAACATTTGAAGTTTAAAGATTTAAAGCCTTCTCAAATTACTAAACAATCTGTACCAGAAGAAGCATTAGAAATGGTTGAAAATTTTGAACCTCCACAAGAGTTGGTTAGTCTTTTGGAAAAACGTAAAGAAGAAAAAAATAATAGTTTATTAGAGAGAACATAAAATGGTAGATAAAATAGACCCAACAAATCTTTCCTCTGTAGAATATGGAAGTCAGTTGTTGCAACAAAAACAACGAAGCGATGCTGAATATCAAAAAAGAGTTGCGAAGGATCAAAAAATTGAGAATTGGCTTACTGGTATTTCTACTGTTGATAAGATGATGAAAGACAGAGCAACTAGGAATTTAAATGAACGCAACAACGAAATTGAAAAATTAATTATAAAAGAAAAAGCAGATTACAATAGACTTCAAAAAGAGTATGATAATCAAAAAGGTTTTAGAACTGCTATAGCAGATGGTAACGGAGCTATGTCTCATGCAAGAAAATTAGCTTCTATTGAGTTGGGTGCATTACCAAAATTTGCAAATATGGATTTAAATACAATAGATGCAAATGATCCTTTTGCTCAAGACTATATAGGTCATTTAGACAGAATAGCTAAACAAAAATTTGATGCTTATAACAAAAATAGAGTAAGTTTACCTACTCCTACCCTAGAAGAATATGTTTCGCCATTACGAGATATGCAGAAAAAAGAAGTTCCTGCAGGAGTACTTAACTTTATAGCAGAAAAAGTTGGGTGGCGTGATCCTATGGAACTTGTAGATATAGAAGAAACTAAAACTAAATATTCTCCTGACTTATTAGAATCTAGAAGAGGTACAGGTAGAAAAGGAGTTAGTGCAAAAGTAGCTACAGACCTTGATTTATTTAATCCGTTTAGAGGACAGCTTAGAAAAGAAGTTACTAAGCTTCGTTTCGATGATAGAAGTGGGAAAGTTTATCAAGTAACAACAGATGTAGATGGTAATGAAAGACTTTCTCCGGTTGCTAAAGATATGGATACACTTTTAAGTGAGATGAAGCCTTCTATGTACTATCGTATACGCCCTAAAAGCAAAGAAGAAATTGATGCAGATTGGAGGGAGTGGAAAATTAATAGAGTCACCAATTATCCAAAAGAGCGTAATATAAGTAATAATCAATTACTTATGAGACTAAGAGATTCTGATAAACCTAGTGATATAAGATTATACACAGAAGTTACCAGATCAAAGGTTGTTCCTTTACCAACGTCAGAATTAAATTCACAAGCTATGGCTACGATTATTAAAAGTCAATTAAATAAATTACCTGAAGAATTTAAAGACAAGGTTACAAATTTAGCAGATACTGAACTAGCCTACTTTGGTGATGAAGTTATAAGAAATGCAAATCATATAATTCAATATGGTGCAGTTAAAGATAATAATTTAGACACAAATCTTGAATCAGTAGCAATACAATATGCTATAGAGAACCAACTTAAAGGATTAACTAAAGCTAATGAGAATGATTTTCTAGAAGGATTTAGTCGTAACGAATATGTTTTTGATCCACAAAAATATGATTCAGAAAAATATACACCTGATATTGTTAATGTAGCAGAGGGTATGTCAGCAGAGCAATTTAGAAGAGAACTAAATAAAAACTTTGAAGGTTGGGTAAACTTAACTGATGAAGCCAGAGCAGCAAATGCTAAAAGGTTTAGAGATGAATATGGAGAACCTTTAGGTGGAGATTTTCCATTAACTTTTGACGAGCCTATAGTAGATAAAGAAGTAAGAGATAGATATAGTATTTCTCAAATTGAACGAGGAGTTCCTCAATTAGACGAAAGACAAAAATTAAGGGCAAGTATGCCTGAAGAAGAAATAGAACAAGAAGAAACTATGTTAGATAATTTATTTACTACTTCTCGAAATGTTATAAAAAATAGCATATCTAAACCTAGATTTAAATATACTATGAGTGCAACTGATTATGAGCAGTATGAAAATCTATTAGAAGAGTCACAAAAAATATCAAAAGATTTTGAAAGTAAATTTGGTTTCTCATTAGGTCAGTTTTTAGGATATAGTTCAACAACAAGAGGGGGCAGGGGTGAAAGGATAAATAAATTATTAGCAAATAATCCAACACTTTTAACTGATATAAATGAATTTTTTGAAACAAACAATTTATAATGAGTGATAATATACAAAATCTTTTTGATCAATTAAAGTCCGAAGAAGACAAAGATAAAAAAGAAAATTCAACAGACACAAACAATATAGACAATCTGTTTAATTCATTAGGGCAGCCTGCTATAACTTCTTCACCTATTAAACCTTTTACTCCTAGTTCTTTTACACCCTCGGTAAATCTAGAAGAAATAGATACTACTAGAAAAATGGCATATGGGGCTGCTCAAGAGCCTGCTATACTTGGTAGTACTTATAGATTAGGTAAAGCAGCGTTACAATCTGCATTCTCAGAAGAAACTTTTGATCAGGCTTCTAAAAGAATAGAGAGGGAAAGACAAGAAGAAATATTTGATGATTTTCCAGAGTTTAGAGGATTATCAGAACAAAGAGAAGATGCTGCAATATTATCAGGAAGAGTTGGTCTTGCTTTAGCAGACCCTATAACATTTTTAGTTCCTTGGACTAAGATTGCTAAGTCTGGAAAAATTGCTGTTGCTGCTACAGGAGCAGGAGTAACTACTGCAGATGTGGCATTACGAGAAAAAACTTTGTATGGTGACATTGATCCTACAACTTTAGCTATTGCCGGAACGATAGGTGGTGGTTCTAGTTTATTAGGGGATGTAGTAGCTAGAAAATTTGGTAGAGGAACTTTATCTGATAAAGAAATTGCAGACCTAGAAGATGTTACCCCTACTGCATTATCACAACCTTATGTTCAAAAAAGTGTTATGGCTCTACAAGATGCTCCTAACAATGGACAAGAAGTAAATGATTTAAATAAAATTAGATATGCTTATTTAGATGCTCTTAAACTTAAAAGAAGTATGAGAGGGGGAGAATACAAAAGTTTAGAAGGTAAAAAGAAAAGCGTAGAGAAAAATATTGCAGGTAAAGAAAAGCAATACAGAAAAGAATTAGAAGAGTTAAGAGTAAAACCTGCTGTTTTACGTGACGATCAGAAAATGAAACTTGTCAGTAAAGAAGAATTAGATAAACTTAGACAAGCCCCTGCTCGTAAAGTTAGTACTACTTATACTCCCTTATCTAAAATTAGAGAAGCTGTTGTTGCTAAAGAACGTGGTATAGTTAAAAAACAAATTAATCAATCAGAAGTTTTAAATAAAGAACTAAGCAAACTTTATAATATTGATGAAGTATTAAAACAACCTTTAGAAGAATTAGATTCATTATATGCTAGAGTAGGTGTTAAAAGTTATGATGAACTAAAAGAAGCTGCAAAAGATGCTAAACAAGCTCTTAGTTCTAAATATGCGGAGATGCATCAACAAGCTAATAATATGGCTAATGTTGGAATGTCTCCTCTATATGAATTAGATAAAAAAGGAAACCTTACAGAAAATTTAACACGAAGTATTATGTCGGAGATAACTAGACCTCTTTTTGGGGGTGGTGTAGGTTTTGGTTTAGGGGCAGCTTTTGGTGATGAAGATGATAGTGCTTTAATGTGGGGTTTAACTCTTGGTGGTATAACTGTAGGTGCACTTCAAAAACGTATACAAGCAAGTAATTTTTCTTTTAGTAACAAATCTGCTGCTAATGATGTTCTTGATCAACAATTAAGAAGATCAATTTTGACAACACTTAAAATTTCTACTGCCGGATCAACTGCTGCTAGAATGAGTGCATATGGTGGTCCTTTAGATACTGCTAGTAAATTGTTATTTAAACAACAAGGAGCAACTCTAAAAGGTAAAGCATCTTTAGCTGTAGAAGAAAGAGAAATGTTAGCTATACAAGAATATAGTAGAGTTATAAATGAAGAGGTTCTTCCTTTTATTGATGATGATTTGGCATTAGCTGCAGGTAAATTACAGAATAAATTTATTACAGAAGAAGATGTGTTTGCTCAATTTGCAGAAGATAAAGCAAGAAAAGTTCTTTTATATAGAGACAATATTCAAAAATTTACTAATCAAATTGCAGATTCAGTTGATGATGTTGGTATAGTTTGGAATAGACTTGATGAAAATGAAGTTTATGGTCTTACTCAAATGTGGGATTGGAAAGCAATTCATAAATCACCTAATGAATTTCGTGCAAAATTATATAAAGCAATAGCTCAACAACAAAGTTTACATCCTTTAAGAGATTCTAGACGTATTGAAAAAATAGCTGATGAGTTTACAGCTTCTTTATCAGGATTACAAACTAAAACAGTTTTTGATAAAAACAAAAAAAAGGTTATTATTCCTTTAACTAAAAACTTTGAAAAGAAAAGAATACTAACAGATCAAAAATCTAGATTGCTTATGCAAGATTTTTTAATTAATGATCCTCGTTTAACTTTACAAACCTTAGTGAATAACACAACAAAGAGTGTAGAGTTTGCTAGAACCTTTGGTCCAAACGGAGAACTTTTAAAGAGTATTAGGCAGCAAGTTTATAACAAATATAACAAAGTTGACTCTAAAGGAATAAGAGGTAGGAAGTTACAAGATAAAGAACTAAAACAATTAAACGATTCTATAGATGGATACTTTGGTTTATATCAAGCAGATCAAAAATGGAGTGAAACTGGTCAAACAACAATGGCACTTTTAACAGGGTTAGCAAATAGTACTATGCTAACTCGTGTAGCTCTGCCTAGTTTAGGAGACTTAATACAACCTTTACAAAATAGTGGATTCATGCCTGTTATAAAAGCATATGGTAAACAATTTAGAGAAGGTAAAACTTTTGCTGATCAGGGATTAGGTATTAAATATAGTTCTCAAATTGAGAATGAACTAAGAGCCTTACAATTTGGAGTAGACCCTAATAATGTTTGGCAAAAAGGAATAGCAGATTTAAACAGAAAATTCTTTCAAATTGTACAGTTAGAACGCATAACAAACTACGCAAGGGCTAAAGCATATGATGCAGGAGTTTATCGTGCTTTTGCTATATCTAAAAAGAAAAAAGTTAAAGGTTCATTAAAAACAGAAGCGGATGCTTTAGGTATTGGTGAAAATGAACTACAAGTTTTACGTCAATTTAAAAATGCAGAAGAAGCTTATAAAGATGCAGTAGGTAAAAAAATACTACATGTTGCCGGTTTTAAGTCTGCTGAAAGGGATGCAATAATCCCAACAGTAGGTAATAGATTACTTTTTGCACAATCTAATAATCCGGCAATAAGAGCATTGGGACAGTTTCTATCATGGGCACAAGCTAAAACTACACAGACAAATGCATTGCTTAAACGTATTGAAGATGGGGATGGTAAGCAGGCTGTTAGAATGTTAGCTGCTTTATCTTTATATGGAGGAGTGAGAGAACTACAAATTGAGTTAAGTCCTTCATCGTATTATGAGGATGAAGCAAATATTCCTGAAAGATTTTCTAAAAAATGGATAGGTCAAGCAGTTACATTATCTGGTAATGTGCCCTTTCAAGTAGATAAAATAGCCAATGCTGTTGCAGGTCCGGGGGCTATTTCTCCCGTATCACAAATGGTTCCAGTTTTATCATTAATGGATGATTTAGTTAGACTTCCTGTGAAAGGTGGGAAAAATATTTTAGCTGATGATTATGTTGGGGCTGCCTCAAATGTTTTAGACGTTACTCCTTTTGGAAAAGATTTTAGACAAATTTTAAATAATGCAGGTATTAGTGAAGCTGCGTTAGGAAGTAAACTTGTAGATGAGCCAAATGTAGACAAAGGCTCTAATATAGATAGGATGTTTAAAAGTACAGGCGGTGCAATAGGAGATGAGTATAAAGTTGATGATGTTCCTTATGTAAAAGAAGACTCCAAAGAAAGAGTTAATCCTTTTACAGGTGAACCTTATACTGCAATTTATGAAAGAGATCGAGTTGCTTTAGGTGTAGGCGGTCCATTATCCAAAATAATAAAAAATGCTTATGATGATTTAGGTATTGATGAAAAATTTATAACAAAATGGAGAGCCGACAAAGATATTGAAGTTAAAATAAAAGAAGAACAGTCAGGCTTACCTCAAAGAGTTGAGCGTAATAACGAAGTTGTTGCTGCTGCAAATAAACTAAAAGAAGGTGATATAAAACAAGATGAATATATCGGAGTTGTTAGAGAACAGATGCCTATAAAGCTTGCAAAAGAAGTTCCTCCCATGCCTACAAATGTTGAAATAGCTGCAGCTTTAAAATCAGATCAAGTAGAGAAAGGTATCTTAAATGTTAATACTAAACTAAAACAAAATGAATTAGTCGGTTTACGTTTAGATATACCTGCTTACAATCAATATGATACATGGATTGTTTCTATACATGATGGAACAAAAACATCAGGTAAAGCAAAAGCATATGCTCAAACTGGATGGATAAAAGATGTTGAGTTTAAAAGTAACCCGTTAGCTGCTTTTAATATTGCTACGAGTAAACCTAAAACTACGATAGGAAGAATGTTTGGAAAATGGAAAAAACACGATCCTGAATTTTTAAATAAAAAAGCACGGGAACTTTTAAATGATCCTGAGTGGACACAGGTTGGTTTTAATCCATACAGACACAGTTACTTTTATGAAAAAGCAACAGGTGCTCCGGTCGTTTCTGCATCAGAAGTTATACAAGTAGGTCCTTTAGTGCTTGCAAAAAATATTAAAAAGACTAAGCCAACAGACAAACAATTTGAAGTAGATAGATTTTTTAAAAAAGGTGAAGGTAAGAAATTTAACTTTAATGATGGTGGTTTAGCTACCGATGAAATTGAAGAGCATTTAATTTACAAAATGTTAGGATCATGAAATACAACCACTTCCTAGAACACCTTGAACTTAGAGAAGGTAACGAAGAATGCGTATACCTTGATACACTAGGCAAACCTACCTGTGGTGTTGGACATCTTTTGACTGAAAGAGAACGTAAATTCTATCAAGTAGGGGATGAGGTTTCAGAAGAACAAAGAAATGCGTGGTTAGAACAAGATGCTGCAATGGCATGGGAAGCTGCTGCTCAACAGATGCAAGACTTACGTATAGAAGATACAGACTTTATAGTTGCACTAGGCTCAGTAAACTTTCAACTAGGTACAAGATGGATGAATAAATTTCCATCAGCCTATAGAGCCTTGGCTAGTAAAAACTATGCTGAAGCAATTCGTCAAGTCTCAACAGGTTCAGGCAAGGATGGACAATCTAAATGGAAAGAACAAACACCTGTTAGAGTAGAAGATTTTGTTCTAGCTATTGACAAACTAACATAACAACCCTATAATGATATTATATTTAGAAGATCAATTGGAAGGATGCTACAGACAGTATTGCATTCACCAAGTAAAACAAGATATGCCTTTCATGAGTCTAGACGATTTTAGAAATATGTTTGAAGACTTAATGGAAGTTATATATAAGGACGAAGAAGTATGAAAGATATGTTAAAGAGTTTAGTAGGAGCAGTAGCACCTACAATAGGTACTGCACTAGGCGGTCCTATGGGTGGTATGGCTGCGAATATGATAGCTGATGTACTTGGAGTACCTAATACACCAAAGGCTATTGAGAAAGCAATACAAGAGGCTACACCTGAACAGATGCTTGAACTTAAAAAGGCTGAACAAGAGTTTGAACTTCAGATGAAAGAGCTTGATGTAGATGTATTTAAACTTGAGACAGCAGATATACAAGATGCTAGGGGTAAGTTTAGTAAAGATTGGACAGCTAGAATAGTAGGCGTATCTGTAGTTGGTGGCTTTATGGGTTATATATTTTTAGTAACTCTTCAGCCTCCTGAACAAAACTCTGAGGCTCTTATAAACTTAGTGCTCGGTTACTTAGGAGGATTGGCTAGTGCAGTTATTAGCTTTTACTTTGGAGCATCACATAAACAAGACTAATGAAACAGAAATTAAAAGACGTTATAGCAGACGGACGATGGAATTGGTACGGACTCGCAGACGAAGAAGAAGACTCTCAAGATAATTGTTACAAAGGATTATTTTGGAATCTTGAAACAAGAACATTCCTACGATGGAATGAATTAAAAAAGAAAGGAAAATCAACTGAAGGAAAAAGCACAGAGTAGCATCTGCGTTGTATGTATTGTTGGTTGGATGTATTTAGTAGCTTCGGGATACTACTATTACTTCTAATCACTACTTAGACTAGAAAAAGCAAGACCCTAAAAGAACGCTATTGTTAGCTTCACAGGGAAATTGCACGTTAAAATTGGAGAAGCATGAAAAAATTATTAGGCACAATAGTTTTAGGGTTATTAAGTATGTCTGTACTATCAGACCAAACAGGTGATTGTACTGCAGGTGAACAGTACTGTGAGCAGAATAGTTTAGATACAACTAACACAACGACTACAACAAACACCAACACGAATACAAATACAAACACCAATACAAATAATAATACAAACGTAAATACAAATACGAATAACAATACAAACACTAATACAAATACGAATGCTAATACAAATGTTAATACAAATACCAGTACTAACAATAATACAAATGCTAATACAAATGTAAACACTAATACATCTACTGCTACATCTGAAAATACTAATTCAAATACCAACGTCAGTACATCTACTAGTACAAACAACTCAACAGTTAATCAAACTGTAAACAATACAAGTAACAATACAAACAATAATAACTCAACATCTACAAGCACAAACAATAACACAAACGTAAACAAATCTACGTCCGAGTCCAATGTCACAACTGATAACACGAATAGTAATACCAATAACAACAATACCATATCTGATAATACTAACAGAAATATTAACCAATCAAATTCTACCCAGACTATAAATCAGAATGTTAAAACTAAAGCACCTCCGGCATCTGCTATTGCTCCTAGTATTATGTCTTACTCTCAAGACCTCTGTACAGTTGGAAGATCAGGAGCATATCAAGGACAGGTATTTGGATTTTCTACTGGAGGCACAGTTACTGATGAGAACTGCGAGCGACTTAAACTCTCTAAGTATTTATACGACACAGGTATGAAGGTAGCTTCAGTATCTATACTGTGTCAAGATGAAAGAGTTTTTAGTGCTATGGAAATGGCAGGTACTCCTTGTCCTTATCAGGGTAAGATAGGTAAAGAAGCTTCTAAAGCATGGAAAGAAAATCGACAAGATAGACCGGACTATGAGCAGTTAAAAGATAAATATATTAAGCATTGTAAAACTACAAGAAATGGAAAGGGTAAAAGAAAATCAGGAAGAACCTGTGCAAATGAGTTCTATGCCTCAAACTAAAAGTGTTTGGCAACAATTACTTGAACTCTCTGCAGCACTTACAGTTAGTATCAGCTTACTCTTACTCTCTTTAAACTTAACAGCTACATATATTTACGAAGGTAATCAAGGTCTTATAGACTTAACAGGTGTAAGTGGTACGACATCACTAGCAGCAGGAGACGACCAAGTCTCTAATGCTTTCAATCTTGGCTTTACGTTTGACTACTATGGTCAAGCATTTACACAAGCTAGAGTAGCCACAAATGGTTGCTTACACTTTAAAACTTCAGGTGCTTACTGTAATGACTACACACCTGACCCTCTGACAGGACAACACACATACACCTTGTATCCTTTGTGGACAGACTTAATTAGGGATAATAATTCTCAAGTATTAGCTAAAAGCTTTACAGATAAAACAGTCTTTGGTTGGTACAACATGAGAGAATATAATCGTAGTGGTTCAGACAATAGCTTTGAAGTTATTCTTTGGACAAACGACACATTTGAATTTAGATATGGTGCATTAGATATAATTAATCATGATGTTTTAATAGGTGAAGCAGGCAGCTCTTCTCAGCTTTATACTTATTATTTTCATGATGAATGTAATACTGGATCAACCAATACTGCTACTTGCTATAACTATGATTGGAATGACTCTGATAAGAATCAAAACTTAGAAAATGGTGGTTCTTTATATAGTGAAGGTTATATTGATTGTAGCAATCCTTTAAATAATACTTCTTGTTCAGGCTATGCAGATGCATACTTGTCTCAACAATGTGACATAGACTCATTATACGATACAAGCTGTCCTTACTATTGGGAAGCTTATGATGACCAACAATGTCAAGAAGACCCTCAGTATGCTCCGTTCTGTGCGGGATATACACAAGAAGCATCAGTAGCTTTCTTTGATGATAGTAATGTAGATTATGGATATGAAGAAGAACAGCATAATGATGGAGGAGGTTATGATGAAGACCCATATGCAGGTATGGTACTCACAGATGAAGAGTGGTACGAAATAGACGTAGAAGAATTTGGACAAGAACAAGTAGACGAATGGTTTGGTGACGACTTACAGTTTAACGAAGATGGAATGGTTGACTGGGATTCTACACCACACGAAGACTACATAGACATAGAACCTTTAATGGATGTGTGGGATATAGAACAAGAACATCACGAAGTTGTCACATACGACTTACTTCCTATTGATGAAGTACTGTTTATAAATGAATTAATAATAAGAGAGGAAATAGAAAATGAAATTGTACATGAAGAAATGGAAAGGGAAAGCTTTGAAACTTTGGAAGAGTTGGAAGAGTGGTTTGAAGAAGAAGTACTCGAAGCTGAAGAAAGTATTGAAGAAATACTGGCAGTTACTAACGAAGAGATTGAAGAAACTATTCGTGAAGAAACCCGTGAAGAAGAAGTCCACGAAGAAAGGGAAGTAGTTGAAGAACTATTTGCAGAAGAAGACGAAAGTAAACCTGAAGATGAACGTAGAAGTTCGGTTCGTGTCTCTGCTTTGGACGTTGTAGCCGGCACAATTAGAACAGCTTCTAACAGCGTTAGTAGTGCTACCTATACCAGTAGTAGTTCAAATAGCTTAAGTTCCTCTACGGGCACGTATGGAGCTTCTAGTGGTACTTCTAGTGGTGGGGTAAGTACAAGTAATTCTCCTAGTATGTCCGATCAAATAGCTTCTGCTAACGTACAGACTAACCAAGTCTTATCAATGAGTACAGGAGGAGAGTCTTCAGTTGGAGGTTCAACATCATTTAGTATTACACCGATGCCAACACTAGACGAGTCTTCACAAGTTATGATGGCTGATGTACAGGTCCAAGACATGCAAGGTGAGATTGACACAGCAGTCTCAGGAGTTATGACAGCTAGTGAAGCCGACCAAGTAGCTGACCAAATTATAGCAAACAACATTAAAGAACAACAAGACGAGGCTGAAGAACAACAAGAAGAGACAGGACAGTACGCAGATAGTACAACTCTTGTTGCTTACTTAGGATATGTTGCAGGCTTTGATAGTTACAAAGATGCACAGATACCACAACAAGATACGTGGTACGAGCCTAGAGCAATCTATGCAGGTGCAATATTAGATGATAACACACAGGCTTTTTATGGATTAGCAGGTGCTAGTCTAGAAACATTAGGTGATATGATAAACATGCAACCTAACTTATAACGGAGAAAATATGGAATGGTTTGAAAATAAAACTACACAGCTAATAGCCTTAGTAGGAATTGTAGGTACGCTTGCCGGTTTTGGATACACAGGTGCAGAGTATGTCAATAGGTTAGAGAATCTTGAAGCTGCAATAGGTGGGATAGATGATACCGAAGATGCTCAGAAGATTATTGAAGAAAGATTTGTAGCTATAGAAACTTCTGTTGAATATATTAACAAGAGTATTGACGAAGGCATAAGCCCATCTTTAAAAGTCATATCAGAAACTTCTAATGGTATGGGTAAAGATGTTGTGGCTTTACAAAAAGAAATAGAGTACCTACAAAACGAAGTAGATACTCTTAAGTCCGAGAACAAAAATCCTTTATCTAATTAATTTCAATCTTAGCATTAAGGGCATCCAGTTCTGACTCCAGTTCATTGTGGATGTTTAATATTTTTTGTCGTGCCTCTCTAATTACAGTTTCTATTATTTTTAAATCGTAACCTTTAAAAACTTTGTTAGCTTCTTTTAAAGGTAGCCCACTAGTTTCTGTAACTAAACGACCCTTGCTATCGAAAAGTATATGGAAGGATAATATGTTCGCTTCCGTTGCTTTCATTTTATATCTCCGTAAATGTTACTTTGTCTTGCTTACCTCTTAGTCCTGCCTTCATATAAGCTGTTGCTCTACCTTCAAAGAAGTTCTGATGTTCAACACCTAGTACTTCATCAAGCCAAGGTAAGGGGTTCTCTCTCTGATCAAAGTTAGTTTTTAATCCAAGTTGTAATAGTCTCCTGTCTGCAATGTATCTGTTATAAGCATACATATCTTTCTTTGTAAGTCCTTTCATGTCACCTAGTTCAAACACTAAGTCAAGAAACTTATCTTCCAACTCTACCATCTCTCTACATATTTCATACAGTTCTTTCTTGAACTCGTCTGTCCATATGTCTAGGTTCTCCTGTATAAATTCACGAAACAATTTAGTCATAGCCTCAACGTGTAATGATTCATCACGTATAGAGTATGTAACTATCTGCCCCATGCCTTTCATCTTTCCAAATCTAGGAAAGTTTAACAGGATTGCAAAGCTACTAAAGAGTTGTAAGCCTTCTGTAAATCCTGAATAGACTGCAAGTGTTCTTGCGATAGCCCGCTTATCTCTTCTAGTAGGTTTAAAGTCTTTAATATAATCATGCTTGTTTGCCATCTCTTCATACTCTGAGAAGGCTTTGTATTCTATGTCCGGCATACCAACAGTATCTAAAAGTAAACTGTAAGCATGCTGATGTATTGATTCCATGTTTGCAAAAGAACACATCATCATTCGTGCTTCAGGCTTTCTAAAGATACGCATGTACTTATCTATATATCCTGAACCCACATCAACATCAGACTGCGTAAACAATCTAAAGATTTGTGTAAGTAAATTCTTTTCTTCTTCGGTTAGTTCTTGCCAATCCTTGACATCTGTATGTAAGGGTACAGACTCAGGCAACCAATGCATTTGATTCTGCTCCACATA
>Ga0209631_10003232_pt1 | contig 18940 bp, 12 predicted proteins | sample COG_08_FD_184752 | JGI IMG/M metagenome (GOLD analysis project Ga0209631, IMG submission 184752) | Pelagic Microbial community sample from North Sea - COGITO 998_met_08 (SPAdes) (version 2) | ecosystem: Environmental > Aquatic > Marine > Neritic zone/Coastal water | place: Helgoland, sampling...
CTGCTCCTGCTCCGACTGCGATCGCGTCGCCGCTTCCTGTCCCTATCGCGATCCTTCTTCCTGTCCCTGTCTCTGTCTCTGTCTCTGTCTCTGTGCCTGTCTCGACTCCGGTCCCTCCCGTCCCGATCGCGCCCGTCGTCCCGGCTCCGGTCCCTCCGACCCCTCGACCCGTCCCGCCTACGATCGCGATCCTTATCCCTATCCCGGTCGCGGTCGCGGTGATCCCTGCCGTGATCCCTGCCCGAGAACGGCGGCCGGGAGTCCCGGTGCCCGCGCCCGTCGGAGTGGCGGTTGGAGCGACCCCCGCCCCCGCCGCGTCCCCATCCGCCCATAGGCGCGCCGCGTTCGAACGTCCCGTCGGGTCTCGGCGCGCCGTGAGGTGCCGTGAGGTGCCCAGCCTGCGCGTACCCCGCGATCTTCTCCGACAGTTCATCCCGCAACTCCCGCAACAGCTTCCATCCCACGTACTGCTTACCGGTTTCGTGTTCGATCTTTCGCTCTTCGTTGTCCACGGATGACATGAGCACGCCGGAGACGGCGCACGCGAACATCTGCTTGACGTTGCCGAACCGCGTCTCCGCCTCGTCCCGTAGGACCTTGAGCCGATCGCTCTCCGCCAGCGCCTGTTGCGCGGCGTCGACCTCGCCGTCCTCGCCGAGTTTCTCCGCCTTGGCGGCGTACTCGGAGATTTGAGAATTGTACTTGTCGATTATTTGCTTCTGCTCTGGTTTGAGCTCGGCGGCGTTCGCGTTCATCTCCTCGCACCGCGCGTTCTGACGCGCGATGCGGCTGTCGCACTCGCGGATGAGCACGTCCAGTAGGCGTTTAGTCTGCATCTCGTACCCGGACTTGGCGCGCTCGGGCGAGGAGAGCGCGTTGAAGTCGGCGCGCAGATCGTCGCTCTGGATCTTCGCAAAGTCCTCCGGCGAGATGTGCCGCTGGAGGTCGTCGTTGCTCCGGGTGTTCTTGAACATGTTGACGTCCAGGCCGCAGAGGTAGTACTTGCACACGTCTGGGTCGTCGTACTGCGCCTTGCGGCCGGTCCTCTGCTCCGGGAGAAGGTCGCGCTCCGAGCCCTGCACATCATCGCGGGGAGAAAAGGGTCATCAGGGATTCATTCATTCGGCGGACTTCGATCGAAGCGTCGGCGAACGGGAGGGTCCGGATGGGCTCACCATGAGTTGATCGAGCATCTCAGCCATCGACGACATGGTCGCCGATCCGTCGAAGTGTCGCGAGCGGCCGCTGCCGTGCGTATCGCGTGTGACGAAGGATGGCTGTGTGGGCACGGCTTCAACTCAGGTTGGCGCCGGCAGCGCCTCAGGTTTTTTGCCAGAGGATCTCGGTGGAATATCCCGTGTTTGGTCACGAGCACCGTCCAGCTCCCGGCGCCCCACAGGGAGACCCGCGAGCCGGGTCTCGAGTCGTCGTCCGAGTGCAACGACACCTGCCGCGCGTGTCTCTCGGAATCCGCATCGCGACCCGCGCGGGGCACGCCACATCGCCTCGCGCCCCGCACGGCACCCGCGTCGAAAACCAAACGGGAGACGAGAGAGATTGTGACTCGGCATAAAATGGACGAGCTCAGGACGAGCTGGGGCGGGGTCTTCCCTCCCATGCACCGGGCGGTGATCGAGGACGGCGAGCACAAACGCAAGAGGGAGGATGAGCACGACCCGAGCATCCGCGAGGGTGCGGAGGGCGAGTACGGCTCCCCGCAGGACCGCGCGCTGGCCCAGCGAAGGCGACGATTCTCAAAGTCTCGCGCGAGGTGAGTCAGTCAGTCGCGTTTTTTCACCGACGCGTCACGTCACGGCCCGAACCCTCCGCCCACCGCCGAACACGTCGCTGATTCCGCCCACCCTCACCCGCAGGCACACTCCCGAGGTCAAGGTCAGAGGCGTCCTCGAGTATCTGCGCGCGCGAGGCGCGTCCGTGGGCCGCCACACCCAGAGATACACCGCCGCGAGGTACATATCACACCCCGACATTTCCTCAAACACTGTGTCTTCTGCCCGGCAAAAAAGAAGCGCGCGAACACTGTTTAAACACTGCCGACTGACTCGCGACGACCCCGCCTTCCCCGCAGACAAAGCGCCGAGGCTCGCACCGCGCTGGTCACGCGCCAGCCTTACTGCCTCAAGGAACGCGCGGCTCCGCGGGCGCTCCTGTCCAGGTTCGATAAGTGCTTCGCCGCGGCGTGGCTCGACGCCGACAGATTCGCCGTCGGCACCAAGGACAACAGGCTCGTCGTCCTCGACGCCCGCCGGCCCGGAGCGCCGTGCGTCGAGGTCACGCTGCCGACCCGGCTTTTCGAACCCCCGAGGCCGGTCCGGGTGGCGGCGCGGCGCGTGTCGTCCACGCCGCCGCCCTTGTCGCCCGGCCTGAGGGGTGAACGGCGAATGGAGGATGCGACGGCGCGGGTCAGAGCCGCGGCGACACTAAACGCTCATAGCGCGCTCGCGCCGCCGCCGCCGACGACGACGACGACGGCTGGGCGACACGTTAGGTTCAGGGGCGACGTGGACATCGTCGAGGAGATCATGCGGATCCGCGGCGTCGGCCCGCGCCCGACCGCGAACGGCGGCGTTGGTTGGTGGCAACGCCCGGGCGGAGAGAGACACGCCGACAACTGCGGCATTCACGCGGTGGCGGTGAACCCGGGGCGGACGCGAGTGGCGACGGGCGCGGCGAACCCGTGTGACGCGGCTGTTTTTTCGTTACCGGACCTGTCACCGACCGCGCTTCTCACCGGGCACGGGGACTGGGTGTTCGGCCTGGACTGGGTGACCGATAACCTGCTCGCGTCCGGGAGCAGGGACGGGACGGTCAAGATGTGGACCGTGCCGGACGAACCGAGCGGGTACAATCGATCGGGCGGCGACGTTCGATCGGGTACTTCAGGTACGTACGCCCAGATGTCCGCGGATGCCGGGGACACGCTGGTGTTCCACCACGACAAGGTACGGGACCTGAAGTGGTGCGCCGGCAGCAGGCGGCTGGTGAGCGTCAGCACCGACGGGCGCGTGTGTTTCTCAGACGTGGAGCGCGTCGTCACAGTGTCGGAGAAACGAATCGTCGGAAAGCGCGAGCTGGTGTGTTTGGCCACCGACGGGTCCACCTGCGCGGCTGGTTCCCAGTCGCACATCACGCTCTTCGACCACAGGCAAGGCGGGGTCGTGCGGGACGAGCGGCTGGTGGATAACAGCAGCGACGGCGTGCGCTCTCTGTCCTTCGCGGGGGACGGGCGGCTGCTGACCTGCGGGGGCGGCGGCGGGAAGCTGACCTTCTTTGACACGCGAGCCGGCGCGTTTCTCCCGGCGGTGCCCCCCGACGACGTCAACGCCGGCGTATGCTTCGGTTCGCCGTGGGGACCCACGTCGCCGTCGGCGTCGCCGCCGAGGTATTCATCCGGATCGGACGCGGAGGGCGCGTCCGTCGGCTGCCGGTCTCGGCGGAACTGCCTGGTGCTGGACTCGGGGTCGGGTTGGCTGGACCGCGAGCACCACGTGTTCGTGGATCACTTCGCGCAGGCTGAGGTGTTGAACGCGTGTTACGCGCACGCGTGGGACGAGAGCGGGACGCGGCTGTTGGTGGCGGGCGGGCCGCTGGCGTACGGTCTTCGAGGGTGCTACGTGGGCGTGTGGTCCTGAGAATCTATTGTAACTTTACCTTTGTACCTTCGTCAAAGTGCGCTGCGAATATTGGTCCGCGGTAGGTCGCCGATTAAGTCGAGCCACCGCGTCAGTCGCTCGTTGACCACGTCCGCGTGTGTCACCGGGAACCAGTGCCCGGCGTTCTCCACCCTGACCACGAGGCTCCCAACTCCGTTGGCCCGCACCCCCGCGAGCCAGCCGTCGCCGTGAAACCTGCTCGGCTTGTCGGCGCCGTACATGTACAGCACGGGGCAGTGCGGCACCCGCCTATTACCCTTTACCCCACGTATTACCCTATTACCATTCCCGTCGCCACCGTCACCCCGCACACGTCGTCCGAGTCGCTCGCGCCAGAACGCCAGGTACGGCCAGTTCCGTCTATGCGGAACGATCCCGCCCCTGCCAAAGTCCAAGCCCCCGGGCTGTAGGCTCGGAGCGTTCGACATCCGCGCGAACGACGTGGTCATCCAGTCACCGACGTTACCGCCGATCGCGAGCGCCGCGATGAGCCAGCCCTGGTACGCCGCGATGAACGCCGTCTCCTTCGCGGTCAAGCCGTCGACGTCGTTGCCCACGTCCATGGCGCACACGGCTCGGACGAGTCGAGGCCGCTTACCCTGCAGCCTGTACCCCACGATGCATCCCCAGTCGTGGCACACCAGCACGACCGGTTCGTCGTCTTCGTTCGTCAGCGATTCGATCGTGACGATGACGTCGTCGACGGCGGTGTCGAACGTCGGGAGCGTGACCCCAGGGAGGTTCGCGGCTGCGTCGTCGGGATGGTAGCATGGGAGTGGGATCGCGATGCATCTGTGCCCGGCGTTGGTCAGCGCGGTGACCTGGGAGGACCACATGAGGGGCGAGTCCGGCCAGCCGTGGATGAGGACGCACGTGAGACCCTTGGGTGAGCGCGACGTCGGGTCGGTGACCACGGCGGGGAGCACTCGAGGGGGCGACAGGTCTTTCATCGTCTTCTCGGGCGCGGCTCTGCTACGGGGGGGCGACAGGTCCTTCATCGTCTTCTCGGGCGCGGCTCTGCTAACAACGCGGAAAAAACGAGTCGACACGGATGCCACGCGCCGCGCCCAGGGTATGCGTCGCCGCGCGGGCGATTGGAATACGGGCGCGTGGAATACGGGCGCGCCGAGGACATCAGCCGGCATCCAAGTCCCACCGGTTCGGCCCGGACGGTCGACCCACGCCCTCGTTGTGACGGGGCCCAGGTGAGATCTCTCGGATTCGTCTGTTTGACGGAGCTCTCGCAGTCTCGGGATTTTTTAGCGGCGGTGAGTTTCTGGCGGCGGCGGCTCTGCAACGCACAGCGACGTGAACCCCTACAGGCTCGCACGCTCCGCTAGTTCAATCCAGGAGGGCCGCGCGAGACATCTTCGAGACGTGCGCGATGGCGGGAGCGGGCGCGAAGGCCTCCAAGGATCCGCCCAAGCAGCGCAACGCGGAGGGCCCGCGATTCAGCGCCCTGACGCCGGCGCTCAGGCCAGAGTCGCTGGAGGTGCTCGCGTCGCAGGGATTCCAGCGCGCCACCCCGGTGCAGGCCGCGGCGATCGGCCTCCTCGCGGGTAACAAGGATGTATCCGTCGAGGCGTGCACGGGCAGCGGCAAGACGCTCGCGTTCGTGCTGCCGTTGGTGGAGATCCTCGCGCGCGCGTCCAGGGAGCAGGCGTTCCGCAAACATCACGTCGGCGCGGTCGTCGTCTCCCCCACGCGCGAGCTCGCGAAGCAGATCTTCGACGTCGCCGCGCCCTTCATGGCGACGCTCGACGGCATGGCACCGCCCATGCTCCTCGTGGGAGGCACCGACGTCAACGAGGACGTCCGCGCGTTCGCATCAGCCGGGGCGGCTGCTCTCATCGGCACCCCAGGCCGGCTCGACGACGTCATGCTCCGCTCCGCCGCGTTCGAAGCCAAGCGATGCGAACTCCTGGTCCTCGACGAAGCCGACAGGCTCCTCAGCATGGGGTTCGCCCGGGCGATCAACGCCATCATCGGCAGGCTGCCCAAGCAACGAAGAACCGGCCTGTTCAGCGCGACGCAGACGGATGAGGTTGAGGAATTGGCGCGGGCGGGGCTTCGCAACCCGGTGAGGGTCACCGTGCGCGACGCCGCGGCGCAGGCTGCCGCGAACGCCGCGAGGGCGTCGGGGTTACCCGCGAACTCTGCGGCGGCGCAGGGTAAGCTCCCGGCGCAGCTCAAGCTGTTGTACAAGGTGTGCAAGATTGACGAACGGCTCTGGCGACTTCGCGAGTTTCTCAAAGAAAATCGCGATAAGAAGACAATCGTCTACTTTCTCACGTGCGCGTGCGTCGATTACTTCGCGACCGCCATGTGCGACGGCGCGCCGGCGTCACCCGGACACGGCGTGAACATGGTGGCGCTCCACGGCAAGATGAAGCAGTCGCAGCGCGAGCAGGCGCTCGAGAAGTTCGCCACGGGAAGCGGCGGGTGTTTACTGTGCACCGACGTCGCGGCGAGAGGTTTGGACATCCCGGGCGTGGACTGGGTGGTGCAGTTCGACGCGCCGCAGGATCCCGCCGCGTTCGTGCACAGGGTCGGGCGGACCGCGCGGATGGGACGGGAGGGCAGCGCGCTGCTGTTTCTGTCCCGACACGAGTCTTCGTACGTGGAGTTTCTGAGGGTGCGGCACATACACCTCAAGGAGATTGACGGCCGCGACGAGGAGCTCGACGACGCGACGGAGGCGGAGGAAGCCGACGCCGCGGTGGACGAGAAGGAGGCTGGTTTGAAGGCGCTCAGGGAGGAAATGGCCGGAGCAGGCGAGGAGGATGAAGAGGAGGACGATGAGGATGAAGAGGAGGAGGAGTCTGAAGAGGAGGAGGAGGAGGAGGAGTCTGAAGAGGAGGAGTCTGAAGAGGAGGAAGAACCCGACGAGGCCGACGCCGACGCCGCCGAGGCTGAAGAGGGCGGCGCACAGCTGTGTGGAGAACTCCGCGCGAGGTCCGAGAAGAACCGCGAGGCGATGGAGAAGGGCGTCCGCGCGTTCGTCTCCTACCTCCGCGGGTACAAAGAGCACCACTGCCGCTTCATCTTCCGGTTCAAAGAACTGGAGCTGGCTCGGCTGGCCAAGTCCCTCGGGCTGCTCCGGCTGCCGCGCATGAAGGAGATTCGCAAGGCGCCGAAGTCTTCCCTCAAGGGATTCACCGAATCGACCGTCAACCCCGACACGGTGCCGTTCCTGGACAAGGCGAGGGAGAAGCAGCGGCTGCGCGGGCTGGCGGAGGAGGCGGCGAGAAGGGCGGCGAACCCGGAGGCTGCCGCGGACAGCCGCAAGGAGCGAGAAAAGAGGAAGCGAGAGGAAGCCGCCGCCGTCGCCGCCAAGGCGCAGAACGAGAAACGGCTCACCGCGACGAAGCGCCGGCAGATGGAGGCGCAGGACGACTTCGACGACCTCGACGACGACTACAGGGCGCTTAAGAAGTGGAAGAAGGGGAAGATCTCCGAGGAGGAGTTTGACCTCGAACTCGGGTTCGAGCAGCCCGACGGCTTGAGCAAACGCGACAGGGAGCTCGCGCAGGAGGTACAGGCTGCGAAGAAAAACGGGCAGCCCGCACACGGGGCGCTGCAGGGCGCCGCGCTCAAGGCGTCGATGAAGAAGCCGAGGGATAACAAGCCGCGGCATCTCAAGGCATCCAAGGCGAAGGGCGGGGGCAGGTCGAAGAAGAAGGTCAAGAAGGCGTTCAAGAAGAGCGGAGGGGTGAAATAGACCGGGTGTGACGTGACATATTCACCGTCGGCTGACTCGCTCGCGCACGGTGTTGAGCGCCTTCATCGCCGCCTCGTTGGGCGTGAGGTTCTCCGTCTCCATGATCTTATCGAACTCCGCGCGTATCATCCTCTCGAGGGCGGCCTTCTCAGCCTTTACATCCTCGGAGTCCCCGTTTTCCGCGACGGTGGCGTCCTCCTCCTTCAGCCGTTTCATAGCCGTTTCCAGCGAGGGAACCACCGCGGATATGTCCGCTTCCGCATCCCCGAGTGAGAACACGAGGCCGTGCTCGGGTTCATCGCGAGCCGTGAACCCCAACGCGACGAGGAGCTGCTTCCCGAAAGTATCGCCGCCGACGGCGTAGGCAATCTTAGCGTTTGACATCTTGACCCTCCTGTACTTCGGGTTACCCGGCTCCTTCACCAGGTTGCGAAGTAACCTTCCCATGGTCTCGCGCTGCTCCGGGGTGGTCGACGTCGAGTACTTGTTCGCCGCGGCGATGACGAGGGAGTCATCGACGGGCGCAACCTTCTTCCTCGTCGACTCCCTCGCTTCTCGAGTGATGTCGTCGTCGGTCGAAACCCCACCGCCGTCGGTCGACTCCGCCGCCTGTTTCCCTTTACCGAGCTCACCGCGCGCGGCGCGCCACGCCAAGCTCCCCGTGGTCCGCCCCGGGAGGTCGTCGAACGGCACGTCCGGCGGCGGAACGTCAGTCCCCGCGCGATGCAACTCATCCGCCTCTCCCGCGTCCCTCCGTCGCAACTCGTCCAACTCGTCGGGGTTCGACCTTCCCGCCCTGAGTCTATCGGTCAGTCCGCGCGTGGTTTGAGCCAGCCACGCCTCGTCGCACTCCCCTCTGCGCTCACGCAGGCACCGCGCGTAGTCCGCGACGTACCGGCGCGTCACGTCCACGACGTCGTCCGCGCCGAACCCGATCACGTAACTCAGCTTCTTCCCCCACCCGACTTCATAGAGCAAAGGTTTGTCGCAGACGTTCTCGCAGCTGTCGCAGTGCAGCCACCGGCGCTGCGAGACGCTCCACACCTCCGTCCACACGTGGTCGGTCCAGTCCATGCACCACCTCGCGTCGTACCCGAGGGATCGGCATATGAGCGTGAACGCGTTGGCCCACTCGCCGCACCGGCCCGTTCGCGTCTCCAAAAGTTTCACCGCGTCGTTGTATCGCGGGAAGCGGGTCACCGCGGAGCACAGCGGGCACCTGTACGTCTCCACGCGCCCGGCGCCGTGGGCGTGTTCGTCGGGCGTGGGTTCGGCCATGCCCTCGTGCCGTACGTCCGCGTTTGAACAGGTCTTGCACTTGGGTTTGTCGCACCAGGTGAAGAACTCGAGCTTGAACCAACGCAACGTCCGGAGCAACATCGCGTCTTCGCGCGACAGCGGCTTGGGCTTGACCCCGCCGTCCCCGTCGCTCGCGGCGTCGCTCGCGGCGGCTTCGGACTCGGTCACCAACGCCGCGGCTTCGGCCTCGAGCCGGTCGACGGGCACCACGCTCAGCGCGGACGCCTGCGCGAGCGGATCTTCGAACGCCAACGCCGTTTTCACGCCCGACTCCAGCCTCGCGCCGAAGGCTGCCTGCCGCGCGTGTTTACCGCCGATGTCTCGATCGGCGGCGAGGATCGCGGCGGCGGCGGTGCGGTCCTCCTCCTCCTGGAGGGCGCGCGCGAGCGCCTCGTCCGGGTCCATCGGTGACGAGAGGTGCCACGCGTGGTCGAATGTGACCGCCTCGGAAACTCAAACGCGGATGCAGATACGACTTCTGTGCCGGAGCCTCGCCCACAGTTCGCGACGCCGACGCCGGGTTTAGCCCGCGACGGACCCCGAGGTCGCACGGGAAAGGCATGGGCGATCGAGTCGTGCTGACCAGGCACTGCTGGGTACGCTCCCGATCGCACACCCATCGTCGCACACCCGGCTCCACCCCCGTCCCCGAAATACGGCACCTAACAAACGACGAATCTCCACCCACGTACGCAGGGATGCGGCACCGCCCTGAACGTCCCCAAGCTTCCCACCGGCGGCGATAGCCCCGCGTTTAAGTGCGTGTGGTGCGAGGCCGTCAACGAGACCCGCCCGAGGAGCAGGCACAGCCGTAAACGATGGAACCTCGAGCACTCCTGCACCCGATGGGGAGGGCGCGTGCTCATCGTCGGCGTGTCAGTCATCTCGCTGGCCGTCGCGAGGGCGCCGGTCGTTCGCTTCGCGCCCATCGTCCACCCCGAGTCGCACCTCGCGCAGGCGCTCATCGCGCTCGTCACGCTGACGCTGCTGTTCAACGTGTTCTTCAACTATTACCACGCCATCGTCGGGCAGCCCGGGTCGGTGGCGCATCTTCCCAAGCCGATCAACCCGCGACCGTTCGAAGAAAATGAAACCGAGACGACGACGACGGGTGCGACGAGTCACGACGGCGTCGCGGAAGACTCGGAGGACACGGCGCCGGAGGTGACGCGCGGCACGTTCGCGGGGTGCCGACTCTGCGTCCCGTGCGGCGGGGCCAAACCCCGGGGCGCGCACCACTGCAGGACGTGCCACACGTGCGTCAGAGGCATGGACCACCATTGCCCGTTCATTGCGAATTGCGTCGGCGCTGATAACACCCGCCACTTCATGCTCTTCTGCCTCTACGTGGCGGTCGGGTGCGGCTGGTCGTTAGCGTGGGCGGTGGCGTGCGCCAAGGCGGACGCGGACGGGTACCGCACGTTCATGGACGCCCTGTTCGACAGCTCCGCGTACGGCCGGCGGGCCGTCGACGTCGCCGGCGAGAGGGGCGGTTCCCTCGAGGACTTGGCGAAGGTCGGCGGCGTCTACGCGTTTTGCCGCGCTCTGTTCGCGTGGACGTACGCGGTGTTCAAGGCTGGTAAGCTGAACATAAACGACGCGTTCGAGCAGTCGCCGCAATGGCTGAACGCGTGGGCGTTCGTGTGCTGCATCGGGGGTTTGATCTGCGTCGCCACGACTGGACTCTTCGTGAGCACCGTGAACAGCGTGGCATCCGGTGAGACGTACATCGAGACTCTGAAGAGCAGGAGCGTCGGCGCCAGGGGCGGGATGGCGAGCGACGCCGACGAGGGTGAACTCAGGGACGGTAGCGGGGGCGCGGACGGGGGCGAGGGAAGGGACGGTTCGTGTGTCAGGGGGTGTACGAAACTGTTTCGGTGTCTCAGCGGATATTGCCCGTTCGTGACTGAATTTTGCGGGTGCTTCTTTTGGTTCTGCGTGCCGAGCGAGTTCGGGCCGGCGCCGTGGTCGAAGATCGGGATGTTCCACCTGAGGCAGGTGTTTGGGAGCGGACACCCGATCACGTGGGCGATGCCCACGGCGAAGCCGCCGCAGGGAACGAGGGGAGCGTCGCAGCTGAAGAAGGAATAAGCGTCGGGAGATTTCGGTTTGCTGTTATTCGCGCAATCTATGATATTTTAGTAGAACTGGTCGTCGTCCTCCGCCCACTCCTCGTCACCGCCGTACCCGTGCTCGTACCCACCGCCGCTCGGTCCGTCGAGTCGCCGGAGGATCGCCGCCGCCGCAGCCTTGGGCGCACCCTCCAGACCCTTCCTGTATCTCCAATCGATCTTCAGGCTGCCCGCCGCGGTCAACTCAACGGCCAGTGGCGGGCACGAATCGTCAACCTCCGCCGCGCCGCCGCCGCCCGCCTTCCTCAGCTCCACGATGATGGACCCCGGCCGGAGCTGTCTCGCGGCGTTGGCCACCGCGGGGGTGAACGACTTCAACGGAACCTCCTTCCCGGGTTCCTTCAGCAGATGTTTCAAGTCTCGAGCCGGCATTGAAAATTTCCGCTCGTCGCCGACGTAATCCGCGAGGATAATCGCACCCTCCTGCGTGAGCCTGTACGCGCTCGCACCCTCACCCGTGACCGGCCCGCGGCCGTCGGTGCCCTCCTCGATGGGCTCGCGCCGCTCGCCGAGCGCGGTACCCCGTTTCTCGAAAACCTTAACCCCGGACCACACGCACTTCACGCGAGCCGCGCCCGGGGGGTCCACACACGCGGCCCTGACGCCTGGGGACAGGTAGGTCAACGCCCTGTGTGTGTCCGAGCGAACGTGCATGCCGGCGGTGAACTCCTTCGCCCACCGCCCGTTACCTCCCCACTCCGCCGCGAGGGACTGGAGAAGGGGTTTCGGAGCCGGAACGTAGAGATGCTCGTGTTTCTTCCGGGGCGCTCCGCCGACTCCGGAGCCAAACGGGCCCTCGCCGGCGCCGGTCCCTCGCTCCCCGCCCTTCATCGCGCGGTCCACGCCGGCGTGCACCGGATCCTTCGGCCCCGGAAGCGGCGCGACTTTCTTCAGCAGCGTCGCGAAGAAACCCCCCATGTCCTGCAGGTGCGGCATCAGTCGCATGCACCGCTCAAGCGGCGGGCCCTTGATCCGTTTTCCCAACTTGGTCACCCCGCTCGGCTTCGGCGGCCACATCGACTTCTGAAACTTACGTCGGAGGCCGATCGACACGCCGTCCTTCTGCGAGTCCGCGTACGTGGGGTACTCCACGGTCGTATCGTCCACCATGGTCACCACGCGCCAGTGTTTCATCCCCGGCCTGCGCTTCAAGTCGACGACTCGGTCGGACGCGTCGACGATTTCGAGCGCCCCGCCGCACCTCCGCACCAGCTCCGCCACCACAGCCTCGTTCTCCACCGGGTTGAACGAGCACGTGCTGTACACCATGTACCCGCCCACCTTGAGCAGCGCGGCGCCCCTCTGCGCGATTCGCAGCTGCAGTTGGTGTAACCCCATGGCGAACTCCGGTCGCCACTCGGACCAGATCTGCGGGTTCTTCCGCAAAGTCCCGTCGCCCGAGCACGGGACGTCGCATATGATCCGGTCGTACACGCCCTCCGGGTACCGCCCGGCGCTCTCGCGCGTGGCGCTCGGCGCGGGTGCCGACGCGGCGGTTTTCGGGTCGAGCCCGCCGCCGGCGCATGCGCTCTGGGTGCCTTCTGGAAGTGTCCGGATGGGTACGCCCGGGTTTGGGAACCACTGCGCGTGATGGTTCGTCACCATGAGCGACCCGGTGGCGGCGCCGAGGGCGGCGCATCGCCTCACGAGGAAGTACGCCCTGCGCGGGTTGATGTCGTTCGCGACGACGCACCCGGTGGGAATCGAACCCGCGCCCGTGTTGTTCGCGTTTAGCTGCTCTATGCACTGCGTCGTCTTACTCCCGGGCGACGCGCACATGTCGAGGACGGCGTGGTGCGGCTCCACTCCGAGGATCGCGGCGGGGACCATCGAGTCCACGGCCTGCCTGGTCAGCACGCCGGTGCTGTTGTACTTCACCAGCCACCGTTGAAACTCGCGAAGCTCGTGCGTGCGGGAGTACTTGAGCGCCATCTTGTCGCAGCCGAGTTGCCAGCCGTTGCACCATCTGAGTTCCTTCGGCGGGGGTATCGGCCTGCGGGTGACCTCGTTGTACAGCTGTTGCTTCGGACGCAGCAGGTGCTTACCCTCGGCGAGTGCCTCCGCGACGCCGTTCGCGTGGCTGGCCATGTTGCTCATGCGAAACGTCACCGGCAAGGGCTTGCGGAGGTGCGACAGGAACGAGCCCCACTCGTCGTCCGGAAGGATGGCCTGTCGGCGGTAGTAATCCTCGAAGTGGGTCGGCTTGTCGCGGTCGAGCGTGCGGGAGAACCACGGCGCGGTGGTGCTCGGAAGGACGATCTTCTCCGTGGTGCGCTGCGGCGTGGGCACCGACGGTGGCGGGGCGGGTACGTCGACCATCTCGCCCGCGTCGCCCGCGTCGCCGTCGTCGTCTCCGAAAACCTTCTTGTTCGGATTAGCGACGCTCGGCGGGGCACCGGCGCCGTCGTCGGCTGTGGTCGATTTGCCGGCGACGTGCCCGCGGCGCTTAGCCGCGCGGAGCATAGCCTTGCTCCGGTTCTTGCGCTTCCCCATCCTTCGCTCGATGTCACACAACACGGAGCGCCGAGCGGAGGAGGAGTGAGTGGCCGCCGACAACTTCCGAGGTTTTGGCTCGGCAGCGCTGGAAATGCCGGACCGACGAGATTTGGGCGGGAAGTGGCTCTGTCGCTCACCACAGCACGAGCGCGCGAGGCTGGGAAGAGGACACTTTCCCGCGACACGGCACCGTCTCCAGCGACATCCAGATCGTCCCCGACGAGCGCGTCGCCGGTCCCAACGCCGCCCCTCTACACGAACCGCACCACGAAGCTTCAAAGTCACTCGACCAAAGTCACGGCACCATGGCTTCGAACAGCATCATCGTGCAGTGCCTCAAGTGCAACAAGGTGCTCAGCGACAGCACCGCGCTGGTTCTCAGCGACAAGGAGCGCAAGATACTCGGCGTCAAGGGCGCATCGTCCATCCAGGTCCACGAGGTACGCCATCTCACCCACCTCCGCGACACGCGATCGGACCAAACAATCGAAAATCTCACCGCCCCCAAAAGTGCCCAAATCTTTCGCGCCCAAACTCGACCTCCGCCCCAACCTGACCCATCCCCGCCCCACCTTCCGTTCATCGCAGGAGGCCGTGAGCGACCCGGCGGACGGCGGCGACAGCGAGTACAACATAATCACCTGTCTCCAGTGCTCCGCGGAGGTTGGCAAGGTGTACGTCCGAACCTCCCAAGAGAACGCCAAGCTCCAAGATCTCATCTCGCTCTCAACCGAAGCCGTGTGCTCTTACCAGCTCGGGCGTCACGAGATGCGCGTGCAGGGCGCCGGGGACATGAACCCGCTATCCGAGGAGCGCGTCACGCGGCTCGAGGAGCAGATGGTCAAGGTGGAGAACGTGCTGGTCCTCTTCAACGAGCGGTGGCACGCCATGGAGTCGGCGCTGAGGCAGCTGCAGCAGCGGGTCGACGTGGTGAGCACGCCGTCGCAGCAGCACGGAATGGCGTGGGGGATGGGACCGGGCGTCAGTCCCAACGGCGGCGGCGGTGCGAGTGGTGGGCGTGGTGGCGGGGGGGTCGGGATGCCCATGCTCCCCGGGGAGGGCGGGCGCGGGGGCGGGGGAGTCGGCGGCGGGCAAGGCGGTGGATCGCCGTTTGGGGGCAGCGACCAGGGGGGACCGGGTAGCGGGTTCCGTGGCGCCGCGGCGGGTGCGGCGGCGGCGATGTACGGGTCCCGCGGGTATTAACGTAGTAGGCGGCGCGATGGTGGTGCGACGCACGCGAATCAATCATGAATAAATGACACAAGGCTTAGTTGAAGACGAGCGACGGCGACGAGTGCAATTTCTGTTGGCAAAGTTTGACTGGCGCTCGCGAGATGACGGAGCAAACTGATTAATCGGACCGTCGTCGCCGGCCACATCGTGGAGCGCAGACGACTGAGCTGTGATGGCCGCTCCTCCGCCTCCGCCGCAATGGCAGCCCCAGCAGGAGGGGGTCCAGCAGATCCTCCAGCTGCTGACCGAGTACCGCACGCCCGGCGTGGACCAGCAGATGGTGAGGCTCCCGATCACGTGATCGCCGATTCGGCACCGCTGGAAAAGCCCTAGGTGCCCCGATCCGTCGCCCACCGAGCCGTACCCCTGACGCGTCCTCCCACCCTCCCTACCCCTCCGTTTTACAGATGTTTCAGAAACTGCAGCAGCTGGGTAAGGCTCCGGAGTTCAACAACTACCTGGCGTTCGTCCTGACCCAAGGCGAGGGGACCCAGGACGAGATCCGCCAGACCGCGGGCCTCCTCCTGAAGAACAACCTCAAGACCGGATGGCACTCCACGGACGCGGCGCACCAGGCGTACATCCAGCGCGCGCTCCTCCCCGGCCTCGGGCATCCCAACAGGTTCCTGCGGCACACCGTGGGCACCGCGCTGTCCATGATCACGCGCGCGGTGGGACCACGGGGGTGGCCGGGATTGTACACGGCGCTGGCGCAGATCCTCGAACAGCCACCAGACGCTAACCACGTGGACGGCGCCCTCGACTGCGTTAAAAAGGCGTGCGAGGAGCTCAACGGGCGGCTCGACGAGCAGGTCGCGGGACTGCCCGAGGGATCCGCCGCGGGCTTGCTCATATCCCGGCTGCTCCCGCTGATGGCCAACCCGGATGTCGGCGTTCGAAGAACCGCGCTGGCGTCCATCAACCTCATGGTCCCGACGTGGCCCGCCACCCACGCCGCCGCGATGGACACCTACCTGCAAGGCCTGTTCCAGCTCGCCAACGATAGCGACAACGGCGTGCGCAAGAACGTGTGCAGCGGCATCGTCTCCCTGCTCTACAGGGCGCCCGAGAAGCTCGTGCCCAACATCCGCGACGTCATCACCTACATGATCGAGATGACCAACTTTAGCGACGAGGACGTGGCGCTTGAATCGTGCGAGTTCTGGGCCACCTTCTGCGAGGCTGACCTCGACCGCGACACCGTGGAGGTGCTCCGCGAGTTCATGCCCAAGCTCATACCCATGCTGCTGACTAACATGGCGTACGCGGAGGATGACGAGGAGGTTCTCAACGCCGAGGACGACGAGGCAAACGCGGGCCGAGTCGATCGCGACCAGGACATTAAACCCTCGTTCAGGGGTCAGAAGGACAAGGGAAGCGGCCTCGGAGACCCGGCCGGCGGGGACCCGGGACACACGGGCGACGACGAAACGTACGACGACGACGACGATGACGAGGCTGCGCAGTGGAACCTACGCAAGAGCAGCGCCAACGGTTTGGACGTCATGTCCAATCTCTTCGGCGACGACCTCCTCCCGATGATCCTCCCCGTCGTCGAGCAGAGGCTCGCGGACGCGAACTGGCGTTTGCGCGAGTCCGCCATCCTCGCGCTCGGCGCCGTCGCGGAGGGATGCAGCGGCGGCCTGGCGCAGTACGTCCCGCAGCTCATCGGGTTTTTGGTCCCGAGCCTCGACGACGCGAGGCCGATGGTTCGCAGCATCGCGTGTTGGACCCTGAGCCGGTTCGCGCGGTGGGTCGTCCAGATGACCTTCGCGCCTCGCCCCGGGGACCCGCCCCCGCCCACCGCGGAGCAGGGCATGGGGTTCATGAACAGCATCCTCGGCGGGATGTTGCGGCGGGTGGTGGACCACAACAAGCACGTGCAAGCCGCGGCGTGCGGCGCTCTCGCCACGTTGACGCAGGAGACGGGAGAGGACATCGCGCCGTGGCTGGGCCCCACGGTCCAGGCGCTGGCGCAGGCGATCGCGACGTACCAGCGCAAGAACATGCGGAGCGTCTACGATGCCGTCGCGACGCTGTGCGAGTCCGCGGGTGATTGCATCCAAACGCCGGACGTCGCCAGGGCGCTCCTGCCGCCGCTGTTGCAAAAGTGGGAAGCGGGCGGCGACGCGCAGCCCGACCTCTACAACCTCCTCGAGTGCGTCACGAGCGTCGTCATGGGCGTGGGCTTGGGCGCGCAGGAGTACGCGGCGCCCATGTTCGCGAGGGCGCTGCAGCTCACGCGGCAGCAGCTCGCGCTGAGGGAGCAGGCCAAGGCGAACCCCGACTCTGACGTCCCTTACGAACCCGACCACGTGGTTTGCGCTTTGGACCTCCTGTCCGGCGTCGCCGACGGCATGGGCGCCGCGTGCGAGGCGCTCGTCTCCGCCAACGCCCCCGCGCTGCGCGAGGTCATCGTCGCGAGCGTGAGCGACCCGTACTCCCCGGGTATCCGCCGCAGCGCGTTCGCGCTCGTCGGGGACATCGCCAAGTCGGGGGGTGGGCAACACGTCGCGCCGTCGCTGCCGCAGATTTTCGAGTGCGCCGCCGCCAACCTCCAGCCGAAGATGGTCCAGGCGTACAACATGAGCGTGTGCAACAACGCGTGCTGGTCCGCGGGTGAGATCGCGCTCGCGTTCTCGCCCGAGGCGTTGGCGCCGTACGTTCCCGCGCTGTGCGGCGCGTTCGTGCAGGTGCTCAACATGACCATGATCAACAGGTCCCTCGGGGAAAACGCGGCGATTGCGCTCGGGAGGTTCGCCATGCGATGCCCCGAGCAACTCGCCGGCGGCTTTGGTGAGCTGTGCGGGCCGTGGTGCGGCGCGCTTCGCAGGCTCCGCGACGGCCAGGAGAAGGAGCAGGCGTTCGCGGGGCTTGTCCGGCTGGTGCAGGCGAACCCTCAGGGCGCCGTCGGTGACCAGATGGTTAACATGATGAACGCAATCGCGTCGTGGCAGTTTGTTCGCGACCAGACGCTGCACGCGAATTTGCTGCAGCTGATGCAGGGGTACGAGCAGATGCTGGGCGCGGAGCAGTGGGCGCAGCTGGCGAACGCGTTGGGTCCCGCGGTGCAGCGTAAGCTCGGGAACTTTGCGAACATCAACCAGAAGCGATGATGTGAGAGGTGGGGAAAGGAGGAGGACGGCAGGTGATGAACGCGAGGAGTTCATTTTCATCGGGGAGGATGGATAGGCGGACGTAGGAAGGATAGGAGGACACTACTACTCGGTAGAGCTTAGGATAGAGTCTACGCGACAGTTTTATTTCACAGTAGGAACTGGAGGACACGAATTCGACTCGAGCGCACCACGCCCAACCTCCCGGTCGCCAGGGAGTGACGAGCACACACGCCAAAATTGAGTTTGAAACCACTTCTGGCAATCCGCCAGATCCGCCTTCCAGATCAGCTTTTTTCTTGGCCCTTGCATCACAAAGCCGTGCGCGCGCCCCGGCCGGGTCAGGCGAGCTTTGACCCCGTCTCATCGCGTCCACGCGTCTCCCCCGAGCTCGAAGCATCCGCCGACGCGCTCGCGAGTGACGTACACGCGTCGGGAGGTCTCCGCGGCGGATAACCAGTGCGGGGTTCAAATCTTTCCCGGGTGATCGACACGAGAAACCCTCCCCCGGCGTGTCGGTCGCGTCCTCGTGGAGTCATCCCAGCCGGACATCGCGAACCCTCGGCTGATACACGCCCTAGGGTTACCTGAATGATGCCGGCGAGGCGACCCCGTGGGTCTGATGCCGCGGGACGCCCGTCACCCCGAACGTCACCCGCGCTCGGCACCTCGCCGTGCTCCGTCGCTGGAATCTTCCTCGCGACGATCTCCGTGTTACTCGCCAGTGCTGATTTTGCGAGTGCTCAGTCTCCTCTGGAGTTACCCTTCGCATCATACGGCACGGTCTCGTATCCCTCGATACCTTTAGGTGGATACTGGTGTGGATGGAGGACCGCATATGTTCCAGAGCTCAACGCGATTTTGATGGCTGGTGGGGTGCAATGCTCGGGTCTCAGCCCGTTTTCGCCCGGAAGCGCCACCGGGACGACAAGGTCGGTGTATCTCTGGAAGGATCAGCCTGAACCCGTGCCAGGTGATTACACCTCGACCCAGCATGGAGACATGACAAACGCACGCTGGTGCCACGCGATGGTTGCGTATGGGCGAAAGGTCTACGCAATCGGGGGTGCCACGACCGGTGGGCAAAACGTTATTGGGGGCATGGGTATGACGACCTCGGTGGAAGTCTTCAATTTTGATACCAACATGTGGTCAGACGGTCCTTCGCTTCCGGAAGCTCGTGCCTCGCTTGGCTGCGCTGTATCGATAACTGCTGCTGAGCATGTTGTGGTATGTGCGGGTGGGTACGTACACGCATTCAAGTCGGAT
>Ga0209631_10003235_pt1 | contig 18931 bp, 14 predicted proteins | sample COG_08_FD_184752 | JGI IMG/M metagenome (GOLD analysis project Ga0209631, IMG submission 184752) | Pelagic Microbial community sample from North Sea - COGITO 998_met_08 (SPAdes) (version 2) | ecosystem: Environmental > Aquatic > Marine > Neritic zone/Coastal water | place: Helgoland, sampling...
TGGAGGGTTATTATTGAGTTAATCGCGCCGTATAAATGGCCCCGTATGAGCAAAGTCTATTTGCGGTAAAACCGCTAATTCGTATTTCCATTTACGAAAGAATGCTCACTGAAAGTTTTGCCCGCTTCAACTTCAACAGACTAGAGACCTGTGCGAGTTTAATAATAAGTGAATTTAGATCACAAGTTGGGCCCGTCTTGCTGCTCAGTATGATTTTCGATGGAAGATTTGGTTTTGGTTATTTTGTTGGTGGCCCTGATCGCACAGGCAAACAGCGAGAACCCAGCAGAATAATAATCGACGTACTCGTATATTGAATAATAATTCGCTCATCTATCCTCTCAGCACCCGACGTTGACGACCAGATGCGCTTCTGACCCTGCCCGTGCATCGGCGCCTTCGGCGCTTCTGACCCTGCCCGTGTAATTTACGTGTAATAATACGAACGAACGAATAATGAAGGTTATTTAATATTACAACATATATATTTTATACGAACGAAGATATGCGTTTTAATATCATATTTATTTATATAATATATATTAATATATATTAATATCATATATATTAATATAATATTATAATAAAACCTTAAGTTTGCTGAATAATGAAGGTACCTTTTATTTAATATTATTACTGCATTCGAAGCCTAGCTGCCTAGCTAAATAATATGAACGAAGTATTATTTATATACCTTATTATTATATTATTAGAAGGTAAATCTTATTACTGAAATAATATGACCTTAAAATGATATTATTACCTTCATTCGAACGCCTGATTAGCGCTTAGCTTGCAAGTTAACTACGCTACGGGATCGCCAGTATAAGTAATCAGGATCATTACAACAAGCACGAACTAACGAACGAATGAGAAGGTACGTAATATTATATTGCAAGATTCCGGCTTGACGTTTTGGATAACACGTCGCACAAAAGGAGTTCACTCTCTATAACCAGACTAATCGACAAACGGCATGGCTTCAGCGGCATACGGCTCGACGGTTTCAACAATCATGAACCGCTCTGTATTTTCTCGTATCACAAGGGCATCCTGCACGGCAGCAGCACCGCGCGTTGTTGCCCCAGGTATCTGCAGACCCCTTCGTTAATCTTTCCTGTGCCTTTCGTCAGCCCCTGCTATTTGCACGCTGCGCCCGCCCAGCCAGTCGACGATATAGCCATACTCACTCTTCGAACTCTTCGAAATACCTCCAGTCCAAACGCTTCATCAGCGGGCATCGATCTCAATCCGTGGCGTCGTGTTACCGGCGAGCAGCTTCCGAAAAGCGTGTCCTCCAGCAAAGTCTCGGCGCTTGTTGGTGACCGCTGCCGCTGCCGCTGCCGAAGGTATGCTGGTGCATTTTTCTCTCAATCAGCCAATTAAAAACCGTTAAGCGTGCTACAAATGACTCTACCATGACTGAATGAAACTTTCTCCGTGTTTGCATAGGCCCTGTTTGCATCGTCACAGGTGCATCTCGCGGCATCGGTGCTGCCATTGCCCTTGCACTTGGAAGTGCTGGCGCTCGCGTGGTCGTCAATTATGCCGCATCGGCGGGCCCTGCAGAGGACATTGCCGAGAAAATTAAGGCAGCAGGAGGAGATGCAATTTGCGTACAAGCGAATGTCGCCATAGAAGATGATGTTGCAAAACTTTTCAATGAGGCAGTCAGTGCTTTTGGGGAAGTGAATGTCCTGGTCAACAATGCCGGCATCACTCGCGACACGCTAATGATGCGCATGAAAATGCAGCAGTGGCAGGAAGTGATCGACTGCAACCTTACGGGAGTTTTCATGTGTTGTCAAGCAGGTACCAAGGCAATGGGAAAGAAGAAGCCCGTGAAAGGGCGCATAGTCAATATAACATCTGTTGTCGGTGTTACCGGTAATGCGGGGCAAGCAAACTATGCTGCTTCCAAAGCCGGCGTCATCGGCCTGACGAAGACGATTGCGCGCGAATACGCCGGCCGTAATATCAACTGCAATGCAGTTGCCCCTGGTTTCATCGCTTCAGACATGACTGCTGAGTTAGGTGAGGCAGTTGAGGCAAAGATCATGCAATCCATTCCTCTTGGACGCTACGGTCAACCTGACGAAGTCGCTGGCCTTGTCAAGTTTCTGGCGATGGACCCGGCTGCATCGTACATCACAGGGCAAGTTTTCAACATCGATGGTGGTATGGTAATGTAAACTGCGATTCCCACTGTGCCAGATGATATTACTCCTGCTTTGCCCTCGACCAATTGAGGTTGTGCTCAACAAGACATTTCACATCTGCTCAAAGGGAACGCAACATAAACATCGGGAGTCACAGATCTTGTGCACAGAAAAACATTGTGAAGGAGGCGAACGGACAACAATAAATCATACGTTCCTTCGCTTTTGGAGAACAAATTTTAAATAATATTAAACCGATTTTGCTATCTGTGAGGTCTCCTTCCAAGTATAAACTTCATTACATTTCAGCTTCCTTACCGAGCGACGATTACTTCCATATCCGCAAGTACCCAGCGGAGGATGTCGTGGCAAGTAAGTTCTTGGTCGGGTGATGGCATAACGAGGTTGGGCCTATGTCGACAGCTTCCAAAGTGAAATCAAGTTGGCAGGTTTTCGTACAGAAGCTGTACACCTTACCATCCTCACCAAGTCCATAAATTTGTCGACTGTTTGGCGAAAGAGTGCAGGCGACAAATCCATCTTTCGGGCCGCTGTGCATTTCGAAAGATCGAACGACCTCACCAAACACTGACATGAGGTGTATGCTGTCTTTGGTGCACACAATGCAATTTTCGGGTTCAGTGCCGAGGGGATAAATGCTGCGCACCACCTTCTCAGCTTCAACATCGTATGGAGGCTCCCAGCTCGCCAAAATGTTAGTGTTTTTCGAGTCCCAAACTCGGGTGGTACCGTCGGAGGATGCAGACAAAATCATCGTCCCATCTCCACTGTATTTAACATCATTCACATATGCGACATGGCCGAAGAACTCCTTCATGAGTTGGCCAGATTTCAGCCCGTGGACTCGCACAGTGCCATTGAGGGATGCGCTGAGAATGCAACCACCATCCCGATCAAAACTGACCACAGTAATCGCTTGCGCGTGGGCTCGTTCGAATTTCCGCAAGCATTTTCCTGTTCGTATTCCCCAAACCTTGATTTCAGCATCCTTAGATCCTGATATTAACATGTCACCTTTTCCCGAATAGTTAAGCGCGAGGACAGAATCATTGTGCATCATGATATTTTCTTCCGCTGGGCTATTTGGATCCTTGTTGAGCTTTCCCGTTTCCCAGCACCAAATCTCAACGAAACCATCAGATGAGCCAGTGGCAATAAGATTGCAATCAGGAGAAAATGAAGCACATTCTGGATACGACTTCTTCCCAAAGTATATTGTGCAGTGTTCCCTTTCAACTGCAAAAGATTGTTGTCTCCGTTGTGCAAAGTCTTCTCCTTGAGATGGTGTATCGTTAGTGAGAGCGCCAGCATGGCGCTGCCATTTAAGCGCCTGGTTAAGCAATGTCAAAATAGGTGCAGGTTTTGAAGCATTAATATCTTCCAGTATGTTGTTCGCGAGAGCTTCACGATGTTCCTTCGTCATGCATTTTGTCTCTTGGCCGAGAGTACACGCGATGCCATAGATGCGCTCCTCTATGCGCGAATACCGTTCAGGTTGCTCCCTTCGTAGCTGTAGCAATGCAGATGAGTGGTGTAGAAGAGCTTTTGCCGCGTCAAGCTCATTTAGCTGTGTTAAATCAAACATGACTTGTTCGTAAAGGTTGAATGCGTTCTGCTCAGAAATCCTAAAGTTTGTTAGAAGTGGTAGAACGACGTCCCAACACCCGTGGAATATGTCATTTTTCAAAGTGTTCAAGTCTATGCTTGTGCTTGGTATCGTCTGCAGGAAAGTGGGGAAAAGAAGAGATTAAAGATGGTAGGTGACTCATATGGAGTCCGGCCGTCGCTCCGCTGGCTTTGGTCAACACACGAAAACTTAAACGCAAGTGGTAGAAGCATGGATACAGGAGAGATGAAGGATTGAAGAAGATCGATGCGAGCATTCGTTTTGTAGTGGTCTATACCTGAGTCTCGTTTGCATAAGCTCTGAACGATTTCGGCAAGTCGCTTTCGTCGAAGTATCGCAGTATCAACTTGGTGATTTCACAGGAATCTACTTCGAGTTGAGCTGCCATGCTTGGCGCTGCTTTGTCAGCGCGAGAATCGAGCGTAGTTTTCATCCAAGGCCTGTGCTCCATGAGGCTGATGTGGTCGCTGCTCGTGCTCAGTAGACTGAAGCGGACGCGGCTTTCTGTTATATTTTTCCTTGGTCAGCAGTTCACAACGTTATTTCGGTAACTGATTATCCTCGTTGATCTTCGCGTTGAGGACTGCCTGAGATAGCGCGTAAATTCGCGTATTTACTGTAACGCGTTACGTAGCTCGTACAACAATCCTGACTTGCACGGCATTTCCGTCTGTTGCCCTTGCAAGCTACCTTCGTACGAAGGTACCTTCGTACCTTCGAAGGTACTTGTAAGACCGTGTCTCTAAACAGGAAGGAAAATAATTCAAGAGAAAGAATTACTTTGTCGATTTTCCCAGGGAGCCGATTTCCGAAATCTAATTGGAAACTCGTCACCGAAATTCGGCACGAGGCTAGCTACGAAGTTACCTTCGAAGGTACCTTCGGTACTATCTAGCTAGCTAGCTAGCGAGTCAAACTCACGTTCTCGCACCACTCCAACCGGTCAGGTTTAATTCGTGTTCTGATTGGTCGAGAGTTGACAACAGTGTGCGACGCCTTCCTATTCTTTGGACGACAACCGTTCGGCGGGACGTTCTTCGTTGCGCCCGGCGTGCACGTAAGCGTCTTCCTCGCCACACGCACGCACTTGTGAGCGAAGAAACGACGCTAATGCGTCTTCTGGGGAGGCGATGGTAGAGTCGAAGTTGACCGACGCATCGATGAAAATTCAGCTTCAAATATGAACTACAGGCTTTCAACTGACCTCCGAACCAGCCGACCGCGACAACCTTAAAATCCCGGTCATATCGTCGATTCGCAGTGGATTTATGTTTGAAAAAAATAATATTACGAGTACGAGTTAATACCTTCGTTCGTAATGACTGAGAGTGGGCAATTAGTATGACATGTTACCTTTCTGAGTTAATAGACCGGCTAGGAGGTACAAAAAAATCGCGCCTGGGTGAGAAGTTCGCTTTGAATTCACGATATTTGATAGGAAAACGCAGCGACCCAAAAAGAATTAAATCGCGCCTTAGTTACGAACGAAGGTATATAAATACCTTCGGAACACTTAAATCCTTCGAGAAACACAAACAAGCAGACAAGTGTTACGAACGACGTCGTGAGCACAGTACTTTCCATCCAGCCGCCCCCGATTTGATTTCCACAAAATGCCATCAAAGCAGGTGTAAAGAGAATAGCATCTGGAAAACCGCAGCTTTTTCAGGTACTATGTCTTGGGTATGGGAAAAGTTTCCGACGTGGAGGCTCGTCGTGCTCGGTACACGAGATAGTCGGTCCGCGATGGGTCTCTTCTCCTTCGTTACGATGGCGTGCATTCCTCTCGCGGTCGGATCAACGCTAATGAGCATCACTAATCGAGAAACCGATGCGTTCACGCTCGTGAAGCAGCGAGGTGTTGCAGAGATGCACGCGAAACTGATGGTTCGTTCTTAAATAGCCTCGAGTTCTGGCCTCCCTTCCGTCACACACACGCGCACACACTAAAACCCTTTTTGTTTTTTCTACTGACATCCTCACTCACAAATGGTTTGTTTTCACAGACGGACGTAAACAATCGGCGCCTAAAGCAGCTTTTAGTGGAGCTGCGGGATGGCCATGGAGGGGAAGAAAGATGGAAGAAAGCACTGGAAGGGCGCACAGTAGAAAACTCATCATCAAACAGATATTAACTTTGAAGCAAATTCTGTCACTCATCAGTCCACGGCGTATCTTGACCTCAGGTACTCAATAATGGCGGCACTTTCGAAAATAGCCACTCCCGTGTTCGGGTCTTCAAGATATGGGACTTGAAATGTGCCCCCCGTCCGTTGCATCAGTTGTGTCCGGCGAGGGCTTCCTCTTGCACAGGGCTGCAAGACATAAGAAATCTCAAGCTCGCTCAGCGTCTCGCGAACAAGAGCACAAAAAGGTGACGCCTCGTATGCCCACAGCTGGAGTGGTCTGCCAGCCACTCGAGACGGCCTAGAATAGAAGGCATCTGCAGGTGCAGATCCGTCCTGAGCTCCACGTGCGTCGACAGCAATTTGGGCGAAAGCTTTTGCTGCTTGTGTTATCATTTCAGGAGGTCGAGCCCCATCCAGGTACTCCCCGAAGAGATAATGTATGATGTGGTCGGCGCCGGTAAGTTTTGCCCCCGTGCGACGATCTTCTAAATATGGTAGCTCCGCATCTCCAATAGAAAAATGGTCACCTTTGTCTTCGTTCCCGACGTGACTCTCCATTTGAGCAGCAGCCGCCTCAGAGCGATTACGGATTGCCCCTTGTGGGCAGGGTCGGAGCATGCATGGCATGTCGAGTATGGAGATTGCTTCGCGCACACGGCGACACTCGCCGCAACCCTCTTGCTCAAACAGCGTGAGAAAAGGCAAGGAATCCTCCAATGTGCTGTTCGTGCCTTTGAAAATGTCTCCAACAATGTGACCTGATCTTGATTCCTCGTCCAACTGTCTCCGTCGAATCATGCCAAGAGAGTGAACTTCCTTGAGGCGTAATCCAAGCATCCTGACGAAGGCGTACTCTTCAGGGTCGTCGAACGTAAGAGACGGGCGCCAGCCATGAACAAATAACCCCGATGCGGCACGAAGAATCCCGGTGACCACGCCCCCGAGCAGAGCTTTGTGTTGACCTGGAGAAACTGCGAACATTCGAGGTTTCGGGGGTGAGGTAAGCATTTGATCCGTCAGGGATTTCGATCTCGGCTGCTGATCAACGGATTGAAGCGGGCTGGTCTGTGTGTTCGTCTTCGATGACACCGGACACCAAACCGCATGCGCTCCGTATGGAATGCGTGACGGCAGCCTGATTCGAGCAACAGGCCCGTCTTGGATTCTTTTTGCATCAAGTATTATGCATTCTGAACACCTCTCTGCAGGATTAATACTGGCATCGCTTTCATCGTGGACAAATAAAACAAGCCAGCCGTCATCTTCGGTTGATGTTTGGTTGCCCGACGTTGCACCGGGATCAAGGACTCGTTCTGCGGAAGTAGCTGTACAGGGATGGAACCTTGGCACAAATTGGGCTTCCATGCCGTAACGCCCTGCTCCGTGCTCATACACTTCTTTCGCGCCTGTGACCAAGTCGAATTTGACCACTGCGTCAAATTTAAGCTGTGCATCACGGGACAAAGATGCAGTATGTATGCGGCCTGCGTAGGCATACCGATTCTGAAGACCTGTGAATTTGTCGTTGATGCGTGGGATCTCAATCACATCATCAAATAACCACCTCTCTGACAGTATCCTACCACTAGACGGATCAATGCGCCACTCATGTAGGCGAGGTACAGACTTTCCCTCTTGTAGTGTATTAGTAATCCAGTTTCGCGTTCCAGTTGCGGCCAGAGCTCCATGGAAAAATCCATCCTCACGAACACCAACTATTACTATCTCTCCCGTCAAACTATCTTCCCAAGCGTTCACAAAATGATACACCATCTCAGGCTCCGCACATACGCACCACGTAACATCTGACATGGTTCCATCGGATCGGCGTCGTATTACGCCAAAACGCGCCAGCTGAGACCTGTCATACTGAAGCGGATGTACCCCTTTCAACATCCGCATGGGGCGTATATTCATTGAACCTTCAAATATCACAGTGTAGTTCTCTGTCACACAGAAATCATGTATGAAGGTCGCCCCTCGCAAGGCGTTGTGCCAAAGTGCTTTGATAGGTCCTACGCTCCCTTCAGGACTCACGGAGCCGATTGAACAATGCGGTGGATAAACTGGATTGAATCCAAAGAACAGTAGATCCCCTGTACCAGGGGCGACTTTTGGATGTGCAGTAAACGGAACATAGAAAGGCAAAGTCCCATCGAAATCGCAAATCCCGACCGTCTCAAGAGTATCGTTGTTCAGCTCCCAAGGCGGCATTGTGTCCTGGAGGGCGAACAATCTACCGGTAAAATGACAAAGCGCCGTGTTAGCGGAATCCTTGAGAAAGCTACCACCAAGAAGAAAGTTTGCCACCGCGTTCGGAAGAAAGGCGCTTCCACTTGCATTCATTAGAGGACGAAACAGACGCCCTCCGTGGCGCATTTCTTTTTTCCAGCTGTTCGTGCGCACATATCTATTTCGGTAGCAAACATTCCGAGATGCTCCTCTTTCTTTTGCATGGAATGATTTTTGCTTGTCTCCTCCCCCTTGGCTGTTGTACACTGCTTCCTTTCTGCTTCCTTTCTGCCACAGATGAGTGTTTGCACCTCCGAAGTCCAAAGCATAGATCATGCCATCACCTTCGAACCAATGATGCCAACCATCTGCGCCACCTGAATTGGATTGGTTCGGTCCTCTGCCCCATATCTTATAGTGATCTAAAGAGAATTTTGGGTTCGGTCCAACATAAGCAAACTTCCCAGCTGGAAAGTCTGCTGGGATTTCCCCAAGGATGTAGAAAGTTTGGTTTGAAGCTTCGAATCCCCTTGCGTCCTCACCAGAGAGTAAAACAGAAGCAGTAACTTCCTCGATGACTGGCTGGAAGTTCCCACTGAGGAATGCGGCCGCGTGCTCCCCATAGTCAGCGTCCTGCAGGACTGTACCTGCCTTGAGGTCACAAGCAGTATCGAAGCTATCGTTCTGTTGTTTGGCGGACGAAGTCAAGTTCTTAACGGGGGTGTGATCGGTGGACGGAGGGATTGCGGTCGATGGTGGCGGCCCGGCCCGTGATGATGCGCGCGCAATCACGTTTCTCTTTCTCCCCTGCACGAAAGTCGACCACGGAAGGGCGGTTCGTCAACCAATGTAAAGATGTGGAGTGGAATGGAGTCCATAGCAAGGGCATGTCAGGGAAACAAGTGAATCTTACCGGACATGTTTTTTTCGATCTGCATCTTGCAACGCATCTATTTGTTGTAATGGAGCCAGACAGGATGCAGTCGGGCATATCACAAAACGCAGGAAAGCATCTCACTGTGTTTTCTGGCCGCGAAGTCGCGTACAAAAGATCTCAGATTTCCCCATGTTCTGATTGGTTGAGAATCATATAATGATGATTCCAAATATTTATAAATAACAAGGGTAGTGCCTGTGGCTACGCTCACATTCTACACTATTCATAATTCGTTTTTTATTCGAGGTTATTTGCATGTGCTTCGCCGAACACGGTTTTTTTGCTCGACTTGGCGTGCGTTCAGGTGTTCCCCAGCGCCGCGACTTCGCGCGAAGAGCCGCGCAACGCCGTGTGCAGTGGATATGGTATGTGCATAACGTATTCACTGAGCCGACAGGCCGAAAATGTGTCCCCGCGAGGGCGAACAGAAGAAGAACACGAACGCGCAACGCACTTTTGACGGTTCATAACTCGTCGAGTATATTTCTTTGCCCGTGACATCGCGCCTGCTCGGCTTCGCCATGCTTACCGCGTCCATTGAAACGTGATACATGTACTCTCTCGACACTTCTGCGGCGCCTGTTTATCGGTTTGACATCCACGCGGGCGCAATTCATGGGCGTAAAGCCTGGCTTCTGCTGCCAAAAATTCTGAGAAGCTCTGAGAGCAAAGCTCCGATACCCGTTTGGGATTTTCAAATTGAGATTTTAGTGGTGTAGATATGGTGATGATGAAGATTATTCAATGGAATTAAGATGCGAGAAGTGAATTCTATCTGGTAACGAAAAATTATATTCGCGGCGCGCTTCAGAATTTATATGGAAGGATTAACTTAAGAATGACTCGTCCCGCCCGGTGCAAAAAACAATATTTGCACAGAGATGTTGGCAACAGGCTTTTTAGAGTATGTCGGCAGTGTGTAAAATTCGATCACAATATGACTTAATTAATTACCATTATTTTCACGAAAGAATGATAATCCTCAATCCTATCATAACGAACACTTATTAAGGACAGGGGCGACGTAATTATTTAAAAACGATGAAAGGAAGCCAAGAAAGCCGAGGTTTTTGTGCTGAACAAAACTCTGGTTTTCCCCGTTGCCCTCGAACCGCGCTTCAAAGTTGTCGGGACCGATTTGAAAATTCGTTTTGATGGCGCAAAGATTCCCCATCGTGTTTGGCCCCGCGAGGCACGCGGAGGACGTAAATCAAAATTCGGTCCCAACATCTTTGTCGGGCTCCTCGTTAGCTGTCCGAGGATGTAAAAAAAACTGGCGAAGGTCAAGGCTCGCTCGAGGTCTTTCTCCGCGAGTGTGCACGAGTACCCCTATGGGCAAATTCACTGATGGGCAAAAACACCGGCGGGAGGTATTTCATTGACGGAAACGATGGGTTATAACTCAAGGAATATATACTGACACGCGCTGGGCGCTAGTCAGAAAATTACGTCACCCTGTCCTTAAATGAAGTCTTTGTAAAGGGAATGCAACGAATACCACCTCACAGAAAGCGGGCTCAGCGCGTAAATTTGTGGCGGATAATTGAACGCGGGGCCCGAGCTTTTCCTGAAGGGCGATCGCGGACACCATATTTACATCACTCCTCGTTACTCGACGAGATTGCAAGATCATGGCACTGGTCCTGGTGACGTTGCGTGAGGTTTGAAGAGAAAATCTTGGACGACCCGAGGAGGGCTTATTGTGGTTTCGCACCCGGAAATTCTTCGGCACGTCCCACTGGACCCACTTACTGCATGCGGGTGATCAGCCGCGCAGACTCGTTTTCGTGCAGCTCGCTCTTGAGGTAGGCACATGCTTCGCGAGTGAAGCTTGAAGTATAACCTCACCCTCTTCCTTCCACCCGTCTGTGCAGAAACCATTTGCTGCGTCTTCCTCGAAGAATATTTTTTTTGTCCCCGGGCACCGCGCAGACGTCTTACCATGGTATGTTGCGCACGCGTCCTTCTTGCTTTGGACGCTCGAGCATATCTGCTAGTGGAGAGTTTCGTGAAATGCAGCAGCGCTTGATACTTCAAAAAACTTTGGAAGAGTGTGAGCAGGATGACTGCGATCTCAACTTCAGCGAAGCTGTAGAATATGAAGATGAAGACTCATATAATATTGAGAAGGATGGAGTGCTTCTTAAGCATGGCCTCCATACGAGTTTATTTCACTGGCTTCTGCATAGCATGCCTGGTCAGTCCCGTCAGAAACTCCCGAGCATCGTGGTCAATAAAATAGATAACCAAAGTTGCTGGGCATTGGTACGACCAGACCTTCTTTCAGTTTTCCCGACTATTTTTATAGAATACTTTTCGAACATGCCGAACGCCACTGGCTGTTTGCTTTCCATCCCATTATGCAATTCACGTCGGTTAACAACGCATTTTTCGAAGGCATCACCTGATCAGCGCACTCCGTTTGATACAATTTACAGGCATTTTGTGGTTTTCTGTGGACATCGTCAACTTGTATGGTGTTCTCACTTCTACCCGTGTTTCTGAAAACTGAGCTCGGTTACTCTAACACGAGGATAGGTGCGATGGAAGGTGCCGCATTACTGATATCAAACTTGTCTCGAATAATTTCGGGAGTTATGAGCGACATTATAAAGTCTCGGGTGAAAGTTATTGCATTCGGTTCGGCGATGACAGCAGTAATGAAACTCTTGCTTGCATCCGCAGCCACTCCTCAATCAGTAATGGCAGCAAAGCTGCTCGACAGGTTCGGAAAGGGCGTGAGGGCAGCACCAACAGACGCCCTCATCGCAGATTTGTCTCCACGTCACAAACGCAGCACATCATATGGTTTACATCAATCGCTCACAACTTTGGGAGGAGTTTTCGGATCAATGTGTGCCGTAGCGTGCATGACACTAACACAAAATAACTATCGGCTCACATTTACTTTCGCCGCGGTGCCTTCTTTTTTTGCAATTTTCCTGCTTTTGTATTTTGTTCAGAAACCGAATCGGCTGCAAACAAAACATTACGGCGTGCCGAAATACCCAGCTCGTCCTGCTCCATCAAAGCATCGTCATGGACGCGGACCTCTTGCAATGATTTATGAACCCGTGCGCTGGAGACGTGCCAAGTGTAAAGATAAAGGTCGAGATATGGCATGGCATCGCGGGAGACGAACATGGCGAATTGTCAGTGAATGGCTCACAGAACACTTGGAGGATATGACGAAACGAGCGCAACGCGTCAAGGACAAACGACCCGGTGAGCTACTCTTTCCGCAACTAAGTCGGCTTAATGGTGAGAATGTAGAGGATTGGCAAAAACGTCAAGGCGAATGGGAGGCAGAATATCTATCTACTGAAGAGGAGAAAAAGTATCGCAGAGATCGTTGCTTCAATATTGATAATTCATCGCCAAGCTATGGGTTTTTCGGATTTAAGCACCAGAAGAGTCTGATGCCCTCGCCCATGTACGAAGTTTTGCCCCAAAATCAGCGAGTCAGACATCACCCTTATATTAGGCTTTCCAAAAGTAAGACTGGTGCCGATGAAGATATTGAAACTCAAGCCGTTCGCCGTCAAATTCTTACTTCCAATGCGGGCAAGTATGGAGGCAGAAGAGACCCGAATCGCTCGGACGTAGCTCCGAAAGTCATCAATACGGATTATATGGAAAAAAAAGTCGTCTGGGGCTCCTGGAGATGGTCTTTCAGTGAGGCGGTACAGCTTCCTCGTACTTTTTGGAAAGCACTCCTTGTCTTCACATTACTCAAAGTTGCACGCTTCAGTGAGGCATTTGTCACACTTCACGCCAATGCTGTTGGCCTCAGTGCAGCGTACTTACCTATGCTCATGGTCGCCACGAATTTGATGCAGTCCTTGCTCACATATCCGCTCGGCGTTGTTGCTGACCGGGCAGAAAATTCAGCCGAAGAGAATACTGGTGTTCAAGTTCAAGGCAACGGGCGGAAGTTCATGTTGCTTGGTGGTTTCGGCATGATGATTCTTGCAGACCTGCTATTGGTGATGGCTAAGGCTCCATGGCAGGTGTTCATTGGTTATCTTGCTGTCGGAGCCCATATGTCCATGACACAGGCAAATATGAAAGCTGTGTTGTCAGCAACTATGCCACCAAGTGTGCGAGGAACAGGTTTCGCAATCTCTGCGTTGACCCAAGGCATAGCACTTGGTGCTGGGAACTACATGGCTGGTCGACTTTGTGACATTTTTGGTTCGGCAGGAGCGTTTTGGGGAGGGGGGGCGTTTGCGACGGCAGCGCTTGGATTGGGCTGGCTGCTTTTATGATTATCAACACTCACATAATTATTTACACATTCGACGTGACTGGGCGATCTATGAGATTTGATCTGCAAACTATCAGCAGCAGTTTGTCCGCTTCTAACCCTTTTGATCTCTACGTACTAACGAAGGTTCCGCAATGATCAGTATTAAGCAAGGCGGCGTTTGCTCATGCGTTGATGACATCTGATTTGCCGTCAGCAATGGCTTTCACACCGTGCGCAAGCTTCAGTGGGACTCCGTTCGACGCACGAGCAAGCTTGGTCGGAACTTGCTTGATGCCCACCGCCACCATAGTTATAAGATCTTTTTTCGTGGGTAGCTTCTCGAGAGCCGAGATCCCAACCGAATCAATGAATTTACCATCAAGAACTGCGCCCGTGAAGTCAACCTCAACGCCGTCCTTTTTCCAGTCCTTCTGCAAGCCCTTTACAGCCTTGATAGCTGGCGAAATATTTTCGTCAACAAAAAGCCAAGCGTTCATTCCCGTAGCGCACTCAGAGATTGCTTCCCATTTAGTGCCCTCAGAAGCTTTCACCATCAGTGTGTTTTTGGTGACAAGGAGGTGCGCGCCCTGCGGAAGCTCTTGGCGAAATTTTATCATGTTTTTCACCTGAGCACAAAATCCAAGAAGCACAGTCGGTCAGAATCTAGTTTGCCCTCATATTTGGACTACCACGTTGAGAAGTCTGGAAGGAAGAAAGACCTCGATGGGAAAAAATGAGAAAAAACTAACGAATACTATTATGCCATTCTGTACGTGCGCAGGCCAGGGATCCCGGGAGGCAAGCTATTCGTAATTCGTCTGGTCGTTCGGGTTGTAGGGCTTTCAATAAAATTGCGTACCGATAGGCCCTGGAAGCGAAACCCGGCGACAAGCAAAGTGTCATCGTTTGAAAGCATGCCCTTGAGCATATTTATATCCCTCTGCTTCTTTTCTCTTGACGCCGCCATCTGCACAACCAGCGATCCCCTTTTCTCTCCGCGAACGGACCTGCCACGGTTTGAGAAAGCGGAGTTGCTCCCGCTGACGTACCTCGAAAAACTCAATGCTGGACTGGAACATCCAGAGCGCGCGGAGATGCAGTCCACGTGCATATGTGTCGCACTGATTGCCATGGTCGGTTAAATGCTGTGGACTGAATACCGGTCAGCCTTGTGAGTGCGCCGCGGGGCTTGGTCGCCACGCTTCTTATCCAAACGACGACGTTCTTTCGTTTATGATGACATCATTAATCTGAACCCTAGCCATATTATTAATCTTAAGATTATTCTGATGAAAATGTAAAAATATGTTCGAAACAAGTACTTGTTAGGTTTCGTTCGAGGGTATTCTGGATTTCAACCACCCTGAGGCACTTAAGTAAGATAAGCCCGAAATATATTAAACATTTTCCAAATAATGTTGCTTGACTGTTACCGATAACGTAATAATCACATTTAATAAAGAAATTTCTTATTAACTTAAATGTCTCAGGGTGGTTGAAATCCAGAATACCTTCGAAGGTACTGTAAGAGTTAGCACAAGCAAGGGTAAGATTATTAGTGCCAGCAGTGACTAGCTATAGCTACGCACATACACATTATACTAATAATATATAGAATCTATTAAATAGACTAATAATTCGTTTTTGACCCGAGGTTATTTGCATGTGCTTCGCCGAACACGGTTTTTTGCTCGACTTGGCGCGCGTTCAGTTGCACCCCAGCGCCGCGACTTCGCGCGAAGAGCCGCGCAACGCCGTGTGCAATGCACATGGTACGCGCATAACGTATTCACTGAGCCGACAGGCCGAAAATGTGTCCCCGCGAGGGCGAACAGAAGAAGAACCCGTGACATCGCGCCTGCTCGGCTTCGCCATGCTTACCGCGTCCATGTAAAGTCACGCCCTGCTCTACTCGTAAAATATAGAGCAGATATACCTTCGTAATATTTATTAATATAAATTAAGCTTCGTATTTTAATATTTCGAAGATACCTTCGAACGATATAAGTGTTACCTTCGAACGAATGAAGGTACGAAGATACGAAGGTACGAAGGTACGAAGGTACGAAGGTACGAAGGTACGAAGGTAATATTTAATATTGCTTCATGCTCGTCTATTAAAAGTATGGATGACGTGTCCAACCCCGGCAAATAAGAAAGAACTCAACGTCCGTGTAGGAACGCTGCCCCGCTCAAACTGTAGCGACACAAAACAATCATGGCTCATACGCTAGGCACATCGCTGAGCATGCGGGGTACGAACTTTGTTTCCCCCGGCGCCCGTCTCCTTTTAAAACACAAGGAAAGAACAAACGCGGTTAAAGATAAGAGGGCCGAATTTGTTGTCTTTTCGAAGGGGAAAGGCGGGGGGCGCCGCACCTCTACTTCGCGCCGTCCTGGGGGGCAACCTTCCATGTGAGTGTCATTATTTGCGATTACCACCCTTGTGTCTTCATTAGTACACTCATCTGAAGTTTGAAGCATATCCATTACAAAAACCACTCAGGGAGCAATACATGCCTCCTATTGACCCTGACAATGAGCAGTTTGTCATTTATGTTAGATCCAAGAAAGGCTTCAAGTCTTGGTACCCCCTCAATGTCGTGACCGGCGGATCAACAGCCAACACACTTGTGAAGGGTCTAGGGAGCGACGTTTCAAAAGATCTAGCCACAAAGTCGTTGACAAACAATATAGGGCAAGCCATCTACAAAGACATAGATCAACTTGAGGAGATGTGCCGACGCATGCCAATGTTGAAGGCGGCAAAAGAACTTGAATATGGCTTCATGATCTTAGATAAAACGGATCCCTCGAGTATGTTCAAACCCGCTCCTCAGAAGGTTTTCGTGATCCCTCCTGAGGAAGAAACCCGAATGCCTGCGCAACAAATGGCAGAAGGTTTTCAGAGTGCCGCTAACAAAGTAAAGGGTCTTCTCGGCGGATCTTCAAACTGAAGCTCGAGATGTAATTCGTAATTCGAAGGAACCGGTGTTACACAACAGTGCGCTTATTACATGAGCACCAAGCTCCCGCAACTATCACACCAATCAGGTTTCCCTGCCCTGAGAGGAGATGGGCGCTTCGTGCCCACATCAATACTTCAGATTGTTGGGCCTGTTTCTTCTTCGCGAGGCCCAGCGCACATTATGGAATGCGCGCCTTGAACGTATTATCGAGCATGAGTGCCATTTAATGTCATTTTAACATCAATTTCTCACGTTCCATGAGTTCAGTTACTGCGGTTGGGATCACTCGACCTTGCGACACATGTTGGACAAGTCACCTTTGCTGCACAGAAAATAGAAACACACGTCGAGCATACATATCCACAGTCAATAGATTTTCGGTGGCAAAAACAGCTCGCAACAAGATCGACGACATTCTCTCTAGTCAAGAGAAGAGATCCACGACTTGAAAGTTCTAAACAAAACATACTCATTAAATATTGCCCAATTTTTTGGTGTTCTCTGGTTCTGCAATACGTCCCAGAGGTGATGATTGCTGCCTGTTGCAGAACGGCCGAATCATGGTTTCCATATACAAACGAATCGATAGGGATCCCTGATCTTTTCGCAGAGAAGATCGCGTTTGTGGTGGAAACATATTGCCTAAGCAAGTTTCTAGATGACCTCCGCAAGCACAATATCCTGAGTGAGTTGCTCGAGACCTCTCCAGCTGCAAGCCTACGGCATAGACAGACTGCCATCGAAATGCCGGCTGGTAGGAAACTATTTGCAACATCGGAACCTTCTGGATTTTGTAGTTTGTCCTGTAAAAGTCTCGAAGCTATGATGAGAAGACGTCCCATGATTTCTTGACACACTTTCCTATGTCCAGCTTCGTCACACAGTGTGTCTGTATCTTTTTCCAATGGTGTTTCATAAACGTGGTGACAACCATCGCAGCTCATGGCGATGATGGCCACCTTATTAAGCCTGTTCGTGGCAAGATATGCAGATATAAATGTCACAAGGCGCCGGATCGAGGACGTCGTGTATGAAAGGTCATGATAACACCTCAGGTCGAAAAAGTCGCCCATTAACAGTTCAGTATCGAGGAGAATCACGAGGATGCCAGCTTCGGCTGTTGTGGCATAAAGGATTGAGTTATCGATGGAATGAGAAAACTTGACTGCAGCTTGATCAGCCGGCAGCACAAAAGAACGCACTAAAAAGATTATCCCGCATCGCGTCAGGACTTGCTACAAGGGAGAAGCACCGTCAGTCCGATTAGTGACGCCTCGTATGGCTGAACCTACTGGTCATGATGTCGGTTGCTGTCGTGACGGAGTCAGTTACAACGTTTTGACGAACGTGATGGAAGGTTTACCTCCGACTTTGGCGCAGGTGGGTGCCCGAGCATTTAATGAATGACATTTTAACCGCTAATAACCTTCACCTCGTACGTCGTAAGACTCTTAACTTTAAAAACCAATCATTATCATAATAGTCCATAATAATATTAATAATAATCATACAAGTACTCTTAATAATAATAGTCCATACTACGAAGGAAACTCATGCTTGTATTAAAAGTTACAAAAATAAATATCACGTTCGAATGAACGATAAAAAAAATAACATGGGTTTGCAACAGGGTTCGGCTGGGTGTAAAATTCGTGTGCACCGTATATTCCGCGTCGGGCCCCATGGTGTCGGTCGTTGGTGACGACAGATCCGGCGATCCTTTGCATTTCGAATATATATGGTCATTTATACACATTTTCCCTATATCGTTGACTTTCGGTCGGCAGTGTGGTTACCATACGAACACTGGTCGGTTGCAAGTGCCGACACGCGCTACGCGCCAAACATTTAGGGTCGCGCGGTTTTTTTTCCCTATGGCGCCTAGTTGGGACGGCGAGCGCGCTGGACCACTTCCTAACATGCTGTTCGGCGCCAAACACGGAGGACGTCATCATCAGTGATGCGTATCAACGTTGCCGAGTTCACGTCGTCAGATATTGCGTTGCAGCTGAACTAGAATAGAAGACTTTGACCGCGACACAAGAACTGACGGTTTAATTTATACGGCAGCGAATCTTACACATTCTAGACCGTCGTTTCTTGGGTTCCTGAGGCAAAGTAAAACATCGCTGTAGAACACGTTGGGAACACTCAAAGAGCGAAAAACTCCTCGACGATAATGCGCGACACGATCCGAGGTCGCCCTCCGTGTTTGGCGCCCAGCAGCATCTTTGCAAGCGGTCTAGCGCGCTCGCCGTTCTGACTAGGCCTGACTAGGCGCCATAGGAAAAAAAAACATGCGCGACCCTAAATATGTTACAACCGACCAAAATCGGATCCGACCGCGAGTCAACGATATGGAAAATGGTGTATTTAATATCTTCGTAACTATTCTATACCTTCGAAGGTATGTACGAAGGTAATATTTATAAAACGGTACCATTGATTTAATCGTCGTGTATATATGACAAACCCGTCCATATTTGATATGAGAAGATAATATAAATAAATACCTTCGTAAAGATAGGGTCTCTAGTCAGGCCCCATCTGGGGCCCGATTTTGAGACCGGTCGGCAAAACTTTGGAGGGTTATTATTGAGTTAATCGC
>Ga0209631_10003240_pt1 | contig 18916 bp, 19 predicted proteins | sample COG_08_FD_184752 | JGI IMG/M metagenome (GOLD analysis project Ga0209631, IMG submission 184752) | Pelagic Microbial community sample from North Sea - COGITO 998_met_08 (SPAdes) (version 2) | ecosystem: Environmental > Aquatic > Marine > Neritic zone/Coastal water | place: Helgoland, sampling...
CCCCGATTACCTTCTTCAAAGATCAAATGAAAAATTTGAGCCTGGCTCTATCCCCACTCCTGGGGACCCTTCTAAATTTATAGGCGCTAAGAAAATGGTACCAAATTGGGGAATAGATAACACCGAAGAAGCGTCTGGCACTACACACATTTCTATTATTGATTTTAATGGCAATGCAGTATCAATGACAGCTACCGTTGAAAGTGTGTTTGGATCCCATCGCTGGGCATCAGGATTTTTACTGAATAATGAAATGACTGATTTTTCAAGAAAAGTACCTGATGATGGAAAAAAAGTCGCTAATGCAGTTGCGCCAAACAGGAGACCAAGATCTTCAATGTCGCCCACAATGGTTTTTGATAAGTATAATAACCTATTAATGATCACTGGATCTCCAGGAGGAAATTCTATACCTGCTTATGTTTCAAAAACTATACTTGGAGTATTTGATTGGGGTCTTTCTGCTCAAAAAGCTGTTGACCTTCCTAATATTGTTGCTCGTGGTGAAAAAGTAAAAATAGAATCGTCCCGAAAAGGGAAAAAGATTAAGCGTCAATTAAAAAAGCAGGGTTATAATGTATCAGGTTTTGGAAGAAATGAAGTTTCTGGCTTACATTTAATTACGGTTCTTCCATCAAAACTTGATGGTGCGTACGATAAAAGGCGTGAAGGAAAAGTAGTTTATTTAAATAAAAAAAATGAAAACTAAATCTTTATTTTTAATTGTTTTGTTTTGTGTTTCTTGCTCGAAACAAAAAAATGTTAATGGCACAAATGGCATGGTTGTTTCAACCAGTGCCCAAGCCTCAAAAGTTGGAATTGAAATTCTAAAACAAGGCGGAAATGCGATCGATGCTGCAGCTGCGGTTGGATTTACGCTTGCGGTCACATCATCTTCAAATGGAAATTTAGGTGGAGGAGGATTCATGGTGACCAGAATGGCAGGCGGAGAAACATTTACGCTCGATTACAGGGAAATGGCTCCTGAATCTGCGTATAAAGATTTATTTTTAGATTCATCAAAAAACGTAATTGAAGGTAAGTCAACTGGAACGCATTACGCTTCGGGTATTCCGGGGTCTGTTGACGGCCTATTGCGAGCATGGATGGATCACGGTTCTGGAAATATTTCTATTAATCAATTATTAGGGTCAGCAATAAACTATGCTGAAAATGGATTTGAACTATCAAAATATGAAGCTGAGCGCTTCAATAATAATAAATCCTTTTTAAGCAAGCATGCAGAAACAAAAAAGATTTTTACCAGAGACGATAGAAAGTGGAGACGCGGTGATATATTCTACCAAAAAGATTTAGCAGAGACTTTGAAGCGAATAGCTAAATATGGACGTGACGGATTTTATAAAGGAAAAACTGCTGACTTAATTGTTGCTGAAATGAAGAATGTTAATGATTGGATCACTTTAAAAGATCTTGATAATTATATCTCAAAATACCGTAAACCTGTCATTGGAGAATTTAAAGGGCTTGAAGTTATTTCTATGGGTCCTCCAAGTTCTGGGGGGATTTTATTAGTTATGATGCTAAATATGTATACTTCTTTTGGAGAGGTAAATAACACTGATGTTTTTAATTTAAAATTCAATTCTTCTGAATATGTTCATTTAATCACTGAAATTGAACGCAGGGCGTATGCAGATCGCGCTACACATTTAGGCGACAGCGATTTTTGGAAAGTACCAAGTGAGATGCTTTTATCAAAAACATATGCTAAAGATAGAATTCAAAATATAAACACAAAACGCTCCACTGGTTCTAATGAAGTTAAGGCTGGGGATAAACCTTTTTCAGAAAGCGAAGAAACTACTCACTATTCTGTAATTGATAAGCATGGAAATGCAGTATCTGTAACTACAACTATAAATTCAGGCTATGGAAGCGGAATTACTGTAACAGGTGCAGGTTTCATCTTAAATAATGAAATGGATGATTTTTCCAGTAAACCTGGAGTACCAAACATGTTTGGCCTTATTGGAAATGAAGCAAATGCAGTTGAACCATACAAGCGACCCTTGAGCTCAATGACTCCCACTATAGTACTCAAGAATAAAAAACCGTTTCTCATTCTTGGTACTCCTGGTGGTTCAACAATCATTACTACTGTTTTTCAAAATATTTTAAATGTAGTTGTACATGATATGAGCATAAAAAAGGCGGTTGATGCACCACGATTTCATTCTCAATGGCTACCAGATCAAACAGATTATGAAAAAAATAGTTTATCAAAAAAAACTGTCACTAAACTGAAAAAATTAGGTCACAAGCTAGAGCTTCGGGGATATATTGGTGAAGCAAATGGTATAATGATTGATAATGATTTATATTGGGGAGGCGCTGACAAGCGGGGTGAAAACTCTGCAGCAGGATATTAATTTAATTCTGAAATTTTTAGAATAATTTTCTCAAGTAACTCTGAAAATTTCTTATCAAATTTATTTGCATTTGAAACTACTTCGCCATGAGTGAGCGGTGTAGATGTAATTCCAGCAGCATAATTTGTTAAACATGAAATAGTTAAAGTTTTAATTCCTAATTCAGCTGAAGCGATAATTTCTGGAACAGTGCTCATTCCAACCGCGCCTCCACCTAATCTCTTCATATCTTGAATTTCTGCTGGCGTCTCATATGATGGACCAAGGGTCCAGCAATAGCATCCAAGACATGTATTTAGCTTTAAACTTTTTGAAGCCTCCACAGCAATTCTAATTAATTCAGAATCATGAAAAATAGAATGCGAATTAATCTTAGGGTCGCCTAAATAATTTCTAAATGTAAAATCCATATGACCATCAACTATCATAAAACTTCCTGGAGGATTATGAATTTGCAATGACCCTGCTGAATTTGTAATTATTAAATATTTAATTCCAAGTTTCGATAGGACCCTGATTGGTATAGTTACTTCATCAAATGAATACCCTTCATAATAGTGCATTCGCCCCTTTGCAACTATAATGTTTTTTCCACTTAATTCACCGGTAACAAACTCCCCGCTATGACCTTCAACGGTTGTTTTTGGGTAATTTGGAATTGAACTATATGGAATGGTAGCACTTTTTTCAATTTTTTCTGAAATGACACTTAACCCAGAGCCTAATATAATCGCAATCTTTCCATTAAAATTCGATTCATCAATTATTTGTTCAGACATTAGTTCTGTATTTATCATATTAATTTTTAACTGCTAACTGTCCACAACCCGCATCAATCTTTGTTCCTTTGCTCCATCTCACGGTGACTGTAAATGGCGCGTTTTTTAAAGCACCAATAAATAAATCAATTGATTTACTAGGGGGGCGGCTATATTTACCGCCAATTTCATTGTATGGTATTAAATTTAGTTTGCAGGGTATATTTTCTAATAAACTGATTAATTCATATGCGCATGACTCTGTATCATTAATCCCGTCTAATAAAACATATTCAAATGTTACAAATCTTTTTAATTTGCTATAATAATACTCAGCAGACTTCATTAATTCTTGTATAGGGTTGTTAACAGTTAATGGCATAATCTTTTTTCTTATTTCATCATTTGGCGCATTTAAACTAATGGCAAGCTTATAGGGTAATTCATCATCAGCCATTTTATAAATTTTGGAAACTATGCCCGCGGTTGAAATAGTAATCTTTCGTGAACCAACATTGATTTTTTTATTGATAATTTCAGCGGCTTTAGAAACATTCTTATAATTTAAAAAAGGTTCACCCATCCCCATGAAAACAACATTAGTAACTCTTGATTTCGATGTTTTTGACAACTGTAAGAATTGATCAACTATTTCACCAGGACTTAAATTTTCTTTAAAACCCATTAACGCGGTAGCGCAAAATTTACAGTCAACAGCACACCCTGATTGACTAGACACACAAATTGTGGTTCTTTTTTTCTGATACATCAAAACTGATTCTATTTTATTATTTTTACTTGTTCGAAATAAAAATTTTTGAGCAGGATCACTAGAAATACCGGTAGAATCAACCTTTATTAGCGGATGCAACTTGACAGACGAATCAAGGGCATTTATAAGTTCAGTTGGAAGGTTATTCATGTCCTGCCATGTATCAACATATTTTTTATAAATCCAATCTTCGAGCTGTTCCGATCTATAGGATGACTCTCCGAGCTTTTCAATAATTTTATTAATTTCCTCTTTATTGAGATCAAGGAAAGATTTATCAATAATTTTCATAGTTATTAATTTTATAGTTTAATTTAATCTTAACAAGACATCTCTTTGCATCATTAAAAATGAAAATGTAATTTCCCAATCGTTTAAAATAAGATAGGTAAGATATGACAGATCAAAAAGATATACTCCTTTTAGAAAAACTAGGAGATATGAAAACAAGATTTTTCCATGAAATTGGAAAATCTGTAATTGGGCAACATGATGTTTTAAATCATATTTTAATTGCCATGCTTTGTAAGGGCCATACTTTAATTGTTGGTGTACCTGGTCTTGCTAAAACATTAATCATAAAATCTATTTCTGAACTGCTTGATTTAAACTTCAGCCGTATTCAATTCACTCCGGATTTGATGCCAAGTGATATTACTGGAACCGAGGTTATTGATGAGGCTAAATCTACAGGAAAAAGATCGTTTAGATTTTTTAAGGGGCCTATTTTTAGCAACATTATTTTAGCAGATGAAATAAATAGAACACCCCCAAAAACACAAGCAGCCCTACTCGAGGCCATGCAAGAGCATAAAGTAACCACTGCTGGTAAATCATATCAGCTAGATCAACCATTTTTTGTGCTTGCCACTCAAAATCCTATTGAGCAAGAAGGAACTTATCCATTACCCGAAGCACAGTTAGATAGATTTATGTTTAATCTCTTGATTGATTATCCTGATCGAAAGGACGAAATATCAATTGTAAAAAAGACTACATCCTTAAATGAGGCCGTGCCTCAAAAAATTATCTCTAAAAAAGATATTCTTGATTTTCAAGGTTTAGTGTTGAGAGTTCCAATGGCAGATAATGTTATTGAATACGCAGTTGATTTAGTTTCTTCAACCCGCCCTGGCAAGCAGGCGAAAAAATTTATCAACGACCATATTGAGTGGGGAGCCGGTCCCAGGGCAACGCAATCTCTTATTCTTGGAGCTAAAGCTCATGCTATATTAAACGGAAATCCTTCAGTAAATATTGATGATGTTAAAAAAATGGTTTACCCTGTCCTTAGACACAGAGTTATCGCAAGCTATAATGCTGATGCTGAAGGAATATCAGTTGATGAAATACTTTCAAAATTAGTTAATGAGTAGTCCAAAAAAATATCTGAACCCTTCTGTATTATCTAAAATTGACAATATGTCCTTAAGGGCAAAATTAGTTGTTGAAGGATATCTTGTTGGGAAGCATAAAAGCCCGTATCACGGTTTCAGCGTTGAATTTGCTGAACATCGCACATATGGACAAGGAGATGAAATAAGACATATTGATTGGAAACTTTATGGTAAAACCGATCGTCATTATGTTAAGCGATTTGAGGAAGAAACTAACCTTAGAAGCTATATTTTATTAGATACAAGCAAATCTATGAGTTATAAAAGCAAAAAAATAACCAAGCTTGAATATGGTGAATCCTTATCAGCTGCCTTAACTCATCTTATGATAAACCAAAAAGATGCAGTTGGACTTATATTATTTGATAATTTAATTAGAAAATATATTCCTCCAAAAACCTCTAAATCGCATAAAAACATTATCTATAATTCGCTTAGTAAATGTAAAGCTGGTGAAAATACGGACATTCAATTAATTCTAGACTCTATGGCTGATCGAATAAAAAAAAGTGGATTAGTAATTCTCATTTCAGACCTTCTTGATGATCCAAAAAAAGTTATGAAAGGATTAAATCACTTTAGGCATAACAAGCAAGAAGTCATTGTTTTTCATTTAATAGACAATCAAGAATTCAATTTTGAATTTAATGAAAGAACAAATTTTACAGATATGGAAACAGGGGAAACAATAACGACTGATCCATGGCACATTCAATATTCATACCAAGACAAAATCAAATTGTTTATAAATAAATACAAAAAAGAGTGTGGAAATCAAAAAATTGACTATGTTCCAATTTTTACTGATCAAGGTTTTGATATAGCTTTAAGCGAGTATATTCGAAAGAGGCATAAATCAAGCTAGTTGTTTGTATTTATCCACCAAGTTTTTTTGCTTTATCAAAATACTTTGTTGCTCCATCCATATCGCCTTGCTTAATTAAAACCCTAGCCATTCCTTTGTAATGTTCAGGGTTTTCAGGTTCTAATTGAATTAACTCGCGATAAAATTTAGATGCCTGCCTCCACTTTTCAGCATTTTCAAAAGTTTGCGCTATTCCGCTTAATGCTTCTTTATCTTGTGGATTAAGATCATACGCATAAAAAAAGTTATCCTCAGCTTCTTGAAATTGATCGAGCTGCATATACAAAACTCCAAGATTAAAGTATAAATTTGCTTTTATAATCTTATCCTCTTCTTGCTTAATGGCAACTTCAAATGTTTCAACAGATTTTTCTTTATTTCCGTTGTCATAATAAAGGGTTGCAAGTTGACGAACCGCATCGCTATTTGATGGATCTAATTGAACAGATTTTTCAACATGAAAAAGTGCTTCTTTTTTATTTCCAATAACAGATAGAATCTGGCCAAGGGTAAAGTTTGTTTGGAAATCTTCAGGGTTTTTTTCATATCCCATCTTCCCAGATTCAATGGCTTTATCTGAATCACCCAATTCATAGTAGCAGGTAGCCAAAATTGAATATGTTTGAGATTTTAAAGGATCAATGGATACAGATTCGTTAAAAATATCAATCGCATCTTCTAAAATTGATTTATCTTGGCTTTTTTTATAGCTGTTAAACTTTCTTACAGCTTTATTATAATTCTCCGCCCAATACATTTCACGGTAATTTTTAGTTACTTCTTTTACGGGCCTTCCAAGAGTTTTTGCTTCTGGGTTAATGGAAACCGCTGAATTAAACATTTCATTCATTTTCTTCCATTCTCTTTTTCTAGCATGTACGTGATATCCAATTTGAACCATAATTTCTGCATTTTCAGGCTCAACCTTAATAGCCTCTAATAAATACTGTTCAGCCTCTTCCCATTTTTCTTCCTGAATTGCCATTTTTGCTGATGTGTATTCAACAGTTGATGTACAAGACCATAAATTTATTAAAGTAAGCAGTGATATTGTTTGTAAAATGAGTGAATTGATTTTCATAAAGTCTCTTATTTATTTTAATTTATTGATTATACAATCTAGGATTGGATTTATAGCCTATCAAGATTTTAGAGTTTTGCTTAAAAAGTTAATCCTCTCTTTTATTTCATGAGATGGTGCGTTTTGTAATTTTTCCGTACCGAATGATTCTATACTTATTGATGCGGATGCGGATGCAGATAAAAGTGCAGATTCATTAGAATTATCAGCTGCTAACGAAGCTATGAATGAACCAGCAAAAACATCACCTGCGCCAGTAGGATCAACCACGTTCTTTACTGGAAAAGCACCAACCTCAATATGCTCTTTCAGCGAAAAAAGTTCTGCACCCCTACTACCTTTTTTTATTACAACTATTTCAGGACCCATATTCATAAGTGAATGAGCGGCGTTATTAATATTATCTTCTTTTGTCAATAAAAAAGACTCGCTTTCATTAATTAATAGAATATTTGAAGATGAAATAACTTGCTTAAGACTTGATAAGGTTGTTTCTATCCACAAGTTCATTGTATCAACCACAATAACAGCTTCCGGGTTTTGGTTTTGCAAAATTACTGAATTCTGCAATTCCGGGTGAATATTCGCAAGGAGGATGTGTGATCTATTTTTATTCGAATCGCTCAAAACTGGATTAAAATCTAAAAAAACTCCTAGTTCGGTAAAAAGTGTGTCTCTATCGTCCCAATTTTCATGATATTTTCCACCCCATCTAAATGTTTTTCCTTCTGCAATTTTTAAATCATTTAAGTCGTTTGCATAAGACTCATAAAGAGCCTGGCCTTCTATTGGAAAATCATTACCTACGATACCAACAATCGAAACGTTTGATTTTTTACCTGAAGCAATTAAGCTGTATGTTGTGGAACCACCAAGAACGTCAAACTTTTTTTCAAAAGGAGTTTCAATGGTATCCATGGCAATTGAGCCAACAATTAAAATAGAATTACGTGACATAAGAGATATATATTATTAAAATTTTTCAACGTTCTACAAGCAATATTCAACACAAATTTATTTTTTATTGACGACTTGACCACACTCTGAAATACTGTGTATTTTCAACATATATGAATTCTAAAACATACGCATTAATAACGGATGTACATTCTAATTCCGTTGCACTTAAAAAAGGATTGGAGATTATCAACGCTCGTGATGGTGTTGACAAAATAATTTTTTTAGGTGACTATTTTTCTTTGGGTCCTGATCCAAAATCAATACTACAAACCCTAGAGTCTAATACGGGATCAGTGATAATTAGAGGAAATCACGAAAGATATTTAATAGAAAAAATTTGGAATGACGATGAACCATCTTTAGAAGGTATGCCGCAGGATGACCCACTTCTTAGTGAAATTGTTAATAATGAGGAGTGGACCGCAAATCAAATCGGTGAAGAAGGAATTAATTTTTGCAATAAAATGCCTATTTCAAATAGAGAAATAGTTGGAAATACTTTAGTAGAATTCTGTCATGCATGGTATGAAAGAGATGAAATACCGCCAACGATGGAAGAGGCATTAAGCTGGCGTGACGAAACTTTAAAGGATAATCCAGGCATTGAGCAGTTTGTTATTGTTCATGGTCATTTGCACATGCCTCGACAAGAATCAAGAGAAAATGTAAAAATTTTGTGTCAAGGTGCTACCGGACTACCTTTTGATGAAGACCCAAGAGGTGCCATTGCTTTTTTAACTGTAGGGGATTCTTTTAAATGGGATATTTTAAGATTTGAATATGATTCACAATCTACCATTGACATGCTTGAGCAGCGGCAACCCCCTTTTTATAAAAACTTACAGAACACTGTACGCTATGCTGCCATAAGAAATGATATCTAAGTTTATTTCTAGGTAAAATTAGTGCTTTATTTTGATCACGCAGCAACAACGCCGATACATCCTGATGTAGCTAAAAAAATGGATCAGGTGTCAAAACAAAATTACGGGAACCCTTCGAGCATTTATTCATCAGGAAGATCTTCAAGGTCAATTATTGAAAATGCTAGAAACCAAGTAGCAAAAATGATTGAAGCGCACCCTTCTGAAATTTTTTTCACTGGAAGTGGTACAGAATCTAATAACATTGTTATCTGGTCAATATTACACCAGAAAAAGAAGCATGTAATAACTTCGGCTATTGAGCATCCAGCAGTTTTAAAAGTCTTATCTGAATTAAACCACTTTGGATTAACATATGATATTTTACCAGTTGACTCTACCGGGCTAATTAATCCTGCAGACCTAAAGTCTGCAATAAAAAGCAATACAGGGCTAATTTCGATTATGCACATAAATAATGAAGTTGGAACGGTTCAAAAAATTGGAAAATTAATTCAAATCGCAAAAGAGCACTCTGTCTTGTTTCACTCTGATTGTGTTCAGTCAATTGGAAAGATACCTATTTCAACAAAAAAACTTGAAGCTGACTATATGAGTTTTTCTGCTCATAAATTTTATGGACCAAAGGGAATTGGTTTTCTTTTTAAGAAGAAAGGATTATCTCTTAAGCCGCTAATAATTGGAGGTGGACAAGAAAGTAGTATTAGGGCAGGGACTGAAAATCTGTCTGGAATTGCTGGACTCGGAGTTGCCTCTCGGCTTGTGTCCGAACAAATTGATGGTCGAATAGACCATCTACGTAAACTTGAAAAATATTTTAAAGCTATAATTACTAAAGAATGTCCGGAAATCATCTTTCATGGAAATGAAAAATATTATGCTCCAGGAATTTGCAGTTTAGCTATACCCAATTGCAAAAATGAAATAATTTTAGCAAAACTTGATCGAAAAGGAATTGAAGTTTCAAACGGATCTGCATGCTCATCTGGAACAGTGGGACTATCACCAGTTTTAAGAGAAATGGGCATTAGGGATGAAATCAATAGGTCAACTATTAGAATAAGCTTTGGTAAAGATAATACCACTAAAGATGTTTCTTATTTAGCTAAATCTATACTTGAATTATTAAATGAATGATCCAATAATAGTTGGAATTAGTGGAGGAGTTGATAGTTCGGTAACCGCACTTAGATTAAAAGAACAGGGGTTTGATGTTGAGTGTGTTTTTATGAAAAATTGGGAAGGTGATAGTGACCAATGTGAAGCCGAGCAAGACTACAAGGACGCTCTATCTGTTTGCAACTCAATTGGTGTACCTTTACGATCAACTAATTTTTCAAAGGAATATTGGGATAATGTGTTTAAGAACTTTATAGACGAGTATTCAAAGGGTCGAACCCCAAATCCAGATATACTTTGTAATAAAGAAGTAAAGTTCAAGGCATTTTTAAATTACGCCAAAGCTATTGGTGGTGCAAAAATAGCAACCGGTCATTATGCAAGAATTAAAGAAACCAAAAATTCATACCATCTTTTAAAAGGTTTTGACAATAGCAAAGATCAGAGCTATTTCCTTTATCTCCTAAATCAAGAAACACTTTCAAAGAGTTTATTTCCAATTGGTGAGATCAATAAAAAAGAAGTTAGAAAAATTGCAAAACAGAACGGTTTACTAAATCATGCTAAAAAAGATAGTACTGGTGTTTGTTTCATTGGCGAGCAAAAATTTTTTAAAGAATTCTTAAAAAAATATATTCCAAAAAATCCAGGTACAATAAAATCGACAGATGGTGAAATATGCGGAGAACATGATGGGTTGTCTTATTATACAATTGGACAAAGAAAAGGCCTTGGAATAGGTGGAGGCTATGGAAATAACCAGGATGCATGGTATGTTTCTGAAAAAGATCTTGAAAATAATACCCTTATTGTTTCTCAAGGCTGTGATCATCCATCCCTATATCACAAAAATCTTAGCGCAGATTCTTTGCATTGGGTAAGCGGTTCTGCGCCAATTCAAAACAAGAAGCTTTATGCTAAAATAAGATATCGTCAGGAAGATCAAAAATGTAAGATCACTGAGCTAAATGACACATCATGCAATGTGCAGTTTAGTTCACCTCAATTTGCCATTACACCTGGACAGTCAATTGTTTTTTACGATGAGGAAGTGTGTCTGGGTGGGGCTATAATTAACAACAGATCTTAGTTCGATAAATGGTGAAACAATTAATTTCTTTTTGTAATTTTATAATTAATATGTTAAAAATAATTACGCACACAACATTGATAATACTTCTAACTGCAGTTGCAATGGGGCAGCTACGATCTAAACTCCCTTCTCAATCGCCACCTGTTAATATTCATGGAGTATCTCATATAAGGAATTCTCCTTTATTTGATTTAAATAGGCTCTCGATTTCAAACAGCTTCGGTATGAGTATGTCGAGCTTTGGAAATCAGTCTACTTCAATTGGATCTTTTAATACAAACGTTAACTATTTATTTAGTGACAAAATTAGGCTTTCTTCCCAATTTAGCTTAATGTCGCCAATTGGCGGAATTAACCCCTACTCTCAAAACGGCCTTAATGGTGCAAAAATATATTATGATACAAGCATTGATTACAAACCAACAGAGAATATGTTGATAAAATTTTCTATGAGCAACTATCCAAGGTACCATAGAAATCCATATTCTAGATCTCTAATGCCAAGATAGTGGCTAAATACACTTCTAATAAATCAGCACGGTTCAATTTGAATCGTAACAAAAATTCAAATACAAAAAAAGCTAAACAAACGGGGATTGTGAATGCCGGTATAGGTGTAATGTCTGTTTTATTGTTTGCATTTATTTTCTCGTTCTCTAACAGGCAGACTCAAAATGGCGTTCCAATTAAAGCTGTAACTTTTCCTTCAAGCAATGAAACTCCAAAGCTTGCCACAGAAATTTACGAAGCTAATCCCGTTTTAGATATTGAAGTTGAAATTCTTAATGGATGCGGCGAACCTGGTGTTGCGGCAAGATTTTCAGAATTTTTACGTGATAAACGTGTTGATGTTGTACGTTCTGAAAATGCTGATAATTTTGACTATGAAAATACTATATTGATTCAGCGAAATGAAAATACTGATGGCTTAAAATACGTTGCTGATGTTTTAAAATTTGATACAAAAAACTTAGAAAAAGTTAAGATATTAATTGATGCAGATTCTGACGTCGACATTACCTTAATCATAGGTAAGGATTTTAATACTATTAACACAGTTAAATCATATTTAAATAATTAATTTGATATCAGTGCCTACTGGTAATACTTCCTCACTCACCCTAGCTAAAACTATTGCAGACCTTGCTATTGATAAAAAAGGAGAAAGAGTGGTTAGTATTGACTTAAAGGGTCTTACGTCAATTACCGATCATTTTCTTATTTGCTCTGCAGATACAGATGTACAGATAAAAGCAATAGCTGATAATATTAGAAAAAATACACCCACAAAACCTGTTAGGGTTGAAGGTTATGAAAAAATGAATTGGATTATTCTAGATTATATAGATGTTGTTGTTCATATTTTTAAGACAATTGAGCGCGAATATTATAATTTAGAAAAACTTTGGGGCGACGCTAAAACCATAGATTATAGTGAAGATGATAGTTGAAATAGTTACAAAAGATTTAAACAGAACCTTAATAAAATTAGGATATTCCAAGGTAGATATAAAAGTAACTAAATGTAAAAATCCTGAGTTCGGAGACTTTTCATCTAGCGTCCCACTAATTTTAGGAAAAATACATAAAAAAAACCCTATAGATATTGCGAAACAAATCAAATCTGAAATGGTTTCATCCGGTGAAATTATTAAAAAAATCACAATAACCGATCCTGGGTTTATCAATTTTAAAATTTCTAAAGAATATTATTATAATATTCTTAAAGATATTTTAAACACAAACGATTTTGGAAAAAATAATTCAGGTCAAAATAAAAGCGCCAACGTTGAATTTGTAAGCGCGAATCCTACCGGACCCTTGACAGTAGGGCATGGTAGAAATGCCATACTCGGAGATGTTGTTTCGAATATACTTGAATGGAATGGATTTACAGTTATAAGAGAATATTACTTTAATGATGCTGGAAGGCAAATGAGAATATTAAGCAAATCTGTTAAAGCGAGGTATTTTGAAAATATTAATAAGCCGTTTGATTTTCCTGAGGATGGATATGAAGGAGAATATATAAATGACATCGCTAAAGAAATTATTAATGATTTTGGAAAAGAGCTCAAATCGGATGATTTGATTTTTAAAAATTTTCCAGAAAAAAAGATGTTTGAAGACATAAAAAACACTTTAACAGAATTAGGTATAAGCTTTGATAAATTCTCGAACGAAAAAACCTTTTATGATAATGGCGCTATTGAAAGATTGATTGATGAACTTAAGACAAAGGATTTAATATATGAAAAAGACGGCGCTACATGGTTTAGGACCACCTCTCTCGGCAAAGAAAAAGACAGGGTTTACATTAAGAGTTCAGGTGAACCAACCTACAGACTGCCTGATACAGCATATCATAGAAATAAAGTAGAGCGTAATTTTGATTTGATTATTGATGTATTTGGTGCAGATCATATGGATACTTATCCAGATGTAATTCTAGCTCTTGATGCACTTGGAATTAAAACCAGCCACATAAAAGTTTTGCTATATCAATTTGTTACACTTTTACGAGCAGGTGAAAAGATTAAAATGTCTACACGAAAAGCTACATTTATATCTTTGAACAACCTCATAAGTGAAGTTGGTGTTGATGTAGTAAGATATTTTTTTGTAATGCGCGGAATCAATACGCATTTAAATTTCGATTTGGATTTAGCTGCAGATCAATCAGATAAAAATCCAGTTTATTATCTTCAATATGCTCATGCTAGAATTTGCAACATTATTAAAAGAGTTGGAAAGCAGAGCAAGGACTTTAGTGTTTATAACCCCAAATTGCTTTCCCATGAGCTTGAAATTGATCTTTTAATGCAACTGGAGCTTTTCCCAGGCATTGTTTTGTCCTCATTAGATTTGTTAGAACCTCAAGTGATTGCAAACTATCTTCAGGAAACTGCTACAAAATTCCATAAATATTATGCCAATTGTAGAATAATAACCGAAGATGAAGAACTAACTATTGCTCGAGCAGCTTTAGCCGGCGCAACAAAAAATATACTAAGTAATGGACTTAAAATATTAGGAATAAAAGCGCCGGAGAAAATGTAATTGTTTGATTATTTTAATACTGAAATACAATACCTGTTTTTTTGTATGTCGACTTTATTTACCGTAGTAAACCCTTTAGGGATAACCCCGATTTTTGCTGCTATGACCGAGAGCTTTTCTAACGACGATCAGACTAAAATTGCAAGAAAAGGAATTCTAACTGGTTCTATTGTTTTAATAATTTTTACACTGCTTGGTTCTTTTATTTTTAAGTTTTATGGCATTACTGTTGAGGCTTTTCAAATTATGGGTGGAATCATATTTTTCAGGAGCGGCCTCAGAATGCTTGATGCTCAAGTTGGAAGATCCCGAACCACCCAAAGCGAGAGGGATGAGTTTAAAGATGGCGAAGAGTTAGCAATAAGTCCAATCGGAGTCCCTTTAATCACAGGACCAGGCGCAATAACTGGTGTTGTGATTTTATCTGGAAAAGGCCCTTCAGATTATAGCGTTGTAACATTACTTATTTCCGTGACAATAACAATGGGTTTATTCTATTGGATATTACGTGGAGGAAATTTGCTTGCTAAAAAAATTGGAATAGCAGGTATGCGAGTTATTGAAAGAATGATGGGATTAATTCTGATGGTCATCGCTGTACAATTTATAATCAATGGCTTAGAAACAATTATAAATAGACTTTAACAATTAGTGGAGGCGGGGAGAATCGAACTCCCGTCCGAGATAGAATCTAAAGAAATTTCTACATGCTTAGTCTAGCAGATTATTCTTGATTATAACTGTCCTGAAGACGCAACTATTATAATCACAGCCTGTTTAATTCTTACTCTGATATCACAGACACAATCAGAACCAGCTCATTAATTTGACACCCTTTAGCTAAGCCATGAGCATGCTAGGCTAAGGATGGGCCACTTACTTAAGCAGCGGCCATGTAGCCGTTATCGGCATTTATGGTTTTTCCAGTTTTTTAACGAGAGACTGGACCTCGACATGCCATTTAGAAAGACGCATATTCCGTCGAAACCGATCGCCCCCATTTTCAAACAACAAAAAAATAAGGCTCCGAACGCCAACCCAGAGCCTTATTACTTTTTCACTTGCCAGCCTCTTTAATTTGAATTCACTAATGAATTCCGTCAAAAGAGACACCCTAATATAGATGTAGAAAAAAATTGAAGGCAAGAGAGAATATGTAAAAAATAAAAAAAATTGATACTTTGGAGATTCACCTCAGTTTGACTTCTTTAATTTGGTATAGTAAACTCTACCTTATCATTGGAGTAAGTATGAATAAATTAGATAGAAGACAATTTTTAGGAACTATTGCTAAGCCGGCTGCAGCTGCCTCAGTAGTTTTAACTAATCCAACATTGATGGCAAGAGCTCTTAAGGCGGTTGAGGGTGTCTCTGGCGACCCTAGGTCCATTGCGAGAAATGAAAGCTATTGGAGAGAAATTCAACAAGGCTACACCGCAGATCGTGGCCTTATCAATTTAAACAATGGGGGCGTTAGCCCTTCTCCTACCGTAGTTCAAAATGCTTTAAAAAGATATTTAGATTTTTCTAATACAAGTCCCGCATATTCAATGTGGAGAATTTTAGAACCACAGAAAGAAACGGTTAGAAAAAGAATGGCTAGATTTTTTGATTGTGACACTGAAGAAATTGCGCTGACAAGAAATGCATCAGAAAGCCTGCAAATCTGTCAAAATGGAATCGACCTTAATCCTGGAGAAGAAGTGCTTACAACTACGCAAGACTACGGTCGAATGATTAATACATTTAAACAGCGAGAATGCCGAGATGGCATTATAATGAAGCAGTTCAAAATCCCAATACCTGCAGAAAATGATAATGAAATTGTAAAATTATTTGAAAAAAATATCACCCCTAAAACTAAAATGATTTTAATGTGTCACATGATTAATATTACTGGCCAGATACTGCCAGTAAAAAAAGTTGTTAAAATGGCACGTAAATATAATATTCCGGTAATTGTTGATGGAGCTCATACATTTGCACATTTTGATTTCACCGTAAAAGACCTTGAGTGCGACTATTATGCTACAAGTTTACACAAATGGCTTTCCGCTCCTTTTGGAACAGGCATGCTATACGTTCGCAAAGATAAAATAGCTAATCTTTGGCCTTTACAGGCTGCCGGTGAATGCGCTTCTGATGATATCAGAAAATTTGAAGAAATCGGAACTCACCCCTGTCCAAATAAAATAGCTATTGGAGATGCACTTACTTTTCATCAAGGAATTGGAAGTAAAAATAAAGAACAAAGGTTAATTTATTTAAGAGATCGTTGGGCTAAAAAACTCATAAATAACGATCGTATTAAAATACATACTAGCCTTAAGCCTGGAAAGAGCTGCGCAATTGCAACTGTTGAAATAAAAGGTCTTGATACGTCGGCTGTTGCAAAAGAACTTTGGACTAAGTACAGGATTTTTGTAGTTGCCATTAATCATCCTGAATTTACTGGTTGTAGAGTGACTCCGCATGTTTATACAACTATTGAAGAAATTGACAGGTTTACTGATGCTATGGAAAATATTATTAAGAATGGTATCAATTCGTAATATATTTATGTTGCTCTAAAAGCTAATTCTAGCTGCATTAATGAAAAAAGCTGTAATACTATTATCTGGGGGTCTTGACTCCACCACATGCCTTGCAATCGCAAAATCAAACAACTACAATGTTTATGCTTTATCTTTCAGATACGGGCAGCGACACGAATTTGAAATTGAAGCAGCGAAACAGTGCGCACAATTATATCAAGTAAAGGATCATGTTGTATTAGATATTGATTTAAGGGCTTTTGGGGGATCTGCATTAACAGATAATATCGATGTTCCAAAAAATAGAAAGAACGTTAGCAGTGAAAGTGAAATACCTATTACATATGTACCTGCGAGAAATACCATATTCTTATCTTTTGCTCTTGGTTACGCTGAAACAATTAAATCTAGAGACATTTTTATTGGAGTGAATGCATTGGATTATAGTGGCTATCCAGATTGCAGGCCCAAATATATTAAATCTTTTGAGACCATGTCAAATCTTGCTACGAAAGCCGGTGTTGAGGGAAAATCAAAAATTAAAATCCACGCTCCACTTATTTATTTAAGCAAAAAAGAGATTATTAAAAAAGGCATTGATCTTGGAGTTGATTATAGCAAAACACACTCATGCTATGATCCTGATAAAAAAGGTATTTCTTGTGGGGAGTGCGATTCATGTATACTTCGCAGAGAAGGTTTTGAAAGCGCGAACAAGAGTGATCCAATACAGTACGCTAATTAAATGTATACAATTAAAGAAATGTATTTTACTATTCAGGGTGAAGGTTTTCACACGGGAAGGTGTGCGGTTTTTGTTAGGTTCACAGGCTGTAATTTGTGGACAGGTCATGAGAAGGATCGCGCAAATGCAATCTGCAATTTTTGCGATACTGATTTTATTGGTACAGATGGTCCCGGTGGAGGAAAGTTCGAAACAGCAAGCGATTTAACTAAAAAAATTCTTTCTCAATGGCCTTCAAAATCAACTGGAAACAAATTTGTTGTTTTTACTGGAGGAGAACCTCTTCTTCAGCTAGATAAAAACTTAATTGAAGCGTTACATTCAAATGAGTTTGAAATTGCTGTTGAAACAAACGGAACTATTAAAGCTCCAAAAAATATAGATTGGATTTGTGTAAGTCCAAAGGCAGGTAGTCATTTACAGATAGTTGAAGGTAATGAATTAAAATTAGTTTTCCCTCAAAATGGTTCAAATCCTTCAAAATATGAAAACTTGAGTTTTGACTATTTTTCGTTGCAACCTATGGATAATAAAAAATTAAATGAGAATACTCAGAAAACTATAAAATACTGCCATGAACATCCCCTTTGGAGACTAAGCCTTCAAACCCATAAATTTGTAGGCATTCCTTAGATAGATAAATGATAATATATAAAGATATAAAATTTGAAGCTGCGCACTTATTGCCGAACCTGCCAAAAGACCACAAGTGCAGCAGGCTTCATGGTCATTCGTTCCTTATTAGGATTACGCTTGACGGACCTGTTGATGAAAGAACAGGCTGGGTAAAAGATTTTTCAGATATAAAGAAAACTTTTAAACCAATTTACGATCAACTTGACCACAACTATTTAAATGATGTTGCTGGACTTGAAAATCCAACTAGTGAAAATTTAGCAAAGTGGATTTGGAATAAACTAAAGGACAACCTTGCTCACTTAACTGCAATCGAAGTGAAAGAAACCTGCTCATCGGGCTGTATATATAGAGGAAAAAATGACTAAAGCAGAAGGAAAATATTTTGAATTTACCGGCGACGATCAAATTAATACTGACTTCCTAGAAACATTCTCGTTCAATAGTCCTAATCAATATATAATGACAGAAACGGATGAATTTAGCGCCGTATGCCCATTCAGCGGATTGCCTGATTTAGCTTATGTTAAAATTGAATATTATCCAGAAGGCAAGAAATGTATTGAACTAAAATCCTTAAAGTATTATTTCGTTAGCTTTAGAAATGTGGGTATCTATC
>Ga0209631_10003241_pt1 | contig 18912 bp, 13 predicted proteins | sample COG_08_FD_184752 | JGI IMG/M metagenome (GOLD analysis project Ga0209631, IMG submission 184752) | Pelagic Microbial community sample from North Sea - COGITO 998_met_08 (SPAdes) (version 2) | ecosystem: Environmental > Aquatic > Marine > Neritic zone/Coastal water | place: Helgoland, sampling...
CTGTGTTTGGGCCAGTGGTCGCGCTGGCACTGTGCGGCGCAGTAGCGAGTATCGACGCCGAGTTTGTGGCATCCGCTGCACTTCTTCCGGGCGGGCGCGCCGCAACCCACGCACGGAAGCCGGGGCTTCTTCTGTTTCTGTTTCTGTTTCCCGGGTGGCGTGGCGTGGCTTTTGCTCTTCTTCTTCGGAAGGATCGGAGGGAAGAAGCGGTCGTTGACGTCGTTTGCGACGAGCGCGACTCGTCGCCTTTGCGGCCGCGCGTCCTCGTACTCGCGAATACGCGCGGCGATCCCGTCGAACATCGAATCTCCGGCACGGATGTGGAGCGGCGGGAGCACGTCGGTCATGATATCCACGTCGCCCCCGAAAGTCCTCAGCACGGCCGAGTCAATGATGGACGCCATGGACGCCACATCCTCTGGTGAGAACCCGTCCTCGACCTGCGCCAGAAGTTCCTCGATATTCGCATCCTCCGCATCGTCGTCCGTATCGGAAGACGTGTCGATGTTGTCGAAGCGGCTGTAGTCGATGGGCGCCATGGCGCAGTGCGCGCGGGGGCTGTGTCTCGCGGAAGATACCTCGGACACCTCCGATACCTCGGAAGAGACGCCTTTTCGTCTTCCGTGTGCAATAACCTGAACTTGAGACCCATAAACGCAAATGGCCCGGAGCTCTCCGCCGAAAACAAAACTCGAACGGCTGTCCTGCCATCCCATCGCTAAGCGCCACTTAGCGGGCGAGCCATGTTAGACATGGCCGCCTTCCGACTCCCGGCGGGGAGCGGGTTGAATGGACGAGTCGGCGGAAGGGCCGGGTCCGGGGGTGGGGCGTCGAGCAGCGGTCAGCGGGGTGATCGGCACGCTCGTTCGGTGCCACGAGGGGGATTCACGCCGATTCCGCGGCCACGTCTCACGAGATGGGTGAGCACGCCGAGCGGTGGTGGGCGACGGGGTGGGGCCGCCAGCCCGGCCTTCGCGTCGTCCCGGGCGGACGCCAACGGCGACGACGGCGACGGGTCGAAGCGACGGGGTGATCGACAGGTCGCGAACGTCGCGGGCGGGTGGGACGCGGGCGGGACGTCGCGTCCCGCCCCATCCGCGCGGTCGCGGCGGAAAGCGAAAGCCGATAAGGGAGGGAAGATTTCCGGCACCCAAGGCGCCCCCAAGGCCCCAGGTGGGACCCAAGACCGCGGCGGGCCGAACAGCGCCACGGAGCTGCGGCGAGAGGCGAGCGCCATCCTCCGCGCGCTCTCCGCCGCGCGCGCCGCCCCGGGTGGCCTCCGCGCGACCCTCGGGGAGGAGCCCGCGCTGATCTCGCGGCTCCTCGACGCCCTCTGCGCCGCCGGGATGCTGTACCAGGCGAACGCGCTCTTTCGCGAGGCGCTGGACGCGCGCGTCGTCGCGTCGCCCTTCGCCGTGGAGTCGCTCGTGAGGCACGGCGTCAAAGCCGGCCGCGCCGCCGAGGTTGCTGCCGCGTTCGACGCCTACGTCGCCGCGGGGGGATCCCCGACGCTGCGAACCTACACGGATCTCATCACCGCGCTGTCCAAACGAGAGCTCCAACGGCGCAATCGACGAAGCCGCCAGCGCTTCGGCGACGACAAGGAACACCACGACAACACCGACGTCGACGCCGCCTCCGGGAATCGAACCTCCGACGCCATCGATCTCTGGCGAGCGCTCTCCACCGCTGAGACGGACGATGATGCGCTCGTCCCCGACGCGCAGGCGTACACCGCCGCCGTCGGAGCGTTCATGGCGCACGGGATGGTCACCGAGGGCGACGCGTTGGTCCGGGAGATGAACCGCCGCGGCGTCGCCGCGGGCGCACGCTTATACAACACCCTCATCGCGGCGCGCGGGCGCTTAGGCGACATCGACGGAGTACGAGCGGCTGAGCGCGCCATGAGGGACGCGGGGGTCCGACCCAACGCCGCCACGCACGGCTCGCGCGTCGCCGCGTACGTGCGATGCGGCGAGCTCGAGCTCGCGGAACGCGCGCTGCGCAGTGGGATGGGCGACAGGGATGAAGCGAAACCCACGGTGCACGCGTACACGGCGCTGGTCCAGGGTTTGAGCCGAGCCGGGAAAGTCGACGAAGCTCGCGAATGGATCCGGGAGATGAGGCGCCGGCGGGTACCGCCCAACGCGCACACGTACTCGACCATCGTGGACGCGTTGGTGCGGCGCGGGGACGTGGGCGGCGCGGAGGCGGTGGTGGAAGCGATGCGCGAGGACGGCGTGGAGCCAACCGCGGTGACGTACAACACCCTACTCAAATCCTGCGTGTCGAATCGTGCGGACGAATCGATCGCGACGGATTCAGCCTCCAGAGACTCTCCAGAGACTTCACCGATGAGTTCATCGAAGGGAGGAGACGACGCGTCAACCACGTCGTCGAGGGAAGAGACTGAGCGCGTCAATCTGGACCGCGCGAGGCGCGTGCTCGAGTCCATGCGCGCCGCGGGCGTCGACACCACCGTCGTCACCTACAACACCCTCATCGACGCGTGCATAAAAAACGGTGAACCGACCGAGGCGACCATGGGCGTCCTCGGCGCTTTGGTCGCCGCGGGGCACAGGCCCGACGTCGTCACGTACACGACGCTGCTCAAACACTTCGGTAAGGACGGGGACGTGGTGGCCGCCCGGTGGCTCATGGGGGAGATGCGGAACGATCCTGGCGTGCGAACCGACGCCACAGCTTTCAACTGCCTGGTCGACGCGCTCTGTCGAAAGGGTTTATTCGCGGAAGCGTTCGGTCAAGTGCTGGCGATGATCGAATCCGGTTTATCGCCGGATCTGAACACGTTTGGCGCGTTCATGGACGGGTACGCGCGGTGTGGGGACGTGGACGGCGCCAGGGCGTTGTACGCGACCATGACGGGACGATCGGAGTCGAGCCGCGACGGGGTTTGGCGCGTGAAAGACGAAGACGGTGACTTGATTGATTTCACCGCCGACGGATCTAGAGACGGATCTGGAACGGCTAAATCGAGCTCATCGAGCCCGGGGGTGGAGGTGACGACGCCGCCGGACGCGCGCGTGCGCCTCGCGCTGGTCACCGCGTGCGCCCGCGCGGGTCTCACCAGCGCCGCGGAGGAGGTGCTCACGATGATCGAATCCGACTTGGCTTCTTCGAGCGCCGGGGACGACTCCGCCCGGGAGATGACGGAGCTTCGCGAACGGTTCCGTCGCGAGCTCGCGTCCTCACGCGTCGCGGACGGGCGCACCGTCGCCAGGCGCGTCGCCAGGCGCACCAAGGGTCGCGGAGGAAACGGAATCGCGAGAATCAAGGCTGCTGATCCCAGAGCCGGGTGCCCGGTTCCCTCCTCGTGGGGACCCGCTCCGAGAGAAAGAAGAAAACGCTCCGCGGCGTCGTCCTCGTCGCCCATCGGATCATCCATCGACGTACAAGTGAGCCGCCCGTCGGTGGACGAGGAGGATACCGAGTGGTCGCGCGGGTTGGAGATGTGGAAGCACTGGCTCGGTTTACCCAGCCGCTACTACGACGGGAAAGGCGGCGCGGACGTCGCGAGCGCCAAGGGACAGATCCAAGCCGCAGTCAAACCACCGAGCGAGTCTTCGGCTTCGATGAATGCAATGGATCCGATGGAGACGAAGGCTGTGCCGTACACCAAGGGCGAGATCGCCGACGCGGTCAGGGTGCTGCGCGAGGCGGCGGCGAAGAGGTACCCGGACGACCCGGACCGCGCGTTGACGCTGGCGCTGGAAGCAGCCGAGGATGGCGACGCCGCGCGGGTGCTCTCTCGGGATGAAGCAAATGCCACGAGGGATGAAGACTTTCCCGGCGACGCGGATGGCATCGACGTCGCGTAGGACACACTGACTAATAAGATTACTCTAACATCAAGATCTAAACCCTATTGCTAACACCGCTGACTGGTAGTCTTAGTATCACGCGTCCTCCTTCAGTCCGTGTCTTTCTTCTTGACGAGTCGCGACAAGTCGAACTTTTCCTCGTGAAGCATCCTGTGTTCGAGCTCCGTTTTGAGCGCGGCGGATCGTTGCTCGCCCCATGTGGGCCCTCGCGCCTCCCGCCTCGCCGCCGCGTCCGCCAAGAACTCTTCCTCTCGCTTCACCCGCTTGTTGCCGCGTAACTCCCAGTTGCCAAAGTTGTTTTGGATGAGCTCTGGGGCGCCGTCGTCGGAATCTGACGCGATGCCCCGCGTGTGCCTCTTCTTCCCCTTGCCGTCGTCATCATCCTTCGCCGCCGCGCTCGCCTTCTTGGCGTCATCCCTTCGCCGCCTCGCGTCCTCGTCGATGGCCGCCACGGCGCTGCCGTAGCTTCGCTTGACGAGATCCTCGTACGTCACCTCCTTCGCCTTCGCGAGATTCTTCCTCCCTGTCCCGCCCTCGCCCTCATCCTCTTCGTCGGAGCTGGTCAGGGACGAGTCGGAGGGAAGGTCCCCTAAGACGTCCATGAACTTGTCCATCGCACACGGGCACGCACGCACGACTGGACTCGCTCGCGCGCCGGTCCGTGTGGTCACAAGCCAACGCGCCTTCAGTGTCTCATCTGCTCATCGACTATTCGTCTATTTCACATCTGCGTTGTAATAAACTCTTCAGAGACTAAGTACGTCTACACTGGACCGCCGGCGACCACCACCGGCACGGGCGGCGTCTCAGCCTCGAGCACCGCCATCATCTCACCCGCGACCGACTCCACGATCTTCGCGTCGAAACCCAGCACCCGCATCCACCCATCCACCCGCTCGAACTCATCCACCCCATCCACCTTAACTTTCCGAGGAGGGATGAGGACGCCCGCGGTGTGAACGTCGCGCTCGCCGTAAAACGCCTGCGCGCAACGCAACGCACCCGCCGCGAGATCCCCCGCGCTCCGCCTTAACAACATCGTCGTCCTGAAACACGCGTCCGTCAACACGCTCGCCGCCAGCTGCGCCCGCCCCACGCCGCATCCCGCTTGCCCGCATAAATTCAGCAACACCCGGTGCGGCTGCGGCGTCTCCAGCGAGTACCCGACTCCGGCCAGTACCTCCGCCTCCAGCTCCAACACGATCTCCTTCACGCGGTAGTACGGCTCACCGGTGAGGCATCGGAGCGACGGGGAGGTATCCTCGGCGGATTTTAATCGAATCACTCGTTCGTCGTCATCCGCGCGTTGTGACCAGTACGCACCCCCGACGCCACCAAATGGTTTATCATTCAATTCCGCGGAGTCGTTGGCCCGGTCTATCGCCGAGGGTATACATTCGCGTTCGGGATCACGCGGTTTTCTCCCGCCCTGTATCCGTAGGTTTCGGTCGAACGACGTGGCGACGGCTTGGTCCGCGAGTCTCACGTCCAGGTTGGGAAAGTACCAGCCGCCCTTCGCATTCGGAGCGGGGTCATCTCCGTCTGATGTGTTCGATGATGTATTCGACGACGGCTTGAGTTTGACGGGCGGGAGCACGCGCAGGAGCTCCACGGTGTCTCCCGGCCACGGGTACAGCACCCTGTGCGTCACGTTCACGATGTCGCTGATGCGCTTCGGTGTCTCCTCTAGTTTGCTCGCCACGTACAGGCACGTCGGCACGACCAACTGCGGTGAGTACTCCCCGTACGATCGTCGTTGGTAGAATCGGAGGATGATGGTGAGCGCCGCGAGGGTGGTCGGGAGCGGTAGGCGGAGTTTGTTGGCGACGACGCGGAGGAGCTCGCACGCCTGATCGCGGCATCGGGTCTCGGCGGCTTCGGTCATCCCCGCGAGCCGCGACGGGGACCGGGTTCGCAGGTCGTCGGCGGTGAGCAAGGGTAGATCGGTGGTGAGGGCGGAGTCGTCGTCGCGGTCGCGCGGCGCCCACTCGGATGCCGGGAAGCGTCGGCCGGGAGGGGTGCTCGCGATGCCACCCGATGCCGCGTGGTCGCCGCCCGGTCCACCCGTCCGCACCCGAGGGGGAGCCGACATCATCCCTACGCGCGGTATCGGCGGGGGCGCCCGACGTTCTGTTGTCTCAGTCGAAGGTATCGAAACCAAAAGGCTGACGCGACTTCGGCGCATTCTTCCAAGAGCTTCGAGGCAAAAGGAGGTTTCATCATCGGCGATGTTCCTCGGCGGCGGCGGGGACATCCTGGACGAGTTCCGACGGATGGAGCGCGCCATGACCCGCGGCGCGATGGACCCCCGACGAACGGGCGGCGGCGCCGCGCTCGCGTCACGCTCCGCCGGGACGAACAATAATTGCAACTCCTCCGAGGTGCGATACAGCAGCAGCAGCTACACGTACAGCTACCGGAGCGGCGGGTCCGACGCCGGCGGTGACGCGAACACCACCCCCGCGCAGCACTTCGAGTACACCGCCCAGTCGCGCGGCGTGCACGATGGCCGACACGCGGTCACCGAGACTAAGAGATCGTACAGGGACTCAACCGGAAGGGAGAGGCACGGCGTCGCGCGGACCGTCGGCGACCGCGGCCGGCGCGTCACGCGCGAGCGCGACGGCAGCTCCGGCGAGGAACGATGCGAGGATAGACTGCTCGCCACGGAGGACGGCGACGGGTTCGACCGCGACTGGTCAGCCGCGGCGGAGGCGGCGCAGCTGATGAACCCGCGACGCTTCCCTTCGCTCGACGCGCTGGCGTCGGAGCTGACATCCGACGCCTTCCCTTTCGCGCTGACTCGCGGTCGGTCGACACAAAACGCCGGAGGACGGGCTCCGGAGTCTCCCTCGGACGGGGACAGGTGCATCGCGTCCGCCGCGAGGGAGATGCACGCGGCGCGCACCCGAGGGCTCGCGGAAGAGGCCAGACGTATGGCCGGACGCTGAGTTATTAGTAAAAAGCGAGACCCGATAGCTATGTAGCTCTAGACGGCGCTCGTGATGTAAATAGCCTAAGTGTCAATTAATTTCGCCAATGACGGCGTGCTACTAGCTAGATAGTGTCTCTATCGGTGCCGCACGGGGTAGTCCGGCACGGGCACCGGTCGATACCTCGACCTTTTAGCCGTCGGCGTGAAGTTCGGCGACTTTTGCCAAGACCGATCCACGCCGTTACTACTTATATCCCCGATGTGCTCCGCGAGGTTCGGAACTAAACACCGGTTGTACCGCTTCAGCACATCCCGCCCGTAGTCATCCACGAGCCAGTCCACGGGCGCCTCCCAGAAGTGCTCCCTCACGTGCGTCCCCAACGTCAAAGCGTCGCCCCGCCGGTACACGATCGCTTTCGAATAACAGTTGAAACATCTGTGCCAAAGGGGCTTGTCGTCCGCGTCCCACAGCGAGACACCGAGGACGTCGTCCGGGGGTTTGACCGGCAAGTCACCGAGCACCGTCATGGCGTTCTGCGCCAAGATGACGTCGTCCTCGAGGAAACCGACCCGAGGACCGCATCCTTCACCAATCGCCGTCGAATCGTCATCGGATGTACTCGAATCTTTCCCATCGCGACTCGCCCCCCGGCATCTTTTCCCGATGCCCTCCCCGGCGAAGTGCGCGAGTAGCACGGACCACGACCAGTGCCAGTTCTCCTTCGCGAACCACTTCGGGTGCGTGTGCTTCTTCGTGGGCGGTTTCCACCGGTGTTCGGGCCACGGCGGCGGTCTCACGTACAACACCGGTCGAGGCACGCCGGGCGTGCTCCCTTTCCCATTTTCGTCGCCGTCGCCGTGCGCGGCGCCGACGATGCGCGTCGCCTCGTCGCTGGATGCGTCGTCGCCTTGCACGTATATGATCGGCACGGTCGGCGCCTGCGTCAGGGTGGTGTCTAAGTGCGCGGCGAAGTACTTCTTCCCTTTGTACCTTCCCCATCCTTTCCGCGGCACCGTGGTGACGACGAAGACGACGTCCTGTTTGGAGTGGACGAGCGCGTCCCTGAACGTCGCGACGTCGCACGCGTTCGTGTGCACGCTGTAGGCATCCGCGTGATCGCCCCGGGCGCTAGATGTCGATACCGCTCCGGACAACCGGCGGTACACGGCGTCGCGCTGGTTCCACCACACCCCAGTGCATCTCGGCGTGTCCGCGCACGATTGCCGAGCGTCATCGAGCGAACCCGCGGGCTGCCACCAGAGGTCGATGTGCGCGGTGTGGGGCGTTGGGGAGGATGCGGTGGCGGCCGCCCAGACGCATCCGAGGGTGGCGAGGACGTCCGCGGGGGTGACCATCGCGCCTCGTCGCCCGCGCACAGTGGTTGATTGGGTCGCTTCCGATACGCACTCAACACCCCTCGCGTATAGGTTCTTAGAGTCAAAATATATCATATTTATACACATCGTTTCACAACTGGAATGCATACGTATCCTTAACCACAAATGTGGTAATTCGATTATAATTCCACCCGGATGACGATCTCCACTATCCGCAATGATTGACCTCGCATCTCACACCTTGGAGACGTCGCGGGCTGACACCTGACGACGAGATCCGCATCGCAACAACGCGAACGACGGGCTTTGCTCGACACTCGCGCGGCTCAGCACGCGAAACCCCCACGGCGGCGGGTTCAGGGAGAGTAAAGGAGCGCTAAGCCCTCGGCGGTTAGCGACAAAAACCTCGAGTGCGGCAAGAGGCACCGAGAGAGGACCTCACCGCAAAGGCTGGCGGCGGACTTCGGGCGTTAGACGGAAAAGAAAACGAGCGTCATGGCGACGTTAGAGAACGTGAACGGGCTCAACCCCCAGCAGGTGCGACCGACCCCACCGAACCGGCCCTCCCTCAGGCCCGCGGCCGCCCCCGCATCCGACCCGCGAGTAAAAGCCTATCCACAGTGCGGTTGCGGCTCGACCTCGCGCTTTTTCGCCCCAACCCCACCGCCGCCCGTCGTCATCTCCGTCGCGCCACCGATCGCTGACCGTGATACCATCAATCCAACCCACACTCGATAGGTTCCCGCGCTGGTCATGCGGTCCGTGGAGAACGCACGCGGCGCGCTGGACGACGGCGACTTCGATAAGGCCATCAAGATGATGAACAGCACCGATGCGCTGTGCGCTAAAGTCGTGGCTCCCCCCACCATCCACGGCCTCGCGATGCGCGTGCTGTCGGACGCCTACGTCGCGAAAGGCCAGCTCGGGAACGCGAAAGCCGCGCTGGAGAAGGGCCTGGCGCTGTGCAAGCCCCACGACGGGCGGGCCGGCATGCCCCCGTTCATGAAGGCTGATCTCAACGGGCGCATGGGCGATTTGCTCATGGCGCTGGGCGAGATTCATCGATCGGAGGGCGACGCCAAGGGCGCGTGCCGGCGGATGCGGCAGGCCATCGAGCGGTTCGAAGTGTTGGGGCAGAACGAGTTCGTCGCGGCGACGCATAATCGCATCGCGCTCACGTTGATCGAGGAAGGCAAGCACAAGCTGGCGATGGACGAGATCGTCGAGGCGGAGAAGATGGGCGCGGGTACGTTTATTTTAATCTTTACACGGGCAATTAGACTGACGTCGTGTTTTGTTCACAGGTAACGAGCACGAAGCAGCCATCTTGTCAACCACATTTTCGTACAAGGGCAAGTGCCTGGAGGCTGGCGGGGACGTGGGCGGCGCGCGGGAGGCGTACACGAAGGCGCTGAGCTACGGCATGGCGTGCGGGAACGAGGGCGTGGTGCAGGAAGCGGAGGCTTTCCTCGGTCAGACGCAAGATCAGAGCACCGTGGATCAGGACGCGTTTCTGTGACGACACAGCTGTGCGCACCTCGCGATTGACGGGCGATCTCTTATTAAGTGGTCGCCCTCGTGCGTTCAAGACTACTGACCGAAACGTAGCCTATTCAGTGTTAATGCATTCGAGTTGTTCATCGCGCGTGGTTTTAAATGAAAGTCCGCCTTCGCGGCTCTTTGTCATTACACCGTTTAAGACGCCAAATTATAGTTCAGTTTTGAAGCAACACCCGCGATGACGTCCTCGGCGGAGAGGGCGCGCCGGCCCCGACCGCCGCCGTACGTCCGCATGCGAGGCACTTAAGCCTCCTTGCGCCTCTCGAGCTCCTCCACGATGGTAAGGCGGAGACCCTTACCCTTGGGCAGCGAGATCATGGGCTTGTTGCCCTCCCCGATGACGAAAGTGTTGGAGCTCCTGGTGGCGAACTCGTGACCGCCGGCGTCCTTGACGTGGACAATCTCGATGGCACCCTTGTGCTTCTCGCGCCTCTGGATCACGCCGACGCGGCCGCGGTTACGGCCTCCGGTGATCATGACGAGCGAGCCGGCGTCGTACTTGATGCGGTCCGTGATCTTGTTCGTCGCGATGTCCACCATGACGGTGTCCGACTCGTTGATGACGGGGTCGGGGTAGCGGATGGTGCGCCCGTCGTGGAGGTTGACGCACGGGACACCCTTGTCTCCCAGGCGCTTAGCCTTGACCTTGCACAGCTTGTACTGTTGTTCAAAGAAGGGGAGGATCGGGGGACGGTCAGCAAACTGTGGAGTGCGCGGGGGGAGAATAAAACACAGCTGTGCTAGCGGTTTTAGGGTAAAAACCCGCGTGGAATCCATGGCTGGATGGGACGCTCACCTGGGCCTCGGTGGAGGAGATCCTGTGCACGACGAAGCGGCCCTTCGAGTCGTAGATGAGGCGGAAGTGCTCGTCGGTCTTGTCGATGGAAACGACGTCTGTTGGGGGAAATGGGATGGGGTTTACGGTCAGCCATCGGGTCCTTTTTTTCTCCGCTAAATCGCGCGATGGGATGGGAGGAAAGCGGTGCTTCGCGGTACTCACCCATGAAGCCGGCGGGGTAGCACTTGTCGACACGAGTCTTGCCGTCAATCTTGACGAGGCGCTGCATGAGGATGGTGGTCACCTCCTTGTAGGTGAGCGCGTACTTCAGGCGGTTGCGCAGGATGAGGCACAGGGGAAGGCACTCGCGGGTCTTGTGGGGACCGGCGGAGGGCTTGGGGGCGAAGACGCCGCCCAGCTTGTCAAGCATCCAGTGCTTGGGGGCATTGAGCCTCTTGAGGTGCTTCTTGGGTCCGCGAGGCACTGCGAGGGGTAAGGGGAAGGGTTCATCGAGGTCAGCGTCGTGTCGTCGGTCGATCTGAGAGGTCGCGTCGCGCATCCACGGGGGGACCCCCGGCGCGGGATCCTCAAACCCTAAGATGAGGAAATAGGACCCCGCGACGTGCGTGGGAAGCCTTTCCGGCGTTCGCGAGCACGTCGACGCGCGCGGGCGCGGCGCACGTCGACGTCGTGGATCGAGGGACGACGGGATGGAACTCACTGTTGGCGTCGCTGTTGCTTACGAGCGGTTGCGCTCAAGCGAAAGAGGGCGACGGGTTGAGCGATGGTGAAGCTTTTGTCCCTCCGGAGTCTCGAGAGAAAAAATCGGCAACGACGAAATGTTTGGATTCTGTATAAGCAATCAAAGTATTTACTGTTACATTATCGTATTTGAATACATATTCGTACGAGAGAATAGTTTGGTGATCTAATAACGTTCGAACGGCAGGTCCCTCGGTTTTGGGGTCGCTCCCGCTTTTCATTATCCACCGACACCGCCGTGGCCATGCTGAGCCTTCACGGTGCGGCATCGACGCGCTGCGTCCCGCGCGCCGCCGCCGCCTCTTCATCCTCGCAACGACACGTGAATCATCCAACACTCGTCCCGTCCACCCACCGCCGTGCACACACCCGCGTCCCACTCGTGCTGACCCGCGCTTCGGGTGAAGAGAAGGATGAAGAGGTTTTGGACGTCGGGGCCATGGTGGACGTCGACGCCATCCGCGCGGCGGTGAACGACGACCCGGAGGTCCGCGCGCAGGAACAAAAGATCGCGAAAGAGGCTAGAAACATGGCGTCCATCCAGGTGGACGCCGAGATGGCCCAGGAAGAGGCCAAGATCGCGTTGGAGATCGGAGCGAACGCGAAGGATGCCTCGTCCAAGATGGAGCAAGCGCAGGAAGCCGCGCTCGCGGACCTCGAAGCATCCGCCGCGGCGGTGCTCGCGGCGGAGACCAAGATGGCGACGATCGCGCGTGAACGCCAGGAGCTCATGGCGGAGGCTGACGCCGAGGGAGGAGCACCTACATCCAAACGCAAGTGGGGCAGCACAGTCGCCGACGACGTGGACGAAGACGCGGAAAAAATCGAATCCGCGAAAGCAGCCACCGCGGCGGCGGTGTCCGGCGCGCTCCTCTCCCTGCCCCTCACCGTCTCCCAGTCCCCGGGCGGCATCGTCACGCTAGAGTCCGTCGCGGGTATCTTCCTATCGTGCGCGGTGTTCGGAGTGACGTACAGGTACGCGGTGAGGGACGACCTCGGGAACGATCAGCTCAAGGGTGGCGTGGTCGGAGCATTCGGGTTGGCCCGGGGTTTGGGGTCCGCTGACGTGTACCTGCACGGAAGCGATGCCGGGACGTTCGCGTCGTGGGCGGAGGCGGCGCTGTTGGCGGGGGAGAGCGTTTTGGTGTTCGCGTTCGCGGCGGCCGCGCTGGAGGCGGGGTTCACGCGCGAGCTGATCGAACCCTTCCCGATGAAGAAAAAACAATAAATCTCGCGAGTGAGACGCGATACCTTGTAAGAGCTCTTGTAATACGTACCCTCGATTTATTAACGAAGGAACGACGGCAAACGCGCGCGGTCTCCGTGCACCCCACCGTCCTCGAACTCACCCTCCGACGCTGAGCTCATCCCTGACGTGGACGTAACGTCGAGGTCGGTCCCCGCCCACTCGCTCTCGCTCTCGCTGTTCCACAACGATCCCGCGTCGCTCGCCGCTTCGCTGCCGCTCGGCGTGGGCACGTCCGACCACCCCCCGACGCGCCTGAACCCCTTGTCGGAGGCGTCGGAGGCGTCGGAGGCCATGCCATCCGATGACATGGCATCCGACGTGGCATACTCCGACGTACCCAATCGGTCGTACGCCGACCGGGAGTACTGCGTCAGATGCGTCGTCTCCCTGAAGGTTCCTCGGCCCTCGGGGGTCTTATCGAACAGAGCCGGGGCGCCGTGGCCGTCCCACGTGCCGGTCACCGCATCGATCCGATCCTTGGTTCGATCCTTAGTTCCCCTCCGACTTCCGAAGCCCGCTTCGTTGTCGGAGATGTCAGAGTCGGTGATCTCCGATTGATCCGACTCGGAAGCGTTTGCGTCCGACTCTGACGCGGAGTCCACCCCGGATGACGAGTACCCGCTCGACGCGTACCCGCCTCCCTCAGTCGCCCACGGCGCGCCCTGGAGCACGTCCAGCTCCCCACGCGGGTCGGACGCGCCTTCCCTTCGAAGGAACCGCGCAGCCTTGACGCGCTTGGCGTCCACGGCGACTTGCAGCGGAGTCCGTCCCGCGGCGTTTGTTTGCTCGAGCATTCGACGCAAGCTCGGCTGGTTCGGGGACCCGGCGTGTTTGATGCACACCTTGATGAGCCCGATGCTTCCGCCGCGTGCGGCGCGGTGCAGCACGGTATCCCCCGATTGGTCCACCGCGTCTAGCGAGGCACCTCCGCGTGACACGTGGCGGTGTACGGCGATCTTGTTCCCGTCCGACGCGGCGGCTAACATGCCTCGTTCCCTCGCGGACGCCCTTCCGGAAGAACCCGCGTGACACGTGGCGGGTGACCCACGCTCCGTCTCCTGCGCGGGAGCCGCGCGGGAGAGCCCAGGGGACAACGGGCTCCTCCTACCGAGACGCGCCGCGTTACTTGTACCACCACCGGAGTTCCTTGAATGAACGCTTAACTTCGTCGGGACGCTCCGGGGCACCAACAGCACGAAGTCGCCAGCCGGTAACCCCGTCGGCACACCCTCCGCGAGCTCCCAGAAGAGCGTGAACCCTTCCCGGCCGCCCGCCGCGTACCGCGCGCCCACCACCTCGGACACGCACCTCGCGCGGTACATCCGCTCGCCGCTGCGGGGCGCCACGCCGGCGTCCACGCCGGCGCCTACGGGGCCCCTGATCACCGTGATGGGCCGGCGCAGATGCGACGCCAGCGCGGCAACCTCCACGAAGGTGGCCGGTACGTTCGACCGGCACATGGCGTCGCAGTACGCGCGGCGCACCGCGGCGTCGTACAGGTCCTCGTCGCGGTCTCCGTACGCGCCGGATTCAGCCTCGGCGAGCGCGATCGTCCCGACGTCGACCAAGGCTCTGCGCCAGTTATCGAGCGGCGCGCCTCGCGCTACGCTGGATCCCGGACAGCTGTCGTCGAGCATCTTGGCGCCCCTCACCGCCACGACGATCGCGTCGTCCACCGCCTTGGTGTTCATCTCCGGCGCGAGCGAGTTGGACGCGGCGTCGAGTGCGGCGGCGTCGGATGACGCGTCACCGCCCGATCGGCCCGGGGTGGACGCGATCGAATTGGATTCATCGTCCTCGACCGATAGGATTCGTTCCATCGCGCCGCGTCGGAGCGCGGCGGCCGTCGCGGCCGCCTGCGCCTGCCCGAGGCTACGTATACCCCGTCGAAGCACCGCCGCGACGCTGTCGCCGCGGCCGCAGGCGAGCTCCGCGCCGTGTTCCCGCGCCTGGCACACGATCTCGCCGAGCCTGGCGCAGTGGAACAACGAGTTTCCGTCTCTGAACACCTTGACCTGTTCGTACCCGTCACGAAGCGCCGAGTCCGTGACGGATGGGGGTTTAGGCGGCGGTGGTTTATTTAGTTGGGAACCGTCGCGTGCGTCGAGCGATGGTCCGCGCTTCGTCGTCGCCACGGGCTCCGGGCGCCTCTCTGGAAGCCGCGATGCAGCTTCATCATCATCTCGCGGTTTATGGGTCGGCGACATCATCGGCGACATCATCACCGGCGTTGCCTCCTCGCGCCGTCGCGTTCCTCGGTTCGACGCGCCTTCCCCCCTCGCGTGCTCCCGCCGGCGTCTTGATGTCGCCTTCGCCTTGTTCCGTTCCGCCAGCTCCATCTTCCGGGCGCACTCCGCGCGTATGATGTCGTACTCGCGCATGGGCCCTCGGTGGGTGCTGCCGCCCCCGCGCGCGGCCACCTCCGTGGTGGTGGCGTGATGCGCGCCGCCTTCCAGCCCGAACTCGCCGAGTCCGCCGCCGCGTCTGCCCACGGACGCGACGGTCGGGCCGTGGAAGGTGGGTGACGACGGCGTCGCGTCGCCCGCGCGGCGCTCGGCCCGTCGCAGTCGACGCGCGGCTCCCACCTGCTTGTCGAGTCGTCGGTCGTGCTTCCGCAGCGCGCGCCGGAAGAGGTGGGTATCCTCGTCGAGCGCCATCGCGGCGTCGCGCGGGTTCAGCTCGTCGGCGGGGCGGCGCGGGTCACCATCGCGAGGGCTCCGACGCCACGACGAGAACGTCCCGCCCATCCACTCGGCGCGCGGTTTCCGTCGCGCCCGGCGCGCGCACGTTTTTGGCAGAAGAGCAATTCGAGTTCATCCCCAGAAATAACAATACGGGGCGTCGCGGAGGACGACGCGCCCATGGGGTCTCCCGCCGTTCCGATCCTCGGGGCGATCTTCTTCCTGGCGTTCGGCACCGCCGGCGTGGCGATCGACCGAACCAGGGTCGGGTACCTGCGCGACCCGGTGAGCATCCCGACCCAATGCGCGGGCGAGGCCCCTCACAACTTCCTCATCGCCGGAGCCGTAGTCTACTTCATCGGCGTCGTCTGCGCGTGCAAGTGGCAGGGCGACGAGGTACGCGATATCGACGGTGGACAGACCGGCATCGGCGCGCAGGTGCTCGGGTACGGCATCGCGCACGCCGTGGGCGCGCTCGTCGTCGCCAACGTCGCCGTCGACCCGACGCGACCGGGCACCATCTACGCCCACCTAGCAGGGGTCGTAGCATTCGAGCTCTTCGGACTCCTGTACGCGGTGCGGTGCACCGCGAACGCGTGGAACGCGAACGACGGCGGGCTCGCGGGATTCCGGGTGACGGTGACGTGCGCGATGTCGGTGGCCATCGCGCTGGGGATGCTGTGGACGGGACGCGCGCAGGAAGAGGCGACGGTCCTGGCCGACATCGAACTCGACGAGATGGAGACGAACCAATCTTCATCGCGCAAGACGAACGGTCTTAACCTCTCGCCGATACGAACGCCGGGGTCCCGCGGTGTCGACGATGACGACACGGGGTTACGGGAGTTACGAAGTGAGATCACGCCGGTGCGGACCGGGTCACTCGCGCCCATCGGGTCCCCGCAGAGCAACAGGGTGACCCCGGTACGGATCACGCAGACGCCGATGAGAACGCGAGCGACGGAGGAGGAACGATGGGTCGCGATGGAGTGGATAGAGGGTTTGGCGCGGTGCCAGCTGGTGATGTGCGTCGCGTTCGCGCTCATGCTCGCGTCCGCCGCCGGGGACGTGTGATGGACACCGTGTCGTTGGTACATATTCGTATAGCAATCGCAATTAGACCGAATCGCTCGGCTGAGTAGTAGTCATCAGGCGCCGCACGCCACACGCGACTAAAACAAACAACCCGGCCGCTAACAGCCCTTCCTCGCCCATCTCCACGTCCCTCCCGACCACGACGCCGAGATCCTCGAACACCTTATCTACCGCCTCGCCGCTGTCCAGTAACGTGCGACCGTACGCGCCTATGCACGCGTAGAGCGCCGCGTAGGGCGCCACTCCGATGCCGGTGCCCACGACGTACGGAGCAACTTTAACTTTCGTGAGGCCGAAGAGGTAGTTGGACGCGCTGAACGGGTGCGGGGTGAGTCTGTAGAGCGCGATGAGTGAGGTCTGCGTCAGCGGGTCGGCGTTCGTGAGCTTGGACTGGAACTCGGTCCACTTCCGCTGGAACGCGTTGCCTCCGGTGGATTCGCTGTCGATGATGTTCTCGGCGGCGATGATGTTCTCCGCCGCCGCGCGACCGGCTCCCCTCGCGGCGAAGAACGCGAGCGTCGCCGCCGCCGTGTTCGCGAACAGCACCATGGCGGCTCCTTCCACCGCGCCGAAGACGATGCCGGACGTCAGCGCCGCCGGTTGCGATGGAAACAGCGGCAACAACTCGCTCGCCACCATCACGGCGAGCCACAGGGGCACCGTCTGGAATTTAGGTGCGTTCTCGAGGGACGTGAGGGTGTCGCGCACGCGGTCGATGACGTCGCCGTCGGGGGAGAAGGCGGTCAACGCGGCGAGGGGTTCGGACGCGTGCGACGGGTGGACGGCGGTTAACCCGAGCGCCAACAGCGCCGCCGACGAGGCCGCGATGAGGCCGGGTGGACGGCTGGGCGCTACGTCATCTGCATCTGAGCGTGTTGTTGGTTTTCCATCATCACGACGCCCGTGCGCTGCGAACGCGGCTGTGTTTCGCGTCGATCGGCGACTGATGCTCGGTCTCGACGCCGCGAGACATGGCGTGTGCGCGATGTGAGACGATATCGCGAGCATTCGCGATTAAGGACGCCGAAGATACCCCCGCGCTGGGGCGTCTCCGAGTGGAAGGTACGAAGGTATCTTGGACGAGCTGTTGGCATCTTCTGTTGGCATCTTCTGGACCACGATTTCTCTGGGCGTTTCTAGCGCTACGAGCTAAATTCCTTGAGTCAATAGACCAGCAAAAGTGAAGGGTCCCGACTGATGAAGGAGCACTGCTCGAGGCGAGCTGAGCTCTTCCCGCATTGGAAGAGGCGCCGTGGAAGAGACGTGGTGGGATGCCGACCGGACCGTTCGCGTCCACCGTCGGCGTCGGCCGCGCTGACCCGGAGTGGGCGGCGCTCAACCTCGTCACGGGCGTGTGCGGTCGAGGTGCGCATCGGAGTCGGAGCGCCCGCCCGTCCTTCCGCGTCACAGATCTCCCAATTTCTCACATCCGCAACACCCCCCCTGACCATCCTTCGCCCGCGCTCCCGTTCACACAGATGCCATCCACGAGGGCGGCAACGACGCGGAGGGCCCGCTTCCCCTCGGCGACGACGTCATGAGCGGCGACCTGTCCACCTGCCCGCAGGACGTGGACCTCCTCATCGTCGGCGCGGGTCTCTCGGGCGCGGTGCTCGCCGAGCGATGCTCACGCGAGCTCAACATGACCTCCGTCGTCGTCGACAAACGCGACCACATCGGCGGCAACTGCTACGATTACGTCTCCCCCGACGGCATACGATGCAGCAAATACGGCGCGCACCTCTTTCACACGCAATTCGAACGCGTGTGGGAATACGTCAACAAGTTCAGCGAGTGGGTCCCGTTCGACCACAGGGTCAAAGGGAGGGTCGAGGACGACGGCGGTGTCGAGCGGTTGGTGCCCATACCCCCGACGCAGGCGACGGTAAACACGCTGTTTAAAGACACGGACGTGGTGGGCGAGGATGCGATGCAGGCGTGGTACGACGCCGAGCGCGTGGTCCCCGCACACGGCGGCGAACCGCGCAACGGCGAGGAAGCGGCGCTGAGTCGAGTCGGCGCTCGTCTGTACGAGAAGATTTTCCGTCACTACACCAAGAAGCAGTGGGACCGGTACCCGGAGGAGCTGGACGCGTCCGTGCTCATGCGTCTGCCGTGCAGGACGAGCACGGACGATCGGTACTTTCCCGATCGGTACCAGGCGTTGCCGGCGCGGGGGTACACGCGTCTGTTCGAGAACATGCTCTTGGGCGATGACAACGTCCACGTCCGGCTAAACTGCGACTTTTTCGAGCACAAGGCGGCTGGAACGTTACCGAGGCACAAGCTCCTGGTGTACACCGGTCAGATCGATTCGTACTACGCCAACTTGGGGATGCCCAAACTGGAGTACCGATCTTTGCGGTTCGAAGAGGAATACGTGGCGAATCCACCCGACGGGTTCTTCCAGGAGCTCATGGTGGTCAACTACCCTGGCGAAAACGTTCCGTTTACAAGAATCGTCGAATACAAGCACACGCCCAACCAGCCGATTGGAGCGAAAGACGGCTCCGTTAAAGGCACGGTGATCGCGCGGGAGTACTCCACGGACATAGGTGAGCCCTATTACCCCGTGCCCAACCCGGAGAACCGCGCGTTGTACGAGAAGTACGCGGCGTTGGCGGCGAAGGAAACCGGGGTGTGTTTCGTGGGAAGATTGGCGAGTTACAAGT
>Ga0209631_10003242_pt1 | contig 18911 bp, 24 predicted proteins | sample COG_08_FD_184752 | JGI IMG/M metagenome (GOLD analysis project Ga0209631, IMG submission 184752) | Pelagic Microbial community sample from North Sea - COGITO 998_met_08 (SPAdes) (version 2) | ecosystem: Environmental > Aquatic > Marine > Neritic zone/Coastal water | place: Helgoland, sampling...
TTGACTCCATTGCGAATCTGTGAATGCGACATGATGTAACATTATTACAGTGATTCGTTTATTGCGTTGATTCGGTTCTAAGACAAAGTGTTATGTTACTGTCAAGTCATACCTGCCATGCGCCTAATGCATAGCTATGTTTTGATTCGGCATCACCCATTTTTACCAAAACGAATCAGGGTTTGTCAAGCATTATTTTGTTCATCTTTTGTTTACGGTTTGTTCTCTTTTGTTCTTTGTTTATGGTTTGTTCCTACTTTGTTCTGAAATAGTAGAACGTAAAAAGAACAAATGCGAAACCTTGTTTTTTATAGGCTAACATACCAGACAACTAGAGTCGGCGTTCTAAGGCCAAAATAGAGGCTCTCAGGACTAATTCATGGTTTGTTTATGGTTTGTTCTCTTTTGTTCTATGTGACATTTTTATCACAGTTGACACCCTGAGCGAATCACCTCATAGTAATAATCAGAAGAACGCAACAAAGGATTAAGACAATGAAAGTTGAAGTATACCGCAATTTGCACAATGGCAAATATTCCGTGAAAGCATTAGAAGGTAAGGATAAAGGCCGAGTCGTACTACATTGTGATTATGTAGAATTGACAGACGTTAGATTTAAAGTATCCCAAGCGATACGGGCTAGGGTTTTGAAAGAGCGCAAAAAATATGTGCACGCTACGGTCCAAGGTACGATAGGAAGATTCATAGGGACTCAACCTAAGCCAAAAGAGCATAACAAGGTAAAACAAGGCGATTGCGTTTGTTACTTTCTCAAAAGAGAGTTGCGACGGTTTACTTATAACCCGTTTAAGTTTTCATCTTTTGTGGACTCCTCCACAGAGTCACCAATTGACTCCGCTTTTGTTGCTATACTATCCACAGAGACTGGCACAAGGTACGTTAAACAATAGTTGACTCTGATAGCGAATCACCCCATAGTGATAATTAGAGAAACACACAAAGGATTTAATCTAATGAAAAACGTAATAATAGGTCTATCAATGGGCGCGACAATATCGCTTGCGCTTTTTGGTGCAATGGTTTTGCCCACGGTTTGGCTTGTGGCGCTTGGGATGCCGATGTTATTTGGCGCGGTTTTAGCTATGTTTTGGATAGGGGAGTCAGTATAATGTTTACTCAAGAACAACTATTAAATCTTAAATACTATGGGAGGGAATTGTCTGACAGTGCCAATATTACCTATTGGTTAAGAGATAAATCAGATAAAGATTACCACGTCAAAAACGTGATTCGTGATCTAGAATCTTTGCTTAAAGTTTATAAGGAGTCAAAATAATGGCTAACAAGTCTTTTATCATTTATGATGGACCGTCGCAAATTGACGGTCTGCCCATCGTGGCAATTGCACAAGTTAAGTCTGGCAATCGTAAAACGGGGGATATGGTCCAGACGTGGATTCTGCGTTCGGATATCGACCCTATAACGGCGAGTCGGACTGGCGCGGATTCTTCAATTTGTGGCGATTGCATCCACAAAGGTAAACTTTCAAACAAGGCTACGGGATGGGCAAAGGATAGAACGTGCTACGTTAACTTATTATTTGCCCCCAATGGCGTTTTTAAAGCGTATCAAAGAGGCGCGTATGAGGTTGCACAAGGCCACGACGCTATCCGTGCTATTGGTTTATTGCGTGGTGTAAGACTCGGCTCATATGGTGATCCGTGCGCCGTACCAAATTACATATGGGAATCGCTCACAAGTGGTGCTGATTTTGTGACAGCTTATACACATGGCGCAATCAACCCTATGCCGCAAACCATTATGACAAGCGCGGATAATGCCACACAAGCCCGTAACGCATGGGACAAGGGAGAACGTACATTCCGAGTCGTGTCGGCATTAGATCAGCTTATCAAAGGTAAAGAGGTGCTATGTCCTGCCAGCGATGAAGCTGGGAATCGTGCGACTTGTGCAAGCTGCAAGTTATGTGGTGGAAATAGCGTTAAAGCTAAAAGCGTGGCAATCGTGGCGCATGGTGCAAGTAAACGTAAAGCAAAACAAATTATAAAGGAGTCAGTGTAATGCAACGACGTAAGGATAAAGAGTCTCTAGCATTGCTAGCGGAGCAATACGGCTATCAGTCTGGACTTGATCTTGTGGTTCACTACGCAATGGAGTCCGTCGTTCCTGCCATATGTACTAGCTCAGATTGTGAAGAGTACAGCGCCGAGTTAGAGCCAGACTGCGACGGGGGCTTTTGTAATTACTGTGGCGAGTCTACGATGGTATCGTGCATGGTGTTAGCAAAAGTCATATGATGGAGTCGGTGATGTTACATTGTAACAATGGCAACGTGTTAGTTGAGAATCGTTCGCATGTACAGTTGAGAATCGTTCGCAATAACATTGTGCGAATCAATGTTGGGGTGGTGGGCGAATCGCTCGCCTAGTCAAGTAAAATCTTTTGTTAACCCTAGTTTTAAACGAAAGTGTAACATAATTACGACACTTGCACACAAACGAATCATGTGCTATAAAGTATGTATAGAAACAAAGGATAACGACAATGAAACGAATCAACCCTAGCATATACGAATACAAGGGCTACGTTGTAGACGGTCAAGACGCCAACGAAGTAGACTGGAAAATCAACAAAGATGGCGAGTGGATTCTATCGCTGTCAACCAAAAGAGACTGCAAAGAGTGGATTGATCAGATGACGTGACATAATTGCAACACACTGGGGGATTGACATTGGGTCCCCCTCGATCATACACAAACGAATCAGTGCCGTCGGGTAGCCCCACATGAATCCAAAACAAGAAATTACTTTCGTCCCCCACACCATGTTCCAACCAAGGTACTGAAGCAAAGGTGTTGTACAAATGTCACACTATTACAAAAAACGACACAAAACGTAAAACTTTCTTTTGTTGTAAAACAAAGGGTTGTAAAATAGTTGCAAAACAGTGTGTCTAAGATTCTAAAATATATCCCTATAGTATAGTAAGAGAGAGACTACTATAGTATTAACTTAAGTTTTTCCACTATGTAGTATAACCAGTAGAGTATAAAACTTAAGTATATACTTAAGTACCCTACTTGTTGTTGTCTCTACAATCTTCCTACAAGTAACCAAGACGTATGCTTCCGAACTTAAGAACAAGAGTAAAGGGTCTTGCTGACATCTTGATAGGATAGAATCTGCGCTACCCACATAAGTACATCTTTTATGTCGTGGTCTGAAAGACAGGGAACTTTAGTATGGCTGAGAAGCTACCTTACAGTAAGAACGTAGAGAAACACATCTTGGAGTGTATCCAAGGTGGTATAGCCATACGTCAAATGATAGCTTCAATGCAGCATCTGACTTATGCCCCACGTTCTCTGTCTACCATGTATAAGACTTATGGGTCGTTCATCGAACAAGAACGAGCGAAGATCAATGGTGCTGTTGGGCGTAAGGTCATCGACCAAGCTATGGAAGGTGACTTCAAGTCCCAAGAGTTATTCCTACGTAGTAAGGGTGGTTGGTCACCTACACAGACTAACATTGAAGTCGAACAAGATACTGACCCAGACTTAGACGAGAGTGCAACCGACACACTCATGTCGTTACTAGGAATGAATGCTGATGACCCGACCCCAGAGGAAGATAACGGCTGATACCCTACGTCAGTTACCTGCTGATAGGGTCAAGGAACTCTTTGATGAGCTAGGGCCACGTAAGGTAGACGAACTAAAGCATGACTGGAACTTCTGGGCTAGAGATAACCAACTTGAGCCTGATGGTACTGACTGGAACACATGGTTTATTAATGCTGGTCGTGGCTTTGGTAAGACTAGATCAGGTGTTGAGTGGGTACGAGAGAATGTAAAGCGTGGTACTAAGCGTATTGCTGCTGTAGCTTCTACTAACTCAGACATTGAACGTGTTATGGTTAAGGGCGAGAGTGGTTTCCTTAGTATTTGCTGGAAGGGCGATAAGACTTTCGCAGGTAAGAAGCTAGGGTTCCCTGACTGGTCACCAACCAAACGTACACTAACGTGGGACAATGGCGCACAAGTACAGTTCTTCTCTGCTGAGGAACCAGAGCGTTTACGTGGTCCTCAGTTTGAGTTAGCTTGGTGTGATGAGACTGCTGCTTGGAACAAGGATATGGACACATGGTCTATGTTGCAGTTCTGTATGAGACTTGGGAAACACCCTCGTATTATGGTCACTACTACACCCAAGCCTACTAAGCTGATACGCCAGATACTCAAAGACCCTAAGACTGTTGTTACTACAGGGTCTACCTTTGATAACTCATCTAACCTTGCAGATACATACTTAACTTCTGTTAAAGAACAGTACGAAGGTACACGGTTAGGTAGACAGGAACTCTACGCTGAAGTGCTAGAGGAAGCTGAAGGCGCACTTTGGACTACGGCTATGTTAGATGATGCCTCAGTTAAACATGAGGATGTACCTGACTTAGCCCGTATTGTCGTTGCCCTTGACCCTGCTGTTACATCTAATGCTGAAAGTGATATGACAGGTATTGTCGTTGCAGGTATAGATGTCAACGGTGTCTCTTACGTCTTAGGTGACTACACAGATAGACTGTCTCCCCAAGGATGGGCTATGAAGGCCATAGAATTATACCACCATCATCAAGCTGATCGTATTGTAGCTGAGGTAAACCAAGGTGGTGACATGGTTAAAACAACCATATACGGTGAAGATGAGACTGTCCCTTATAAAGCTGTACGAGCATCTCGTGGTAAGTTTGCCCGTGCTGAACCCATATCTGCTTTATACGAGCGTGGTCTTGTCAAGCACGTAGCTAATCCCCCTGATGGGGCTACACTAAACGAATTAGAAACACAAATGAGAACATGGGAACCACTAGGGTCGATTGGTTCCCCAGATAGACTTGATGCCCTCGTATGGGCAATTACAGACCTCTCACTCAACGGATACACGAAACCCAAACTGACCCTCGCTTACAGTAGTGTTAAGGGACTTTCACGCTAATAGTAAAGAAGCGATAGATACAATGGTAAAGAAACTCTCAGAGGCGAAAGCTAAAACCACATTAGGTGTAGCTGGCGATAATACGTACAACGGTCAAATCCGTGCTGATGAGTTTCTGCCTGAGCTTCGTGGCAAGAAAGCTATTCGTAAGTATCGTGAGATGCGTGATAACGATAGTACCGTAGGTGCTGTCATGTATTCTGTTGAACAGATACTACGTGATATTGACCTTCACGTAAAACCTGCTGACGACAGTGATGCAGCCAAGGTAGAGAAAGAGTTTGTCGAGAGTGTTCTTGATGACATGGATCATACTCTGGATGACCATATATCGGATGCTCTATCTTATTTGTCGTATGGCTTCGGTTGGTTTGAGGTTATCTACAAGCGTCGTGTTGGCCCTACTGAGCGTTCCCCGAAGAAGAACTCTAAGTACACTGACGGACGTATTGGCGTACGTAAGATTGCCTCTCGTGCGCCTTGGACTGTATCGAAGTTTGACGTAGAACAAAAGACTGGTGATGTCTTAGGTATTGAGCAAGAAGTGGGGTTCATGGGTGGTCGTAACTACATTCCCCTTAATAAATCTTTGTATTACCGTACTACTAGCCTTAATGGAGACCCCAGTGGTCGTTCTATACTTCGTAATGCTTATACTTCTTACGAGTATCTTAACAACTTACAGTCGATAGAAGCTATTGCAGTAGAGCGTGAGCTTGCAGGTATTCCTGTAGCTCGTATCCCTGCTGAATACCTCTCAGGAGATGCTTCCGCTGCACAAACCAGTTTCGTACACAACCTACAGCAAGTCTTGCGTGATGTTAAGTTCAACGAACAAGGGTACATTATCCTACCTTCGGATACCTACCCTGATAAAGATGGTGCGCCCAGTAGCACACGCCTTGTTGATGTAGAACTTATGGCATCCAATGGTAAACGTAACATAGACATTAACCCTATCGTTAGCCGTTACCAGCATGACATTGCACGTTCTATGCTTTCTGAGTTTCTTCTTCTTGGGACATCTGGTGGTTCCTACGCCTTGTCCAAGTCGAAGACAGACCTGTTCCTCCGTGCGCTTGAGAGTTATATTCAAGCAATCGTCGATGTTCTCAACAAACAGTTGGTCGAGCGTCTTTGGCAGTTGAACGGTCTGAACTATGACATGATGCCAACCATTGTTGCTGGTGATGTCGCTCCACACGATCTGCGTGAGATTTCTTCCTTCCTACGCAACCTTAATGGTGCAGGTATTGACGTTAGTAGTCACCCAGAGGTTATCAGCGACCTTATGGACATTGCTGAGCTAGACTATGACCCAGAGGTGGAACAAGAGACCCCAACTGAGGATCAAGAATAATGGCAACTCTAAACAACAGGGTATTCGACAATGGCCTTACGGTACTAGATACTGAGGCTAACCGAATTGATATCACTTCTCAAGAAGCTGCGAGTTATGCAGAGGCAACTTCTACCTACACTTTAGGTAACTCAACCTCTCTTTCCATTGCTGCCCCTTCTGATAGGTCTGGTGGTGGACGTGAGGTTGTTGTAGCTGCTGTAGCAGACGCCTCAGTGACAGGTAGTGGTACAGCTACACACTACTCCATAGTTGATACAGGTAACTCCCGTTTACTTGCTACAGGCTCTCTTACGGCAAGCCAAGTAGTTGCCTCTGGAAACACTTTCTCACTAGGATCATTTACTATCGGTATACCTGATCCTGCATAATAAGGGTTATGGGCCATGACCAGCAGGATTCTACAGCAAGATAGTGGGTTAATCCTCACCGAAGCCAGTGAACCCATAATAAATGAGGATTTCATTGGTGCTGATGGTTTCTCTACTGGTAATCCAGTATTACAGACCACTGCAATAACTCAAGACCACGTTACAAACGTAATTTCCATCGTAACTGGTCAGCCCGTAATTTCTACTACGGCTATAACCCAAAATCACGTTACAAACGTAAATTCTGTCGTAACGGGCCAACCTATAGTCTCTCCTACGGCTATAACCCAAGCTCAAAGTCTATCTTCCACAAATATCACTACTGGTAATGTCGTCTTCTTACCAACGGCAATCACCCAAGATCATAATGTACAAGCAAGCAGTATACTCACAGGAAACCCTGTTGTCTCTCTTGCTACCCTCACAGAAGAAGAAAACTTTTCTGTCGATAGTATATTAACAGGTAACCCGACATTAGGTTCAACAAGCCTTACCCAAGTTAATAACTTATCCCCAGAAAACATAGTAACACAAAGACCTGATGTTGGTAAACCCTTCGACCCTAACGTCGTTATAACAGAGGAAATAGATCAGATGTTTGGTGGCTGGCAAAGACGTACATATGAAGTCCCAGATGGTCGTCTGGTGCAAGCTGAACGTGAGATACAAGCTACCTATAGTGATGTTGTATCCATCGACCGTAAGGCTAAGTCTTTACTCAAGTTTGGACGCTCCGCACAACTGTCTACATCTGGCTTACAGACCGTCTGGACCGTTGGTGGCAATGAAACATACGTTTCAACTAACTCTATCTCTCGTATATCTTCATCATCTGCATCAGATACAGAAGCTATTAGGATAGAAGGTCACACAGTATCAGACGGAAAATTCACTTTTGTCGTACAGAATGTAACCCTCAGTGGACAGACCAAGGTAACACTAGATACAGCCCTCGCAAGAGTATCAAGAATTAGTAATAATGGTGGTACAGAGTTAGTAGGTCGTGTGGTTGTGTATGAGGATACAACAATAGTTGGTGGAATACCTTCAGACGCCACTAAGATACACATTGATATTCCTCTGGGTTTTCAACAGTCTCTAAAGTCTGCAACCACGTTCAGTGACCAAGACTACTACGTTATGACAGGGTTCTATGGCTCAGTTAGTGCTAAAACGTCAGCAGCCGTAGATTTCTACGTTGAGATAAGAGAACCTAATGGTGTATTCCTACCAACGGCTTGTTTTACTGCATCTTCCACTGGTGGAAACTCAGACATAAGCCTTGATCCAGCAATTATTGCCCCCAAGAACTCAGACCTACGTATCCGTTGTGAGACACAAGACAACAACGCAATAGTGTTTGCTATCTTCAAGGGCTATTTAGCGAAAGTATTGTAATGTCCAAGACTGGCCTCAAAAACAAGATGGAAGCCCACAACAAGAAGTCTAAGTATAAGGTAACTATGCGTATGCTTCAAGCGGTCTATGATCGTGGTATTGGTGCTTACAAGACTAACCCCTCAAGTGTTCGCCCTAGTGTAAAGTCACCTGAGCAATGGGCTATGGCTCGTGTCAACAGTTTTCTTAAGATCGTAAGTGGCTCTAAGTCAGCTAATCACGATAAAGACCTGCTACCTTCCGCACATCCATCCTCAAGCAAGAAGAAGTCTATGCAAAAAGGACAGTACGCCAACGATATTTTCACTACGGAGCCAGAAGCTGTCTCTCGTAGCATGGATATAGGTCTTGAAGGCAAAGTTCACGTTCACGACTACGATGGTCAAGCTGTTTATATGCCCGGAGAGAGCCATGAGGCTTACCTAGCGCACTATGACAGGGGTGAGGCCATAGAAGAAGTAGAAGCACCCTCAGTGGACCGTATAGAGGCTCTCAGGGCTATTGTAGCTGAGGTAATAAAGACAGAGTTTGCTAAGGCAGAGTACCAAGGCGAGAAAGTCACACTTAACAAGCCCCGTCGCCTCAAAGGTGGCAACAAGAAGTTTGAAGTGTTCGTACAGGACGGTGGTAAGGTCAAGCGAGTTACCTTTGGCGACCCTAACATGGAAATCCGTCGTGATGACCCGAAGGCTCGTGCCAATTTTCGCTCCCGTCATTCGTGTGACACCAAGAAGGACAAAACAAAGGCTGGCTACTGGTCATGCCGTATGTGGGAAGCAGGTACATCTGTGAGTGACATGACAAAGAACATTGAAGGTAAAATCCTCAAGACTGACGAAGAACAACGTATGGTCTATGGGTGGGCTTCAGTAGTAACCGAAAAGGGTGAAGCTGTAGTAGACCGCCAAGGGGATGTTATCGAAGCTGGCACACTTGTGAAAGCTGTAAACGAATTTATGGAGCATGTGCGTGTCGGCAAGGCTATGCACACAGGAGAGCAAGTTGGCACAGTAGTCCACTCGCTTCCTATCACCAAAGAAATCGGTGATGCTCTCGGTATCCAGTCTGACCGTGAAGGATGGGTCGTTGCTTACAAAGTATTCGACGATAACATCTGGGCTATGGTGAAGTCTGGCGAACTTGCGGCCTTCTCCATTGGCGGTCGTGCTATGAAAGAGGAGATTTAATCTTGCCTAACCTCCTAAAAAACTTGCAACTTGAGGAACTGTCTTTAGTGGACCGTCCAGCCAATGCACAGGCGATGGTTAGTCTCTTCAAGCGTGACAATTCCGAAGAGGAAATTATTAAAATGACTGATGAAATGGAAGCCAAAGTAAAGGCATACATGGAAGAAAAAATGTGTGGTAGAGGAGAAGCTATGAAAGCTCTCGGATACGACATGATGAAAGAGGAAGAAGCTGAACCCGCTAAAATGGAAGAAGCTCCAGAAGTAGATAAGGCAGAAGAAGCAACAGCAGAGGAAGTCGAAATTGACACCCTCAAGGCTGAGAACGAGCGTCTTCGCAAAGGTCTTATTGAAAATGGCTACGTCATCAAATCTGATGTTATCGAAAAGAAAGCCGAAGTTGAAATGCTAGAAGTCGAAGGCGAGATGGTAGTTAAGTCTGACATCCCTGCACCAGTTCTTAAAGCACTTGAAGCTGCTGCTGTTGAGAAGGCTGACATTGAACTGGCAAAACGTGCTGGTGAAGTTCTTCCACACTTTGACATCTCTGTCGCTAAATCTCTCGTAGCTAAGTTCTCCGAAGATGAAGCAATCATGGAAGCACTGAAGGCCGCTGATGCAGCATTCGATGCAGCTATGCAAGAATTTGGTAAGTCTGACGTAGACGGTGAGTTTGCTACTTCTGCTGACAAACTGGATGCCCTCGTAAAGTCCTACATGGACGAAAACAAAATGAAGAAAAGTGAGTTTGCCAAGGCTTATGCTGCTGTAGCTAAGACTGATGACGGTAAAGCTCTCATTAACAAATCCTATAAAGGGGAATAAAAATGGCTGTAATGCAATCCCGCGACAACCGCACATTTATTGCTGGCGAAGACCTCTCCGCAGCACAATTCAAATTCGTAACTCTTGAGTCAGATGGTCAAGTTGATCTAGCTGACTCCGCTGGTGAAAACGCTATTGGCGTATGTCTCGCTGGTGGTACTGCTGGTAACGCAGTAACAGTATGTGTCTCAGGTTCAGTTATGGTAACCGCTGGTGGTACTATCGCCGCTGGAGCCGCTGTACAAACAGACGCATCTGGTGATGCTTTAACAGCCGCAACTGGTGATGTTATCTTAGGCTATGCTCGTGAAGCTGCTGTCGATGGACAGATCATCGAAATCGAAATGATTCAAGGTGGCAACGTAGCCGCCTAATCTAGCATTTAAGGAATAACATAATGCCACTTTTGACTCCATCCTCTGTACATATTGACCAGCCCTTGTCTAACTTGACACTGGCCTATGTACAAGAACAAACTAACTTTATCGCTGACAAAGTATTTCCAGTTGTAGGCGTACAACGTCAGTCCGATAAGTTCTACAAGTACGACCGTGCGAACATGAACCGCGCAGGTGACGTTAAGAAACTTGCACCACGTACCGAAGTAAACCGCATCGGCATGGCAATCTCCAACGACAGCTACTTTGCTGACGTATATGGCCTTGGCATGGACTTCGATGAGCAAACACTTGCTAACGAAGACGCGATGTTGGAAATTCGTTCTGCTGGCGCACAGACTATCATAAACCGTGTTCTGATTGACCGTGAAGAGAAGTTTGCTAGTTCTTTCTTCTCTGCTGGTATCTGGGCTACAGATAACACACCGGGCAACTTGTGGTCTGACTACACGAACTCCACACCATTGACAGACGTAACTACTGCGCGTCGTACAATGCAGTTGGGTTCTGGTGGCTTCAAGCCAAACACAATGGTTGTTGGTAAAGAAGTACGTGACATCTTGGTAAACCACCCAGATGTACTTGCACGTTTGAACGGTGGTTCTACTGTGAACAACCCAGCACTGGTAACAGACGCTAAATTAGCTGAAATCTTTGAGGTAGAGAACTTCTACGTCATGGAAGCTGTCAAGAACAACTCTGTGGAAGGTGTTGCTGAATCTAACGCCTTTATCGGTGGTAAGAACGCACTGCTGGCCTACACGCCACGCTCTGCTGGTCTTATGACCCCTGCTGCTGGTCTGACATTCGCTTGGAACAACATTCCGGGCGTAAACAACCTTGGTGTTACTGTCGAGAGCTTCTCCGACGATGCACTGAAGCGTCAGCAAGTTGCAGAACACATCCAAGTTAAACTATCCTACGACATGAAAGTCGTTGGCACTGATTTGGGTTACTTCTTCGAAGACGTTGTAGCATAAGCTACTTACACTAATGGGGAACCCTGAGATTAGTCTTGGGGTTCCACCCAACTTATAAAAGAACATAACAGTATCCTTACATAACGGAGTAGTCTCATGCACCCTACGTATTTGGGTTGGCAGGTTGATTGGCCTGTCTTTATTAAATTACCAGTTTCAGCTAACGGCAAGAACTGGAAACGTGGTGAACACTTTAACTGGTTAGAGCAAAGCATAGATCAAGATAAGGTCGCTAGTCTTTACGCCTCTGGTTACCTCTACCACAACAAAGAATTAGAAGTACAGAACAAGGTTGGGGACAGGTTGTCTGAGTTCTCTAGCAAGCAGCTAGATACCCTTGTTAACTTACTTAACGTCATCGTCAAAGACAGAACTTCAAGTACATCTGAGTACAACATAAAGAAGTGTCGCAAGTCTAAGATCGACGACAAACAAAGAGGTCTCGTCCGTCGCTTCCTAAACAATAGCGCATGGATTACTGAAGACTTCTACCGCATTCGGGATGAGGTTCTCGGATAATAGTAAAACGAAGGGACGACTTGAATGGCTTGGACATATGATCCATCTGATCTAAACACTACTACGGCTTCTGGTCGCCTCAATACTGTTCGCCTTCTGGTTGGTGACACCGACACTCAAGACCAACAAGTACAAAACGCAGAGATTACCTTCGGGTTGTCTCAGAACGGTGATAATGTTTACTATTCTGCTGGGTGGATAGCCCGTACCATATCCTCTCAGTATGCCCGTAAGGTAAACACATCCCTAGATGGCGCACTTAAGGCTGACTACTCTGACCTTATGAAGCACTACTCAACACTAGCTGATAACCTAGAGTACCAAGGTAAGACCTCTGGTGCATCTGTTGGTATACTTGCTGGTGGCATTACCAAATCTAAGGTAAACTCTGTACGTGATAACACTAACCGTATCGAAGGTTCATTCCGTAGAGACCGTTTCAAGAACCCCCCAAGTTACCAAACACCAGAGTATGAATAAGGAGAGGTAAGATGTCTTTTCGCTCCTATGACTTGCTAAAACTTGTACAAGACTTTGGTGAAAGCCTAACTCTTCGTAAGGTGACTACAGGTGGGACTTACAACCCTGCTACTGGTGAAATAGATGGTTCAGCTACTACGGACTATTCCTTCACGGGTTATATGTACAACTACGATAATGGCATCTCTGGAAACATGGATATGGTCGTTAGGGGTATTCGTAAGTGTGTTATACCTGCCCTTGGGCTTGCTGTTGAACCAGATACTGATGACCTTGTTGTTGGCAATGGAGACAACGTAAAGATTATCTCTGTGGTAACTATCTTTTCTGCTGGTACTCGTATTTGTTACCTCTGTGATGTGAGGGAATAACAATGGTAAAGCAGACTACTCTCAAGGTTAACAAGTCATTTGACAACAAGTTAAACCAGATAACTGAGATTGCTGAAGAGGCTATAAGAGATAGACTAGGGGATATAGCTAACTACACTGTAAATATTTCCCCCGTTGACACTGGTGCTTATGTCACTTCTTTCTCGTATGCGGTCGGAGCTGGTCGCCCAAGAGGTAAGTCCTCTCGTAATAAACCTCGCAATCAAAACATCACTGCCATGCGACAAGAAGGTCTCTCTAACCTTTTGTCAGACATAACAAAGCTAGGTGAATTGAAGGGGATGACTAAGATTACTTTGAGGAACGCCGCACCCCACGTTGAATATGTAGAAAAGAAGCACTCAGTCTTCACTAAGGTAAAGTCTAAAGTAAGGAACAAGTTTGGTGGCTAGTATATACAACGATATTAGGGCTGCACTTGAAAGTCACCTTTCTTCTGTGTCAGGCATACCTAGTGTGGCTTATGAGAACGTAACTTTTGAGCCTACAACTGGAACTAGCTTTTTACAAGTTATGTTCTTACCAGTAGAACGTCGCCCTGCTGCAAGGGGCTTAAATCCACAACAGAGATACCAAGGTGTGTTTTCCATCTTGGCACACACCCCAGAAGGTAAAGGTCCAAAGGCGGCTGATGATTACGCTAATATACTGATAGAAGCGTTTGAAGCCACAACTGACATATCCTTTACTAACTCTGACACAGAAACTATCAAAGTATCCATCGACTACGCAGAACGACAGCAGGGTATTATAGACAGCCCTTGGTACTATGTCCGTGTAGACATTGGATGGTACATTTACAAATAACTTCCCTTTAGGAGAAACAATATGGCTTTCGCACAAGGCTCACGCTCCAGTCTGTCGTTCATCGTAGAATCTACGTTTGGTACAACACCTGCTGGCGACTTTACTAACCTTCCATTCAGCACACACTCTTTGAACCTAACTAAAGATCGTGTAGCTGGTAACGACATCCAAGCTGACCGTATGCCTCGCGTAGATCGTCACGGTAACCGTCAAGTAGGCGGTGATATCGTAGTTGACTTACGAGATGGTGACTACGATGCTTTCCTTGAGTCAGCTATGCTAAACACTTGGTCTACTAACGTCCTTAAAGTTGGCGTTGCACCTAAGTTCTTCTCTATAGAAGACTACGCTGCTGACATTGACCAAGCTCGTTTATTCACAGGTATGTCAGTTTCCACTATGGGTATCTCTCTTGCACCTAACCAGATGGTAGCAACTACCTTCGGCATGGTTGGCAAGGACATGACCATTAGTGCTACACAGAAGACCCAAACTGCTGCCTCTGGTGCTGCACCATTTGATGCCTACTCTGGTGACATTTCTATCGGTAACGTAGGTGGTGCATCTGCTGTAGCTATCGTAACTGCACTAGACTTCACCTTAACTAACTCTTTTGCCCCTACCTTCGTTATTGGTGACGATAGCGCACCATCCCTTGAGTACGGTCGTGCAGAAGTAGAAGGTACAATGACAGCATACTTTGAGGATGCAGCACTTATCAACCGTTTCCTCAACGAGACTGAAACTGAGATTGAAGTGTCTGTGGATGACCCTACAGGAAACAATGCACATACATTCCAATTCCCACGGGTCAAGATTAACTCCGCTGATGTTGGCGTCGATGGCCCAACTAGCCGTATGGTTACAATGTCTTTTGTTGCTCTTTTTGACACAACAGAGGCTACTAACCTTAAGATCACACGCCCATCATAAGAATACCTAGCTAGGTAAGTGGGGGCTCCTGAGTCGGGTCGGGGGTCTCCACGTTTTAATCACCCGACATAAACCCCGAAGGAACTCGACATGGATTTAATGAACCTCAAGCCTACCAGTGACACTGTAGAAGTTAAGCTGGTTCACCCTAACACTGGTGATACTCTAAAGAATGACGACAAGACTGATATGACTATCACTGTCCACGCAAGTCACTCTAAAGAGTACAAGACAGCACTGCACGAACAGACAAACAAACGTCTTAAGGCTATGCAGTCAGGTAAGAAACAAGAGATCACAGCACAGGACATGGAAGAAGCTACTCTGACGCTTCTATCTAAAGTTACTGCTGACTGGAACATTACATACGATGGGGAGAAACCTAAGCTCACTGTCGCTAAGGCTAAAGATTTATATGACGAAGTGTTCTGGATTAAAGATCAGATTGAGGAAGCGGTGGCTGACTCCTTGGATTTTACGAAAGCCTAACTTCTCAGTTGTGTGAGTGGGCTGAACATCAGTTTAAACTCAACAAGCCTGACAAGGATGGCATTACGGAACGTGAACACCTAGAACAAGTAGAAAGGCAGATTGGACGAAGACCAGAAGCATTGGAACCCCCGACAGTATTTCCTCAGCTTATGTCTCATGTCTGGTCTGCCTTTATTGCATTGAGCAACAGTAGAACTCAAGGCTTCTCTGGCCCTAACCCGATAACATACGAACAAATTAAAGCATGGAAGGAACTGACTGAGACACCTGTAGAACCTCGTGAAGTAGGGGCGATAAAAAGTGTTGATACAGTTTACATGAGGGTAGCGAATGGCTGATGATATTAAGTTAGTGATTGGAGTTGAACAAGGGGGTCTTCTTAAGGCTATTACCAACACAGAAGCCCTTGAGAAAAAAGTTAAGAAGCTCTCTGCTGCATACGCTAAAGATTCCGTCAGCTATGGTAGGTATAACAAAGCTATAGGCGATCTAGCCAAGGCTACAAATAAGAGTAAAAAAGAACTCTTAGACTATGGAAGGGCTATTCGTGCTGAGGAAAAGGCTACAAAGAAAGCCACTGCTGAAACTAAGGCTTATGCTAAAGCTAGGCGAGAGGCTGAACAAGTAAACAAGGCACTAACTAAAGCTACACAGAAACAAACCGCAGCACAAATCACCTCCAACAAGGTTATGAGCCAAGCTAAGAACCGTATGAATGGCAACAACATGGCTATTCAACAGTTAGGCTATCAGTTTGGTGACTTTGCTGTACAGGTACAAAGTGGTACAAGTGCTTTTGTTGCGTTCAGTCAACAGGGCGCTCAGTTAGCTGGCATCCTACCTATGATTGCAACCCCTCTGGGATTAAGCATGGGTGCGGCTGTAGCTTTATCTGCTGGACTAGGTATCCTTATTCCCATCGTAGGTGTTGTAGGTCGTGCATTGTTTGAGATGGGCGGTAACGCTAAGTCTGCCTCAGAAAAAGCAGACGCACTAAAAGAATCCTTAGAAGATCTTTCTGGAGCCGCTGATCTTCTCAGAGACCTTGCGGAGATAAACCTAAGTGGTCAGTTTGCCGAAGCTAAGGAAGAGTTAAAAGGTCTTGTTGAAGAACTTAATAAACTAAAGCGAGAACAAGCAAGAGATGCGTTTTCTACTGCCATAAAGTCATTTGTAGAGGGTCTAAGCGACCAGATGCTTAGTGCTAAGAAACTGGCAGATGAGGCTGGAAAGGAACTAGCCAGAAGAACCTCACAAAAGGAGTCTGTAGAAGAGGATTCTAAGGCTTACAAAGAACTTTCTGACAGAATACAAAAGTTGATCCCCCGACAAGTCGAAGCTACGAAAGCTGCGCTTGAATACGGTGACCTACTCAAAGAGATAGGTAAGATTCAAAGCTCTAGTAACTCAAAAGACTATGCTGCAAACATGGTTGCGTTTGCTAACACTCTCAGGAACAGTGAGTATGTAACCGAAGGCTTAAAGAAGCAGATGATGGAACTGCTTGATGAAACTGGGCTTATTGTTAACGAAGTAGAAAAGCTGGGTGAGGAACAAAAAGAAGTTAATAAAGTTGCAGAATCCTTCCTTAAAACTCAAGAGGAATCCGCTAAAGCACAAGCTAAGATTAAAGAAGCTGTTAAGGAGATTAAGGACAACTTCAATGAAGAGCTAATTGTTGCAAAAGAAAAATTACGCCTCAGTGAGATTGAACTTGCAAAAGGTAAGGACTCTGTCAAATATAAAGAAGAAGTTGCGAAGCAAGAAAGAAGGCAACTTGAATCACGTCTTCGGTCTGACAAAATACTGGGTTCTCATCTCAAACAGATAATGGATATCTACGATGAGGAAGCTAAAGTAACCGCTGAACTTGATTCATCTGAAGAAAAGGCAAAAGGTCTTGCTGACGCCCTTAAAGAAGCTGCTTCGGCAATGTCAAGTCTGCTGTCCTTTGGTCAGGGTCTTGATAAGGCTATTGCCGTCGCTACGGCTAAAGTAAAAGCACTAGAGGCAGGTACAAGTGGTGCTGTAGCTGGTCGCATAGCTGGATACAGGGCAGACTTAGCTGCTAAGTTAGGTGACCCTGCCTTGGGAATGGAAGATAAGGAGTCTGTATCTGCAAGTTACAACAGAAAGATTGACGAACTTCAAACCCTGTTAACAAGAGAGCAAGGGTTGAGAGATAAAAACAAGTCTGGCAGCGACAACGTAGTAAACATCAAAGAGATTATTGCGGCCCGTGAACTACAGATGCAACAAGAGCGTACCTTAATTGGCCTAAGTGAAGAGCAAGCAGAGAGACAGAGGGTATACTACGATCTTCTGAAGCAAAACAAAGATGCAGACGTACAGCTAACTGAAACGGAAATCAGAGGTGCTGCTGATGCTATCGCAGCTTTTGAGGAACAGAACCGCGTACTTCAAGAGGCTGCTGATAAGCAAAGACAGATAGCAGATACAATTCAGTCTAGCATGGAAGACGCTTTCATGTCTATCGTTGATGGAACTAAGTCTGCTGAAGATGCCTTCAAAGATATGGCTCGTATAATTATCAAAGAGCTTTACAAGGTACTTGTTGTACAGCAACTTGTAGGCAGCTTTAAGGCTGGTGGTGGTGGTATCCTTGGTAGTATCTTTGGGGCTACTCAAGCTGAGGGTGGTGCATGGCAAGGTGGCTCTCAGATCAAAGCATATGCTAACGGTGGTATTGTTGGCGCACCTACTGTATTCCCTATGGCTAGAGGTAAGATTGGTCTCATGGGTGAAGCTGGGCCAGAAGCTATCATGCCACTCAAGAGAGGTGCTAACGGTAAGCTAGGTGTACAGGCAGAAGGTGGCGGTGGTGACAACGTAGTGGTACATCAGAACTTCAACTTCCAAGCTAACGGTGACGACAGTGTTAAGAGGATTATTGCACAAGCTGCACCACAGATTGCTAACATGACCAAGAAGTCTATGCTTGATGATCGTCGTCGTGGTGGACAAATGAAAGCAACCTTCGGGTAAAGGAAAGAACAAACTATGGCACTTACTTATCCCTTAGATACTCCAACAACTATCGGGATTGAGAGTATTGAGTTACGTGCGGTTAATGCTGTAGCTGTCTCTCAGTCTCCATTCACGTATAAACAACAGACTATCGCTCACCAAGGTCAGCAGTGGCAAGCAAGCGTAAATATTCCTTCGGTACACAGAGATAAAGCTGCTGCATGGAAGGCCATGTTGGTTGGTCTGAAGGGACCACAAGGTACATTCCTGCTTGGAGACCCAGACTACGCTACACCTCAAGGTACTGTAAGCTCTTGTACAGCTACTGGTAATGCTGGAGAAGACCACGTAGCTGTAGTTATGACTGGTACACTGAAGGCAGGGGACTACATTCAACTAGGGGCAGGTTCTAGTGCTAAACTACATCAGGTTCTGCAAGACTTAAGTGGTAACGGCGAACTTGAGATTTGGCCTTCACTAAGGTCAACGTACAGTGGTTCAACAGTTATCTTTAATTCCCCTAAAGGTCTCTTTAGGCTATCTCAAAATGTTACCTCATGGTCAATTAACAATGCGTCAGTCTATGGTATTTCGTTTGAAGCCGTAGAAGCTCTGACATAGTAAGGATATATACTAATGGCTGATAAAAAGATTACGCAGTTAGACCCACTTACAGGTGCTGACTTAACCGATACTGATGAATTTGTTGTCGTAGACCTCTCGGCTGATGAAACAAAGTCAATCACATTCGCTGAACTAAAGACTGGGTTGGATACTGTATCAGGTTTCGTGCGTATCTCT
>Ga0209631_10003249_pt1 | contig 18887 bp, 15 predicted proteins | sample COG_08_FD_184752 | JGI IMG/M metagenome (GOLD analysis project Ga0209631, IMG submission 184752) | Pelagic Microbial community sample from North Sea - COGITO 998_met_08 (SPAdes) (version 2) | ecosystem: Environmental > Aquatic > Marine > Neritic zone/Coastal water | place: Helgoland, sampling...
TGACGTTGCCTTTGGGATTGATTCGTACATGAAGCCTAGGCTTATAAATATCCCTTGCCTTTAGGCCAGCCGGGATCCAGGTCTTAATGAAGCCTTCAGTAAATCTGAACATTTCGCTCTCCTTTGATTGTCATATGGTGACGACCATGGAGAGGAGGCGCTAATCAGTTCCCGCCGAACTCTAATCTGTGGGAGTTCTGTGGGAGCGATAGAGGTTATTTTTTAACCTGTGGGAGTGGGAATCATTACAGAATCCTTGGAAAATGGTGGGGCGTGCAGGGATCGAACCTGCGACCACCTGATTAAAAGTCAGATGCTCTACCAACTGAGCTAACGCCCCAAAACTCGACGCGCATTATAACCGCTGAAGAGTCTAATGGCGCTTGTCCATTCACTCTTTTCTCACAAACGGGTTCAGGGCTTTTGAGGCCATAGTTTCAAGTCGGCCAAAGATTGGCGCAAAGAAACCCAGAATCCATCATCCAGCATGTAGTATTGCGTTTTCATTGTTAGCGCTGATCCAAACATGATGGAAACCAGCGTCACCAACGAGCCCAGCGCTAAAGTCGACATCCCGGAAACCCCTTGTCCAATCGTACAGCCGAATGACAGTACGCCGCCAAAACCCATCAAAACACCGCCAACAAGGTGATTTCGCATATCACCCCCAGCTACAAACGTTTCTACTCGGAAAGTTCCTGTCAAGACTGCGTATATGAACGAACCGGCAATCATCCCGCAAACAACAGCGATTCCAAAGCTGATCTCGGATCCGGTCCAGGTCATGATGTAATTTAAAAAGTTAGCTGACGGGGCGATAAACGTTACGGCCTCAAGTGGCACTGGCTCAAAATCATCATTGCCGATTACACCCGTAACGTACCATGCTCCACACACGAGAACCCCGATCGTGAGTCCCGCCAAAATACTATCGAAACTTTGCCGGAAGCTTTTATCTTTTATCGCATAGATAATTGCCCCCACGCCGAAGATGAAAGCGACAGCTACTGAAACCATATGCAAAGAAAGGCCGGTCAAATGTGCGATTAGTGTATCGATCCCCTGATCATTGATATCGTGCATCGCAAGATCAACGGTCAATGCTCCAAACACATCGATCCGCAATGGCGCTAATATCCCTCTTAGCGTTGCATAAGCCGTAATCGCCATCACAATTAGAACGACTAGCGATTTAAGATTACCTCCGCCGACGCGAACGAGTGTGCGTTGACCGCAACCCCCGCCCAGAGTCATCCCGATTCCGAAAAGAATGCCGCCTATTAAAAATCCGGTCCACCCAAAGCTTGGCCCCCGATAGATTGTTTCGTTGAGATCAATCAGGCCCGTTTGCATCATCGCTTGCGCCCCAAGAATTGCGATTCCCATAGACAACACCCAGGCACGAAAACGAACTTTTGATCCCATATTGATCCAGTCACTAACCGAGCCCATGGTACAAAAATGGGTTTTGCTCGCAACTGCCCCAAAAATCATAGCGCCCAAAAAGCCAAACAAAGAAACTCTATAAACAACAGACCAGTCTTCCACTACACCCCCTCCTGATAACTTCGCTTCTTTAAAAAAAAATTAGACCAACCGCATCTTGTCTATTCCATAAACCATTTGACACAAGTCTTCGCCCTGATGTATCGAGCTAGTCTCAACAGCATGCCAATTGATTTGAAACCTAGAATTACTACCGGCCCTTCCACTGTGGCTTACGCTTTTCGGCGAAAGCGGTCGCACCCTCAATTTGATCCTCACTGGAATAAAGAGTATCTACAGTTGGAAATTTACGCTGAGTAATGTCGTTTAGCGCCTCTTGAAAACGCATATTCTCGGAGGCTCTTGCGACCTCTTTGATTGCGGCAAAAACAAGCGGCGGACCTTCGGCCAACATCGCAGCGAGTTCATGGGCTCGGCGCATGAGCTCACCGGCCTGCACAATTTCATTTACAAATCCCCAGTGATGGGCCTCGGCTGCATCCATCCATCTACCTGTAAAAAGAAGTTCCATCGCAATATGATAGGGAATTCGCTTCGGCAATTTCAATGTTGCGGCGTCTGCAATCGTGCCTGAATTAATCTCCGGCAATGCAAATGTTGCATGCTCTGCCGCCAAGATCATATCCGCGGACAGCGCCCATTCAAGGCCGCCGCCACAACAGATTCCATTTACGGCCGCGATTACCGGCTTGTTAAGGTTTGGTAATTCCTGCAAGCCGCCAAACCCTCCAACGCCATAATCGCTATCCACAGCCTCTCCCTCAGCTGCTGCCTTGAGATCCCAACCCGGACAGAAAAATTTCTCACCTGCGCCGGTAATAATCGCCACTCGAAGGTCAGGATCATCACGAAAGTCTGCGAAAACCTGCCCCATCATTCGGCTGGTTGCCACATCGATTGCGTTAGCTTTCGGCCGATCGAGCATAACCTCTAAAACAAGACCCACTCGTTTGGTCACGACACTAGATTGATCCACAGTAATTCCCCTTTGTTCCTGGACAACGGCATTATTTTAGTCCCATCTAATTTCATCCATACGCACTCGTTGCCGAAGCACATATTTAGTAGCTTCACGACAACGCTCAAATTGATCCTTGACGAGACTTGACCGCACTGCTTTCTCGCTGTAATCGTTATGCGGTAGCTCCATCAACTCAGTAACCCACTCCTCAAAATTATCAAAATGATCTTCATAGAAATAATAGGCCTGTCGACGACGGCCCGCAGATTGCTGAACGAGTAAATCAACCTCAACTGCCGCTGAGTTTTGAACTGCAGTTTCATCATGAAATGACTGGCAAACCTCGTGCCAAGAGCCGATGGGCTCTGGCTCGACGACATAAAGAACTCCGGTTTGCGTCAACACCCTCATCGCCTCCCTAAGCGCCAGGCTCATTTGATCTTGAGGCACATGATGCAATGACCAATGAAAAAGAACTGAGTCGAAGATATCGTCAACCACAGGCAAAGGCTCCGCATCACCTTGAATTCGAAGCGCTGGCGCGCCCGGAACAACAAAAGGATCTAATGCGATTACCGTACGTCGCCCAGACACTAAGTCATCACTAAGATGACCCGCTCCGCACCCAATATCAAGCAGTCGTTGGCAACCGGGATTGATGAATTCCGAAATTGCATCAATCGGGGACATTACGGACGCTTCATGAGCGCTCTGACCTAAAGACATGCGTTAGCCAACACTTTGAAACTGCATCACTGCATCTACAGCGCATGCGCCTTTACCTTCGGGTAGCGCGAGCAACGGATTAATTTCCAGCGAAGCAAGTTGATGTTTATTGTGCTCCCAATAACTTGAAATCTTTTCTAGCGTGGATACCACTGCTTCATAATCGGCTGGACTCGACGACCGATAGCCATTCAAAATTGGGTTAATCTTTAGATTGTCAACGGCCTCCTCGAGTGCCTTTCGATCAGCGGGCAGCAATATAACCTGTTGATCTTTTAACAACTCCGCATAGATGCCGCCACTTCCCACCAGCATCCAAGGCCCAATGACAGGGTCCTGATTGATTCCAACGATGAGTTCACACACAGCGCTCGCCACCATTTCTTCAACAAGGAGTAGTTCAAAGCGTGAGAAAAGGGCAAGCGCCCGATTTTCTAACTCGTCAGAGTCTGAAATACCCACATAAACGGCGGAAACATCGCTCTTATGGATCAATTCGGCACTGCAGGCTTTCAGCACCACGGGGAATTCAATCGTTTCAGCAAAAGCCCGCAATTCTTCGAGATCCGAACATCTCTTGCCTCGCGGCACAGTGATTCCTGCCTTTGCCAAATACTGCTTGGCCTCCCACTCGTCGAAACGTTTTTTAGCTCCATCGTCTGAATTTGTCACCGGACCACAGAGGAAGTCACCTTTAGGCCCGTTTTTCCAAAACTCCCCGATCGTCGACGCAATCTCTGCGGCATCAAGCGCTTGGCGAATACCGCACAAGGGGGCAATATTTGCTGACATCAGTTCAGAGGCGGTCATCTCAGGAAGGCTTTCGGGAAGACTCGCCAAAACAGCAGTCGGCATTTGGGTTTTTTGAGCCGCCCTACAAATCGCGTTGACTGCCGGCTGCCAGGTCTCAAGACTGCATCGATCAGCGCGCGGAAAATCCAGCACAAGCATCGCGAGATCGAAGTGGCATTCGAGCATCGCGCTATAAGTATTGAAAAGATCTTCTTCCTTATTCCAGGCAAACGTATGGTAGTCCAGCGGATTAGAGACACTGACCAAAGGATGTACCGTCGCTGCGATTGATTGGTGCTGGTCATCCGTTAGTTCAGGAAAATAAATCTTTCGGCCAATCGCCGTATCAGCCATCAGAGACGCTTCTCCGCCTGAGCAACTCATTGAGCACAAACGGTCACCTTCTAAAGGGCCATGAACGTGCAAAATTTTTAGTGTCTCGATCAAGGTATCGAGGTCATGAGCTCGACCAATACCTAAACGCTTTAATAACGCATCTGCGACGTCATCTGAACCTGCCATTGCCGCCGTATGGGACTGCGCGATCTTCGCACCTTGATCGCTGGCCCCAGACTTAAGCGCGACAACCGGAATCTTTCGCTCTCGGGCAACACGCATGGCTTTCTCAAGAACCGGCACGTCCTTAAATCCTTCGATGTAAAGGCCGATGGCGCTAACCCGTTGATCTCTTAAAAGCGTATCCAGAGCCTCACCGAGATCTGTCTGCGCCTGATTACCCAGCGCAATCAGGTAAGCGATGGGAAGGCCACGTGCCTGCATCGTCAAATTGATCCCAATATTGCTACTCTGGCTCAGAATAGCCACTCCCCGCTCGACTCGTTTACCGCCATGCTGATCAGGCCAAAGTAACGCGCCGTCCAAATAATTGATCACGCCATAACAGTTCGGGCCAAGAAAGGGCATTGAACCCGCTGCACTCAACAACGCCGCATTCAATTGTTTTCCGTCGTCAACTTCACTGAATCCGGAGGCGTAACAAACTGCCCCTCCTGCACCTCGCGCACTCAACTGCTCCACAATGTCTATCGTTAGATTTCGATTAACTCCGATAAAACTTGCATCTGGCGCCCCCGGCAATTCATCAACCCGTCGAAAACTGGGATAGCCCTCAACAACTTCGCGAGTGGGATGAACCGGCCAAATCTCTCCTGAAAACCCCATCCGACGACATTGACGAACAACCTCGTGCGCCTCGCGGCCACCAAAGACCGCGATGCTGGAGGGTTGAAGGAGGCGTTTGAGCGACAACGTGCTTAGATCAAGTCCAGCGAGGTTTAAGCATATCGCGAGAAATGATATGCCGCTGAATCTCGCTGGTCCCTTCCCAAATCCGCTCAACCCTCGCATCTCGCCAGATTCGCTCCAGCGGTAAATCAGACATCAAACCCATCCCGCCATGAATCTGGATCGCTTCATCCGCGATAAAAGCCAGTGTTTCGGTTGTAAAGAGTTTAGCCATTGCATAATCTGTGTCAGTTGCCGTGCCCTGATCCGTCTTCCACGCCGCTTTAAATGTCAGCAGCTCCGCGGCCTCGAGCTTTAGCTTCATCTCAGCCAGTTTGAATCCGACACCTTGAAAGCGGCCGATAAACTGACCAAACTGTTGTCGCTCAGCCGCCCAGTCTGTGGCGTGCTCGAGTGCGCGATGAGCCCGACCGAGGCACATTGCTGCGACCTGCAAACGAGTAGGCCCGAGCCAATCGTTAGCCACATTGAATCCTTGATGCGGTGCACCGAGCATTTGTGTTTTAGGAATCCGACAGTTATCAAAATTCAAAATACTGTTGTGATAGCCACGATGCGAAACACTGTGATACCCGGGTCTAACCGAGAAACCTGGTGTTCCCTTGTCAACCAGAAAAGCGCTGATCAACTTCCGCGGTCCCCGGGCTGATTCCTCCTCACCCGTTGCAGCAAACAAAATCACAAAGTCCGCAATATCCGCATGACTGATGAAATGTTTGGTGCCGTTGATCACGTAATCATTTTCATCAACATCAGCCCGACACTGCATTGACCTCAGGTCTGATCCGGCGCCCGGCTCTGTCATCGCAAGACAATCGGTTTTTTCTCCACGGATACATGGAAAAAGATAGCGGTCTCTTTGTTCACCTACGCAGGCTTGAAGAATATTACTTGGCCGGCCGACCAGGTACTGGAGCGCGAAATTTGCGCGGCCTAATTCCCGCTCCACTAAAGAGAGCGACACACAATCCAGCCCGCCGCCGCCCAAGTCTTCCGGCATATTTGCCGCATAGAACCCCATCTCGATCGCGCGTTCGCGAATCTTTTGAGCGAGTTCGGGAGAAACCGAATCCGACTGTTCGACCTCTTCTTCGTGGGGATACAGTTCGTTTTCAGCAAAAGCTCGAGCGCTTTCGATCAACATCTTCTGTTCACTGCTTAGCGAGAATTCCATATTTTTGCCTAATCAAATACCCAATTTTTTAACCGATTTATTTTTCCTGCGCGTCTCGAATTCTTTTTTGATGCTCATTGAAAACCCGACCAGCGCCAAGGTCTCTTTTCTGGAGCGATTCAATAATCCCGATCAACGCATCATCGCGAATCTGTTCCATTTCGTCACTTCCCATATCGCCAGAAATACTTTCGCACCCGTCGTGCATCTTCTGAGTCAACTCGCTGGTGATGGGGGGCGCTTCCAGCTTTGTCCAAGGGAAAAGAGAGGGATCAAAATGTTTGAGAAACTGTCCCATCCCGCCCGGCTGAGCCGCAAGATGGAAAATTTGGCACGCGCCCCAAATCGCCCATCTTAATCCAGGGCCATAAGCAATTGCGGCGTCGAGTTCTTCTGGTGTGGCAACATCATCATTCACAAGGTGAAGAATTTCACGCCAAAGCGCCTCCTGCAGCCGGTCAGACAAGAAACCGGGCACCTCTGACCGAACTTTCAATGGATACATTCCAATCGACTTGTAGAACATCACTGCTCGATCAATGTTTTCTGTACTCGTCTTTTTTCCACCCAAAACCTCAACTAGCGGCAAAAGATAAACAGGATTAAAAGGATGGCCAACGATCACGCGCTCTGGATGCTGACACTGCGCCTGAAAATCCGTCGGCAAAAGACCAGAAGTGCTCGATGCAATCACGACATCAGGAGGTGCCGCGGCATCGATCTGGGCATGCAATTCAACCTTAAGGTCAATGCGTTCAGGCGCGCTTTCTTGAATAAAATCGGACCGCGCAGCAACCGCCTCAACCGATTCACAAAAAACAAGTCGATCTTTTGATGCATCTGGAAATACGCCAGTACGCTCGAGGACCGGCCAAATTTGGTCGATTTTCTTTCTCAGCCTCGCCTCGGCGCCCTGCTCTGGGTCAAAAGCATAAACATCCATTCCAACCGAAAGCGCCCTTCCTGCCCAGCCCGCGCCAATAATGCCTGATCCAATAATTCCAAAACGCTTTACTTGATCCATATGCCTAAAACTCTCCTGAGCGACTTCTAATCGTGAACAAACAGTCTGCGCTTTTTTGAACCTTTTAGAGGTTCAGTCGATACCGATTGCCATTTTGCGACAGATTGACGTCAAAAAGGAAGGGGCGTAGGGATATCCGGGATATCGCAACGCGACATCTAATTATGCAAAAGCGGGGTGCATAAAATCAGGCGCAGGAACAGGTTCAGAATCATCATAGGTCACCGTCTCCCAACAGCTGGTTTGGTCAACGAGCTCGCGTAAGAGTCCATTATTCAAGCCGTGTCCCGACTTATGAGCAGAGAACGTTCCGATCAGTGGGTGCCCAAGCAGATATAGATCTCCGATTGCGTCGAGGATCTTGTGCTTTACGAACTCATCTCCATAACGCAAACCATCATCATTGATCACTCGATCATCGTCCAGCACGATGGCGTTATCAAGACTACCGCCGCGGGCGAGTCCAGCTTCCCGAAGCGCCTCAACATCCTGCAAAAAACCAAATGTTCTGGCCCGACTGACTTCTTTCGTAAACGAAGCCTTAGAAAGATCCACCGTCGCATGCTGCGCTGAAGACTTCATAGTCGGATGGTCGAAATCAATACTGAAACTCAATCGAAACCCGTCATAAGGCTCAAAACGAGCCCATTTATCCCCTTCCCGCACTTCAATACGATCTTTGATTCTAATGAACCGCTTGGCTTCAGACTGCATTTCAATCCCTGCTGACTGAATGAGGAAAACGAAAACCGCGGCGCTTCCATCCATAATCGGGACTTCGGTTGAATCGAGTTCAACAATGGCATTATCAATATGAAGACCTGCAAACGCGGCCATCAGGTGTTCGACGGTGGATACCCGCGTTCCTTGATACTCAAGAGTTGTGGAAAGTCGGGTATCACAAACATTCTCGAGCGACGCCGGAATATCAATTACCGGGTCAAGATCAACTCGGCGGAAAATGATTCCTGTGCCCACGGGCGCTGGCCTAAGGGTGAGAAGCACCTTCTCCCCCGTGTGCAGACCCACCCCGGTGGCACCAATCACAGTTTTTAAAGTTCGCTGTCGAATCATCCAAGCCCAATCGCTGATATTTTTAAAATTCTGCGACCGCGTCGCCGATTTAGTTCAATTTTACACTCAAAAAACGCGATTTGAGTGTATTTTGAAATTTTTTTACCCTTTTTTTTGCATATTTAGATATTCCACGATTATCGGTCAATTTCTGAATCCATACGCTGACTTTCTCAGTCGGCTTGTCGCCGTAAAAATGCGGGTACATCCAGATATTCCATATCTACCGCCGCATTTCCCTGGGATTCAAAATCACCAGCGGATCTCGGACGACGCCTGATCACCGTCGGCTTATCGTAGTCTTCATAATCAACAGGGTCGTCTGAAACCTCATCATTATTACTATTTTCCACCAAAGTCATTTGAGGGGCTTGCCGAATGCCCGTTGCAACCATCGTGACTCTCAACTCACCTTCCATCGCCTCATCCAGAACAGTCCCGATCACAACAGTTCCATCCTCAGATGCGTACTCATTAACAATCTCACCCACCTGCGCAAACTCTTCTAATTCCATATCAGGTCCTGCTGACACATTCACTAAAAGGCCTTTTGCGCCATGAATATCCACTTCTTCTAGTAATGGGCTCGACACCGCGCCTCGCGCTGCCTCGATTGCACGATCTGATCCTGATGCAGTAGCTGAACCGATCATGGCCATGCCCATCTCTGACATCACGGTTTGAACATCAGCAAAGTCAACATTGATTAATCCAGGGCGCGTAATCAATTCAGAGATACCTTGCACTGCGTTGAATAAAACTTCATTCGCTTTACCAAAAGCGTCGAGCAACGTTACTTTGCCACCCATCACTTCGAGTATCCGCTCATTTGGAATGACAATTAATGAGTCAACCAACTCGCCAAGTTCTTTTATGCCATGTTCAGCCGCGGCAATTCGCTTCTTACCTTCAAACTGGAAAGGTCGGGTCACAACTGCCACCGTTAAAATTCCTTTTTCACGAGCGAGCTGGGCAATAACAGGTGCGGCGCCGGTACCGGTCCCGCCACCCATTCCTGCGGTGATGAAAACCATATCAGTTCCATCAAGCGCAGCGGCTATCTTGTCACGATCTTCCGTAGCCGCCTGGCGGCCAACTTCTGGGTTCGCGCCTGCGCCAAGCCCTTTTGTCAGTCCTTCGCCTAGCTGCATCACTTTCGAAACGCCGGACCGGTGAAGGGCTTGCGCGTCTGTATTTGCAACGATGAATTCAACCCCGTCTAGGCTGGCTGAGAGCATGTGATCGACCGCGTTTCCACCGCCACCCCCAATGCCTAGCACCTTAATAACGGCCTGACGACCAGAAACTTCCATGAGTTCAAAAGGCATAGTGTCTCTCCTGTAACTATCGATTAATGAAAAAAATAACAAGTCCCCTGCCGGCGCCCAAAGCGCCGAAGAGAACCTCTTTTGCTAAATGAAAAAAATTCATCGTGACTCCTCTCCCAGATTGCGTGAGAACCACTGCTTCATCCGTCCCAAAATTGCTGAGGGCGGTGAGACCCCGAACCGTCTCTTCGGGTAATGATTGGATTGGTGACGATGGCCAAACATCAACAAACCCATCGCTGTCGAGAATGAAGAATTTCGGACAACATCGCTTAAGGCGCCAACATATTTAGGCACGCCAAGCCGGACTGGCATATGAAAAATCTCCTCAGCCAGGTCAACCATTCCGGTTAGTTTCGCGCTACCGCCGGTCAGGACGATGCCTGTTCCCAGCAATTCTTCAAAACCACTTCGGCGAAGTTCGGCCTGAACCAATAAAAATAATTCTTCTACACGGGGCTCAATGACATCTGCGAGTGTCGTGCGCGCGAGCTTGCGAGGTGCTCGCTCGCCGACACTTGGTGTATCGATCATCTCGCCCTCAGGCGCGAGCTGCACCAAGGCGCTACCATATTTCTTTTTAAGCTCCTCCGCCGCCTGAGTGGGCGTTCGAAGGGCTACCGCAATATCGTTTGTAACCTGGTCTCCCGCAATCGGTAAAACCGCCGTATGGCGAATTGCACCATCGGTAAACACCGCGATATCTGTCGTGCCGCCGCCGATATCGACCAGGCATACGCCCAACTCTTTTTCATCTTCGTCAAGCACTGCGTAACTGGATGCAATCTGTTCCAGCACCATGTCTTCAACTTCAAGACCGCAGCGAGTAATGCATTTGACAATATTCTGAGCCGCGCTCACCGCGCCAGTAATGATATGAACCTTAGCCTCGAGACGGACACCGCTCATGCCAATCGGCTCACGAATACCTTCTTGTCCGTCAATAATGAAATCCTGGGGCAGGATATGTAAAACCCGTTGATCATTTGGAATTGCCTGTGCTTGAGCTGCCTCGAGCACCCTCTCGACATCTTCGGCACCGACTTCGTCGCGATTTTTTATAGCTGCAACACCATGAGAATTCATGCTGTTGATATGTGCGCCCGCAATCCCTGCATAAACAGAGCTGATTCGGCATTCGGCCGTAAGCTCAGCATCCTCAATAGCCAGTTGGATGGACTGAACGGTTGAATCAATATTTGCAACGACACCCTTTCGCAAACCTCGCGATGGATGTTGACCCACGCCGAGCACCTCTAGCTCATCGTTGTCATTAACCTCTGCGACAACGGCGAGCACTTTCGAAGTCCCAATGTCCAATCCTACAATGACTTCACTTGTCGTTTTCTTGCTCATAACGCGATCTCAATTGTCATCTTTAATTACAGAAGCGATTTGAAATTTTTTGTCTTCAAGATCATCATGCCATTGCACTGCAAATCCATTGTCATAGCGCATATCCACCTTTGAAATAAGGTCCGCTTTATGACTGAGTACCGTCTTAAAACTAAAGACAAATCGTTCAATTTTTTCAACAATCTGATCTCGTCCCAAATAAACTCGGAACCGGTTTTGCGATTTCAGATCCGACCGACGCAATTCGAGCTCCCACTGGCCGGAGTGACCAACAGATAGGGATTGAGGTTCAAGATTCACGATCGCGAGTAAGGAAAATATCTCGTGAAACGTATCCACCACGACAGCCTGATACCGCTCTGGCCCCCTTAATAGCGGACGAAAACTAAAGTCATTCTGAGGTGGCAAGTTGATGAACTGACGTTCAACCTTTTCTTCTGATCGATCCAACTGCCGATACTCTGCGATCACTTGGGTTTCTATGGCAGATATTGACAATGTGTCTGGCCACACCCGGCGAACCACTGCCTGATAAACACCGGGTTGATTCTCAAGCGCAGTCTCTATTGTTTTAAGGTCTACATTTAGGTAGTTACCAGAAATCTTTCGCCAAGTTTCTCGCTCAATAGACCCTTGATCTATAACTGCCAACGGTGGATCGATAACGACTTTTTGAATTGTGAAATAACCGGATCGAATCACATGGTCAATACCCAACACAGTGATGAGGAGCAGGAAAAATCCTGCGACGATAGGTAGCCTTCGTTGGGGCATGCTGCCCTCAATTGTTTCGCCTTTGAAGACTTTCCCACCGACGGCTCGCAGCTCAGGGATTTTCGTGCCTAATTCACTCATATTGATTCTCCGACGAATCGCACTTCAGTTTCCAGCTTCACGTCGAATCTCTTTTCGACATCATCTTGAATAAACTGGATAAGGTCTTCAATATGCTTCGCTGTCCCCGATTGATCATTCACAATGAAGTTCGCATGGTGCTCGGAGATCCTGGCACCCCCGATCCGCTTTCCTTTATGTCCGGCGCGCTCAATCAAGCGAGCTGCATAGTCTCCTGGGGGATTTTTAAAAACAGAACCCGCGCTAGGCTGACCAACGGGTTGACTTTGTCCACGTGTTTCAAGAAGCGAGCGAATCACATGCCGACCCTGGGGCGCACTCAATGGTTCAAAGGAAAAACAAGCAGAGGCAACCCAAACATCTTCGGAAATACTCACGGCACGATAAGACACCTCAAATGCTGCTGGTTCAGATTCGGATATTTCACCTGCTCGGTTGATGAGTCGAATACTCTCAACAAATTGCCAGGTCTCCGAACCAAAGGCGCCCGCATTCATCGCAATCGCGCCACCGACCGTACCCGGTATGCCTGCAAAAAATTCGGCGCCGCCCATTTGATTTTTACCGGCAAACCGCGCCACCCGAGCACAGGAGACACCCGCCTGCGCCATTATTGTATTTTCGCTTGATAACGCCAGAGTATTCAGACCTCGGTGGGCAGCGATTACCGCGCCATTAAAGCCGCCGTCCCGAACCAACAAATTACTGCCTAAGCCGAGCCATAGAATTGGGGTGTGTGCCGGAAGAAGGCGTAAGAAATCCGCAACATCCTCTTCGTCAAGAGGCTCGAAGAAATAACGAGCCGGGCCACCGACCTTCCAACTGATATGGCGAGCCATAGGCTCGTCGTGACGCACGTGCCCGCGGAGGCGATCAAATTCATGACTCGGATTCATTGATAACTCTCTCATCCGAATGACTCTTCACAAAGATGCATCGGCGAAATAAGTGCCCGAGCGGCTTTACCAATACTGCCGGCACCCAAGGTCAGAACAACATCGTCCGCTTGAAGCAACGGGAGCAGGGTTTCTCTCAAGCGATCGATATTCGGGGCAAAAACCGGATCGACACCACCTCGGATACGGATTGATCGACATAGCGCTCTCCCATCTGCACTGGGTACTGGTTTTTCGCCGGCCGCATAGACCTCTGTCACCAGTAAACAATCCACATCACTCAGCAATGAGCTGAAATCGTCCATAAGATCTCGTGTACGGGAAAACCGATGGGGCTGAAACACAACCACTTTTCGACGATCAGGCCAGCATCCCGCTGCGGCAGACAACGTGGCTGCAATCTCACTGGGGTGATGGGCATAATCGTCTACAAGAAGGGCTTTGCCATCAGGCAGTCGGATATCCCCGAGAATCTCGAACCGCCGGTCGATTCCGCTGAATTCGCGAAGCCCATCGACGATCGCTTGTGTCTTTATCCCTACTTTATCGGCGACCGCAATTGCGGCGAGCGCATTACGAACGTTGTGTAATCCGGGAAGCGCGAGATCAACCGAAAAAACCGTTCCATCTGCGGTCGCCGTATCAAACTGCATTCGGCTACCTGACTGGGTCACATTCATGGCGGTGTAATCCGCTGAGGTCTCGATACCATAACTCACAACAGGGCGTAAAATTCTCGCCCGCATTCTCTGTACGGCTGGGTCATCAGCACAAAGCACCGCGAGGCCGTAAAAAGGCAGGTTATGCACAAACCTCAAGAAGGTATCCGTTAATCTTTCAAAATCACCCTGATAAGTTGACATATGATCATGATCGATATTAGTTACAACTGCGATGTGTGGCTGCAAATGAAGAAAAGAGGCATCACTTTCATCAGCTTCTGCGATTAACCATTGACCGTTTCCAAGTTTTGCATTGCCCGTTTCACTTTTGACGAGGCCGCCGATTAGAAAAGTAGGATCGAGCCCTGCCTGACCAAAGATCGCCGCGACAAGACTTGTCGTCGTTGTTTTTCCATGCGTCCCGCCGATCGCGATCCCATTACGAAATCGCATCAATTCCCCAAGCATCTGGGCGCGAGGTACAACCGGTATTCCGTTGGACTGGGCAAATAGCACTTCCGGATTTCCTTCTCCCACAGCGTTAGAAACCACAACAACATCAGCGCCTTTTGCGTTGGCATGGTCATGGTCTTTATAAACCTGAACACCCTTTGCCATTAATGCGCGCGTTGCAATCGAGTCGACTTGATCGGAACCGCTAATCACGTATCCTTGGTCCATAAGCACAGATGCAATACCACTCATACCCGCGCCTCCTATGCCGACAAAGTGGATGTGGCGAACAAACTCACGCACGGGCAAGCTCCAGACATTGATTCATTACATCATTTGTTGCTTCAGGACGAGCAAGTGTTCGGGCGGCCTGAGCCATTTCCATTAGATCTTCTCGTTTTAAAAAACATCGATCTATCTCATCAGCTAATCGACCCGGCTTCAGTTCCGATTCCCGAAATACCACCGCAGCGCCGGCTTCCACCAGGCAGCGGGCGTTCGCATATTGATGATCACCAGCGGAATGCGGGTATGGAATTAATATTGCGGGCAGTCCAGCGGTGCTTATCTCGCTTATTGTCATTGCGCCTGCTCTTGAAATGACAAGGTCAACCGACTCATAAGCTGACGACATCTCATCAATAAAATCAACGACTGACGCATCGAGATCCAAAGTGCGATACAAATCTCTGACTTGATCGTCATGATTTCGGCCGCTCTGATGCAGAATTTGTAATTTCGATCGGCAAGATGCCATTGCAAACGCGTGCGGCACTAGATCGTTGATAGTTCGTGCACCCTGGCTTCCGCCCAATACAAGGACTCGTAAATTTTTTGAGACGCCAATACCCCTTTTCAACGGGGCAGGAATTAATGCGATTTCAGGCCTAACCGGATTACCCGTATGTTCTGCTGATCTTGGCATCCCTTCCGAACTGGAAAAACCGGTCAGCACTTTGGTGGCAAGCATCGTAAGCATTCGATTTGTCAGTCCGCTACGGGCATTCGCCTCATGAATGATCAAGGGTCGGCGCAACAACCAGGCAGCAACTCCCCCAGGCCCTGCGACGAATCCTCCCATCCCCAAAACCACACTGGGTTTTTGCCGCCAAATCACCTTCAAGCTCTGCCAAACTGCGCGAACAATCATCCAAGGAATCATGATTTTTCGACTCCATTGAATACCGACAACTGCGCTGGCATCAATCCACTCAATATCGAATCCCTCAGATGGAATAACTCTCGCCTCTAGCCCTTTTTTTGTTCCCAACCAAACGACTTGAATACTTTTTTCACGCAACGCTTTGGCGACACTAAGCGCGGGATAAACATGACCTCCCGTTCCGCCTGCCATGATCATCACAGTAGTCACCTTCCCTTCGAACGCTGTGGCAGACATTGATAAACCGACAAAACAATGCCTAGTGCAAGTCCATTAACCAGCATACTGCTACCGCCATAACTCATTAGCGGCAGCGTTAATCCCTTAGTCGGAACTAAACCTAAATTAACTGCGAAATGAAATATGGCCTGAAGCACGACTAATAGTCCGATCCCTTGGCACACTCGGGCACCGAACATCTCTCCCGCATCAGCAGCACGAGAGGCAATATCAAAAATCCGCCAAAGCATTAGCCCGTAAAGCACAAGAAGTGCCACGAGCCCAATCAGTCCCAATTCCTCCCCAATCACCGCAACAATAAAGTCGTTACTCGCGTGAGGCAGATAAAAAAGCTTTTGCACACTAGCGCCTAATCCCACGCCGAACCACTCACCGCTTCCCAATGCAATAAGGGCCTGGACGAGTTGAAACCCTGTATCAAACGGATCAGCCCATGGGTCACGAAAACTCAAAACACGCTGGAGTCGATAAGGTTCGACAATGATTAATACGGCGACCGCGCAGACCGCGACGACAATAGCACCAAAAATATATCGGATTCTTGTTCCCGACAGATACATCAACCCAACACTTGTCATCATGATCACCGCGGTACAACCAAGATCAGGTTCGAGCAATAACAGCACACCTAACATCCCAATGACGAACGCTGGCTCGAGGATGCTGATCCGAAATGAATCCATTGATTCCGAATTACGAACAAAATGATCAGCCAAAAACAATACCGTCACTACTTTGACGAGTTCGGAGGGTTGAAAACGCATGAAGCCAAGCGGTAACCAACGTGTACTGCCATTAACCTCATGACCGATACCGGGAATGAGCACTAAAACTAACAACACGGTGCTCAAACCCAAAAGGGGGCGATTTGCCTGCCGCCAAAATCGGAGAGGCACAGAAGCTGCAACAAAACCCAAAAAAAGCGCAAGCACAATGCTAAACGAGTGCTTTACGAGGATAACGAATCCACCCTGCACCCCTCCATGAGTTCCAATCGCAGCCGAAAACACCATTACCATGCTTAGCGATAGCAAAGTGGCCACGGCGAGAACCAAAACAGGATCCACCGCGGGCACTCTTAAAAAAGATCTTGAAGGGAGCGTAATGCTAATCATGTTATCAACTCCTGCACCAACTGACGGTAAACATCGCCTCGATGTTCAAAATTTTTGAACATATCAAAGCTTGCACAGGCGGGCGAAAACAAAACCGCATCGCCGGGCTGCGCCCATCTTGATGCCAACCGTATTGCATGATTGAGATCGTCCGCAAGCGTCACCGGCACTCGATTCCCAATCGCCTCCGCGATCCACAATCGATCTTCGCCAACTAACAACACCTGACGGGTGTACCGCTGTACTGCGTCTGCGAACTGGGTGAAGTCCGCGCCCTTTGACTGGCCTCCCGAAATCAATACCACAGGTCTTCCCATTCCCGTCAGCGCCGCAATTGCCGCCCCTGGATTCGTCCCCTTAGAGTCGTTGATCCAAGTGATGCCATCCTTGCACAAGACTTGCTCACACCGATGGGGTAAACCTCGAAATTCAGTCAGCGCCTTAATCATTTGATCAGAAACGGAATGACCCGAGCCCTCAACGAGACCGATTGCCGCAAGCGCATTTAGAATGTTGTGACGTCCATTCATCGAAAGAAGATCAGTTCTAACAATCTTCTGACGCCCCCTCATAATCCATTCGTGAGAACCGTCAGACTGAATACCATATTCCTGATCTGAAGCTGGGCAAGACAGACTAAAACTTATTTTCCGAACGCCGTCTCTGAGATTGAGTTGAGCAAGATTTGAATCGTCAACATTAATAACGGCTGTTTCAGCATTGGTTAGAATTCTTTTTTTTGCTTTGACATAAGAGCTGAAATCATCATATCGATCCATATGATCTGCCGATAGATTCAGGATAGCAGCCGAGCAAGGTCGTAAAGATGACGTGGTCTCGAGTTGAAAACTCGAAAGTTCGAGCACGAACACATCCGGAATCTGGTCATCAATAAGATCGAGTGCAGGACGACCGATGTTGCCGCCGACACGTACATCCAAACCTTTGGCTCTGAGCATTTCGCCGACAATCGTCGTAACCGTCGTCTTCCCATTGGATCCGGTAATAGCGATGACAGGCGCGGGACATGCTCGTGCAAAAAGCTCAATGTCGCCCAATATTTCAATTTTTCGGCTGCGCGCCGCTTTGAGAAAAGATTCGCTCAGAGAAACGCCAGGGCTGACCACTACAACATCTACGCCATTCAAATAGGCTTCATCATAAATGCCGTAGTGAACAGGAACATCAGGGTAGGTATTTTCAAGGGCCTCACGAAAAGGTGGATTATCACGCGTATCCAAAACCTGGAGATCAACCTGGCGCTCAATCAGATATTGGGCGCTAGAAAAACCAGAGGCGCCGAGCCCAAGAACCACCGCGCGTCGCCAAGGAAGCGTTCCAAGATTCATCGCGAAGGCATTACTCGTCATCAGCCTAACGGACCTTGAGTGTTGCAAGACCAACAAGGACCAAAATCAGGCTAATAATCCAAAATCGGACCGTCACTTGAGGTTCTTTCCAACCTTTCTGTTCGAAATGATGATGAAGCGGCGCCATTCTGAAAATTCGCCGTCCAATCAATTTGTAAGACGCAACTTGGAGGACAACCGAAATTGTCTCAACGACAAATAATCCTCCCATAATCGCTAAAACAATTTCTTGGCGAACAATCACAGCGATGGTTCCCAATGCCGCGCCAATCGCTAAGGCGCCAATATCTCCCATGAATACTTGCGCGGGATATGTGTTGAACCATAAAAATCCAAGTCCGGCACCCACTAGCGCAGCACAGAAGATCAGCACTTCCCCAGCACCCAAAATAAACGGAATACCGAGATAACCCGAAAAAAGAGAATGGCCGGTAAGGTACGCAAATACGCCCAAACCACCTGCAACCAAAACACTCGGCAGAATCGCTAACCCGTCTAAACCATCCGTTAAATTCACTGCATTACTGCTGCCCGTGATTACAAACCAAGCTAGCACAACAAATCCAAAACCGAGCTCTAACGCGACGTCTTTAAAAACGGGCACGAGCAACGAAGTTTCGGCAGGTGATTCGGCGGTTAAATAAAGTGTGATCGCGGCACTTAGTGCTGCAAGACTTTGCCAAAAAAACTTTTGCTTCGAGCTGATTCCGCGCGAATGATTTCGCGTGATCTTGGCATAATCATCAATCCAACCGATGACACCGAAGGCTAAGCAAACAAAAATAATTATCCAAATAAAACGATTGTTTAAGTCGGCCCACAGGATTGTAGAGAACACAACTGCTGCAATGATTAGCACACCACCCATGGTTGGCGTGTCTTTCTTGCTCAGGTGAGTTATCGGTCCGTCATCGCGGATTGGTTGTC
>Ga0209631_10003250_pt1 | contig 18886 bp, 15 predicted proteins | sample COG_08_FD_184752 | JGI IMG/M metagenome (GOLD analysis project Ga0209631, IMG submission 184752) | Pelagic Microbial community sample from North Sea - COGITO 998_met_08 (SPAdes) (version 2) | ecosystem: Environmental > Aquatic > Marine > Neritic zone/Coastal water | place: Helgoland, sampling...
GGATGCGATGACTTCATATTCACTCTGACTGACGCCGACCGCAATGCCAATTTCAGGAAGGGCGTCCTTCCCGAGTACAAGGACAACCGCAAGGCTCAGCGCAAGCCGATGCTCATACCTCCATTGCGTGAGTGGGTGGCTGAGGAGTTCAGGACGTACGAGAAGCCAACCCTTGAGGGTGATGACGTTCTTGGGATACTTATGACTCACCCGTCCATAGTTCCCGGCAGGAAGGTCTGCGTCACCCTTGACAAAGACCTCAAGACAATACCTGGACTGCACTACAACTGTGGCAAGCCACGGGAGGGCATCTACGCGGTCACGGCACCTGACGCTGAGCGCTTTCATCTGGTGCAGGCATTGGCTGGAGACCCGGTGGACGGATACACAGGTTGTCCAGGGGTGGGCATGGATACTGCTGCTAGAGCATTAGAGAAGCAGCCTCATGTGTTAATCCCATACGAGCACGAGTTCACCAGGGGCAAGCGCAAGGGTGAGACCGAAACAAGGTGGAGAGAGCAGGAGGGTGTTTACACCCCCTGGGAAACCGTCGTCAGCTATTACGCCAAGGCGGGCCTCGGGGAAGAGGAGGCACTGGCGCAGGCGCGGTGTGCTCGCATCCTGTGGTCCAGAGACTACGACTTCAAAAAGCAGCAGCCAATCCTATGGCGACCAAGGAGAGCTTCCTGATGTTCAAGATACTTCTGTTCGTATGCGCAGCGCATGCGCCAGCTACCGTTGAGTGCGAGTTGTACCCCTCAATCGAGTCATTCGATTCCCCCATGCAATGCGCCGAAGGCTACAAGCGCAAGTACAACGCCTACGTGCACCAGATGTACGAAGGCACGGATACAACCGTACACGTCAAGTGCTCCACCATTGAGGAAGTAATGAAGCTTCAGGTTGAGAAGGAGGCATTCGAAAAGATGCCAGGGGTGAAGGCATGACACGATTGCCAGTGACTCGTGAGTGGCCGTTGAATTGCCATCTATGCGGACCTGTGGACAAGCGCTGCGTTATGGTTGATTGTCGGGCCATCCCCCCGGTCCCGGCGAGCGTTCCTGCAAGGGAGGACGTACCGCTCTCTGCTGACTACGGCAAGAACACCAGCCCCGAGGGTAAGGCAATGAGATTCAATGAAGGCAAAGTGCCGATGGGGCACGTCCTCGACTACCCGCGCGCCATGGCTGAGCTTGCCAAGGTTGCAGACTACGGTGCCAACAAGTACGACCGAGGCAACTTCCAACGTGGGCAGAAGGCTAGCGTCACCATCGACTGCATGATGCGACACCTGTGGAAGTGGTGGTGTGGTGAGGACTACGACCCTGAGTCGATGTGCCACCACCTGGGTCACGTCGTGTGGAATGTAATGGTCCTATGCGAAGACATGATGCGCGCTGCCGAAGGCGCTTCCAGGGATAACGATGACCGCACATTCAAGGGCGATTACGAGGCTGTGGACACCAAGGAGACATTCGGCCAATGAGTAGTATTGACGCGTTGAGCAGCAACGGATACTACTCTGAAGAAGTGGAATTCGCGCTCGTACCCTGACCTACTCACGCCCTGCCCTCACCCGAGGGTGGGGTTTTAGGTTGCACTTTAATTAAATGGTTGCACTGTATGAAAACTGAATCTATGCCTGACCTCATTCCTGATATCACTCAAGGTCAACTTGAAGTTCTCGATGCCATGTTCCCCAACGCATGCCCAAACCCCCGATGGGATGACCGTCGAATTTGGATGGAGGCAGGGGCACGCATGGTCGTGGAGAAGATGCTGGACCACCACCGTCGATATCTGGAGGAATAACCAGGGTCGGCACAACAACAACAACAAGAAGAACAAGAACACATGTGCCTACGAAAGCTATTCGCTCCAGAACCGAGGGAAGTTGTCCGCACCCAAACGGTTAAAATGGACTCACCCGATGTAGCCGAAGGACAAGAAGGCGGACCCGTCACAGGTGCTCGGCGCCTGCGCTCGGCCGGAAGTTTAGCTGGCAACGCAAGCCAAACAGCCAAAGGCACGGAGCAGCTCCGCATTGCCTTGTCACTACCCGGTCAAACCGGCCTGAACATCCCGCCTGCATAACAAGAAGAAGAGGATGACAAATGACTCCTGACCCAACTGAAGCGTTGGGAACAGCGGAGGGACTTTACTCGCGCATGGAGTCTATTCGACGTCCCTTTCTGGAACGCGCACGCAACGTCTCCAAGCTGACGATTCCCTACCTACTCCCGCCCGAAGGCCACTCCCGTACCGACTATCTTTATTCCCCTTTTCAGTCCGTTGGTGCCGAAGGCGTCAACAACATCGCGTCCAAGCTGCTACTTGCGCTCATGCAACCTGGCGCCCCATTCTTTCGTGTAGCTCCAACTCCAAAGATTGAACAGGAGTTAGACGAGGCAGGCGAAGAGGAAGCACGCGAGGAACTGCGCAAAGCGTTCGCTGAATACGAGCGCATCGTGATGCACGACTTGGAAGCAAAGGGTGACCGAGTGGTCATCTTCGAGGCACTCAAACACCTCATCATCGCTGGCAACGTACTGTTCTTTCAGGATGTGAAAGGCTCCCGTATATGGCACCTCGACCGCTACTGCGTTAGACGTGACCCAATGGGTGAAGTGATTGAGATTGTCATCAAGGAGGAGCACACCTGGGACTCACTGGATGCTGACGTACAGGCAATGCTGCCTGAGCAAGCACAGATGAAGTACGACATCGACGGGACTATCGCCGTCTACACCCGCGTCTGTCGCAAGAAGAACCAATGGCTAGAGTACCAAGAAGTTCAAGGCATGCGTGTCCCCGGCACTGAAGCACAGTACCCTCTCGACCTCTCCCCATACATCCCCTTACGCCTCGTGCGTGTCTCTGGAGAATCATACGGTCGTGGCTACGTTGAGCAGTTTTATGGTGACCTGCGGTCGCTTGAGACTCTCAGTCGCGCAATTGTCGAAGGCTCAAGCGCAATGGCGAAGCTACTGTTTCTGGTGCGGCCCAATGGCACCACCAACGCTAAGACCCTAGCCAAGGCGCCCAACGGTGCCATCCGCGAGGGCAACGCTGATGACGTGAGCACACTGCAAAGTAACAAGGCTCTCGACTTCCGTGAAGTTGGCACCCGCATGGATGTCATCGAGAGGCGACTGGCGAGGGCAATGCTGCTCGACTCTGTCATCTCAAGAGACGCTGAACGTGTCACTGCGGAAGAGATTAGGCGTATGGCGCAGATGCTGGAAGATGCCCTTGGTGGTGTCTATTCAACACTGACGCAAGACTTCCAGCTCCCCTTCGTCAACCGTCGAATTGCCATCCTGCAAAGGTCTCGTGACCTACCTCGGTTACCCAAAGGCATGACACGCGTGACCATCGTCACCGGCGTTGAAGCTCTTGGACGTGGGCACGACAGGAACCGACTAGTTAACTGGGTGACCACTATCGCCCAGACCTTAGGACCGCAGGCGTTCCTGGATGAAGTCAATGCACGAATATTCATGGAGCGCCTCGCTTTATCGGATGGAGTTGAAGTGGAGGGACTGCTGAAAAGCCTAGAGCAGAAGCAGCAAGAAGCGCAGATGCAGCAACAGCAGCAGATGCAAGACATGGTCGTGCCTGAAGCCGCTAAGGCTATGGGTGGCATGGCTCAACAAGCAATGACAGAAGGAGTACCGCAATGAGCGATACACAAGATGAAGGGCCGGTAGAGGCATCTGGAGGTGCGCCGCGTGGTCCTGCCGGTAAAGCAGTTGATGTTGACGGGAACAAGCTTACCAAAGAAGCGCAGGTGAAGAAGCAAGCCGCGCGCGAGAAGCTCATCGAAAAAGGCGACCCGAAAGGCAAGGGTGACGCAGTCTGGGCTGATGTTGTTCCTACCATGGGACACACGGTGGTCCGCGAGAGGTTCTGATGATGGGTGAAGTTGTCACTGGTAATGCACACGATTCGTCCACGGACACGGGTGCTCTTTCTCCTGAGCAAGCGGCGACTGCTGGGGGTGCGGCTGATGTCCAAAGCATCCCCGAGAAGTTCCGCAACGAGGATGGGACTCTCAACAATGAGGCTCTCCTTGCGTCCTACCTTGAGCTTGAAAACAAGCAATCTCAGGAAGTTGACGCCTCTGTAAAGGATGAGGGCGAAAAGCCATCTGATGAAGGTGAAGAAGGGGGTGGTCAAGAATCTCAGGGTCAGGACACAGAGGTTGTCCAGGCACTGGAAGAGAAAGGCATCAACACGGAAGACCTCACAAAAGCGTACTACGCCAGCGGTGAGAAGCTGAGCGATGAATGGTACTCAAAGCTTGAAGCTGCCGGGTATCCACGCGACATGGTGGATACGTACGTAGCTGGTCTGTCGGCGCGTAACGCCGAGGCACAAGCTGAAGGGCAGGCGAAGTTCGATTCGGTTGTGAATGTCGCGGGTGGGCAAGAAGGCTTCGACCAGATGATTGAGTGGGTGAACGCTAACGGCTCGGAACACACCGACCGTTACAACAAGGCGTTTGATGCCACTGATGTTGATGGCATGAAAGCTGCCGTCGCTGACATGTATGTAGAGTATCGCGCTAAAGAAGGCGCAGACCCAACGCGCCGCATTGGGGCCGGTGACGCGAATTCAGGCACAGCTGGTTACCGCTCAGCAGCGGAGAGAAGCAGAGCAATGAATGACCCTCGCTACGGCAAAGACCCCGCGTACACGCGGGACGTTGAGCAAAAAGCTTTGGCAATGTAGGGGGCTGCATGCACGTCTGGCTAGTTCACGGCTACAACGCGAGCCAAGGCGAGAATACAATCGACAGAATGAAACCTTTCTTGCAACGAGAAGGGTTCAGGGTCAAAGAGTTTAACTACAAGTGGCTCAACGGACCAGTCTCCGGTTTGTTTGGGGCGCAGTTACTGAATGCACATAGAGCATCCGAGTTCGGGAAGCAGGCACTTGATGCCGGTCCTGCGGCAAGGGTCGCTGTAGGTCACAGTAATGGGGGCGCCATCCTGTATAGGTTGATGGTCAAAGACAGCACACGGTTCGACCAATGGCACCTAATCAACCCCGCGCTCGATAACGACGTGGAGTTTCCAGCAGGTGCGAACGTCACGGTGTACTACACACCTGGGGAGATGCCGACCAAGCTCGCCAGTTATATTCCGTTCACTCTTTGGGGTGACATGGGGTCGGTTGGTTATCGAGGCAAGTCCCCAGTCGCTAACATCAATACGGCAAGTCCGGGTTTTGGTCTGCACGCTTCGTACGGGCATTCAGATAAATTCGCGGACAACAAGGTTGCTTTCTGGAGCGGGTTTATCGCGAACCGCATCAGGAACGGAGCCATTCTGAGAGATTAGTTCAGTCGTCTACCGGAGCGTCATCCCGGTCTCGTGCTCCTTTTGAGGAGGCGATAGTCAAACCCTTTGACGAGAACATTGGCCCGTTGCGGCGGACAACCTGTGTGATGGAAAGGTGGAAGACAACAAAAACAACAATCCCCACAACCTACATAGGTGACCAAAAATGGCGAACAACGCCGTCAATCGTATTGGTCAAATTGACCAGTCTGGCTCTACGGATGCCATCTTCCTCAAGGTATTCGCTGGTGAAATCATCACGACCTTTGATGAAACCAACGTGATGATGCCTCTCCACATGGTACGCACCATCTCCTCGGGTAAGTCTGCCCAGTTCCCAGTGATGGGCACTGCTGCCGCTACCTACCACACTCCTGGCGCGCAGATTCTGGGTTCTCAGAACATTCGCCATGGTGAGAAAGTTATCGGCATCGATGCTCTCTTGCTGGCAGATGAGTCTATCGCGAACATCGATGAAGCGATGAACCACTACGATGTTCGCGGCGAGTACGCTCGCAAGATGGGCCAAGCCCTGGCGAACAAGTCGGACACCCAGTTGCTGCAACAGGTCGTTCTGGCTGCTCGTGCCTCCGCTACCCTGACCGGTGGCAACGGTGGCACGGCACTGACCGATGCTGACGCCGACACGAACGGCACCTCTCTGGCTGCTACCTGCTTCACGATGGCTCAGACCTTCGATGAAGTGGATGTCCCTGAGATGGACCGCGTGTTGGTTCTCAAGCCTGCGCAGTATTACCTACTGGCTCAAGAGAAGGACTACGTAGATTCCGATTACACGTCTGGCAATGGCGACCTCGCAAAGGCGAAGATTCGCTTCATTGCGGGTATGCAAATCGTGAAGTCGAATCACTTGCCGACTGCAAACCTAAGCGCCGAATCTGGTGTCAGTTCGCTGAACACCTACCACGGCAACTTCTCGACGACTGTCTGTGCAGGGTTCCATCGTTCCGCTGTCGGCACGGTGAAGCTGCTCGACCTCGCTGTTGAGAAGGAATACCAAGTCTCTCGGCAGTCCACTCTCATGATCGCTAAGTACGCCATGGGTCACGGCATCCTGCGTCCTGAAGCCGCTATCGAAGTGAAGACTGCGTAAGCGGTAGTTCGACAACAAGAGCGCTAAGTTGCGCCCCCCAAGGCGGGGGAATGCGCGAAGGTGCCACTCCAAGGGGAACTTCTGGGTAACACCAGGGGTTCCCCTTTTTTTTACGAGGTACGCAATGAGCACCCTTCAGAACCGTACACGGCTTGAAGCTGTGAACGTCATGCTCGGCACTATCGGGCTATCACCAATCAACTCTCTGTCGGGAAACCTCACGGCAGTCGTCACTGCTGCGGAGAACATCCTCGACGAAACATGCCGGGAAGTCCAAGCCGAAGGTTGGCATTGGAATACCGAAGAAGACTATCCGCTATCCCCTGATGGTAACTCCGAGATTATCTGGCCCGAGACTTTTGCGTCTATGGACCTTGAACCCTGGAACAACACATTTAACATCAACGTCGTTAAGCGCAACGGCAAGGTCTACGACAAGAAGAACCGCAGCTACGCGTTCACTGCCTCTGTCCTGTTCACCGTTGTCTTGTACATCGAGTGGACTGACCTGCCTGAGCAAGCGCGTAACTTCATCACCATCAAAGCGTCTCGTAAGTTCGCGGACCGACACGTTGGGTCTGGAGACATTCATTCATTCACCCAAGAAGACGAGATGACCGCTCGCTCAATGATGATGGACGAAGAGGCTGAGGATGCCGACTACGGAATATTCGACAACTACGACACAGCTGCACCATTGATGCGCTCCCCACACATCCACCTCAGCGAGTAACGTTATGCCCACCCGCCTCATGAGCAAGGCAATCCCCAATCTTGTGAACGGGGTGAGTCAGCAACCAGCATCGCTGCGTCTTGCATCGCAGTCCCTCCGAGAGACCAACCGTTTTCCGTCCGTGGTGGACGGCAACAAGCGGCGCCCTCCTACCGAGTACGTCGCCAAGCTCCAGGCCGGTGCCTTGGGCAGCGCTCACATCCACACCATTAACAAGGACATCGATAACCGCTTCATCTCTGTGTTCGGCACGAATGGAGTGCTCACAGTCAACGACATCGACGGCACTGCAAAGCCCGTGACCTTCGCTGACTACACGAGGACGCTATTGGATGACAAAGAAGAAGCAGCCACCGCTGCCGGGGTGCCCATCTACATCCCCAGTGCAGAGAGCACCATCACGCTCACAACCTCAGGCATCACCTCAGCCACGGTCATCTGGGAAAGCGCAACCGACATTGGTTTCACCACCAATGTCACGACACTACGCACTGACACTACAGCTACCGATGCGACTGTCGCTTGGACTCCCGGCTCGGACAACGGCAAGTACGTCAGGGCGCGCATCTCTGCCTATACAAGCGGGACCATTAGCGCGACGTTGACCTGGAAGGACATCAAGTACCTCCAGACTTCCACGCCCGATACAGACTTCAGGACCATCACTGTTGCCGACTTCACTTTCATCGTGAACAAGGAGAACACCTGCAAGCTACTTGAAGACCTGTCGCCTGCCAACGATTCTGAAGCATTGGTTTCGGTCAAGCAGGCGAGCTACCAGACGGACTACGAGATTTACATCGACACCGTTCTGGCGGCGAACTACACGACGGGTGCCTCAGGCGCACTGTCCACCACGGTTGTCTCTGCATCCCTGGAGACCGACCTGAATGCCAACCTCACCGGTTACACCATCACGCGCCAGGGTAGCTCAATCCGCATTGTGAAAGACGATGGGACTGACTTCGACGTCAAGGTCATCGACTCCAAGGGTGGTGACCACTTGAACTTAGCCAAGGGCACGGTGCAGGAGTTCGAAGACCTGCCTGCGGTTGCGCCCAACGGTTTCAAAGTGAAGGTGCTCGGTGACGCAGGTGATGGCGCTGACGACTACTACGTCAAGTTCGTGGCTAACAACGCTGGCGCGACCTTCGATGAGGGTCAGTGGGAAGAGACTGTGGCTGGCGCCATAACGTATCGCCTAGACCCTATGACCATGCCGCACGCATTGGTGCAGCTACCAGGTGACACATTTGAGTTCCGCGCATTAACCTGGGGGGAGCGCACCGCAGGAGACGCGGACTCCAACAAAGACCCGTCCTTCGTCACGCAGAAAATTAACGATGTGTTCCTCTTCAAGAGCCGTCTAGGTTTCCTCGCTGACGATAATGTCATCATGTCCGAGGTGTCCGAGTTTTTCTCGTTCTTCAGGCAGACGGTTGTGTCCACCTTGGATTCAGACCGTATCGACATCTCTGCATCCCACCACAAAGTGTCTATCCTGCGGCACGCTGTGCCGTTCGACAAAACGTTGCTGCTGTTCTCCGACCAGACCCAGTTCAGGTTGGAGGGAGGCGACACGCTCACCTCTTCGAACGCGTCAATCGACCCCACAACTGAGTATGAGGCATCACTGCGGACGTCCCCCCTGGAAATGGGGTCAAGCGTCTATTTCGCTGCCAATCGAGGGCAGTTCTCCACGGTGCGAGAGTATCTCGTGCAGGGAGACTCCAGTGTCGATGATGCTGCGGAAGTGACCGGGCATGTGCCCAGCTACGTAGCACCGAATGTCACCAAGTTGGCGGGCAGTCCAAACAACAACCTGCTCGCGGTCCTGACAGATGCTGCGGACGAGTTATGCATGTACAGGTTCTACTACGTGGGGCAGCAGAAGCTGCAAAGCGCCTGGGTGAAGTGGAGCTTCAATGACATTGTCATCCTGAATGCTGACTTCATCGAGTCCACCTTGTACCTAGTCATGCAGTATAGTGATGGCGTCTACCTTGAGAAGGTAAATGTCGAGGACGGGCGCAAGGACGAGACCATCGGTGACCCCATTACGGGTTTCCGCATGCTGTATCACCTCGACCGTAGAATCACTGAAGCTGCCTGCTCGTCAGTGTCGTATAGCGCGGTCACCAACAAAACCACCTTCACTCTGCCGTGGGACGTTGACGTTAACAAGACGTACACCGTGGTAACTCGCGAGGACGGCGCCAATCCTGCCGGTGTCATTGCCCAGGGCATCACTCCGGCAGCCCCCAACACAATCACTGTTACTGATGATTGGTCCAGCAAGCTTGTCTACATAGGGCAGAACTTCACGTCTTCGTACGTGTTCTCTCCGATGTACGTTAGGGAACCCAATGCTGGTGGTGGCGAGACGGTCATCCAAGAAGGGCGTCTGTTGTTGAACCACATAACGTTGTCTTACGCATCCACTGCGTTCTTCGATGTTGTTGTGAGTCCAGACCATGGGGACGCATCCACGTACACCCACACAGGGCGTATCACAGGTGAGGCAACCAACATACTCGGAAGTATTGCCATGAACGATGGTGAGTTCCGCGTGCCAATTCTTGCCGAGAATACCGGCGTTGAAATCTCTATCACAGCCGACTCGTTTCACCCTGCGACATTTACGTCAGCTGAGTGGGAGGGACGTTTCTCAATCAGGAGCGTAAGAGGATGACCTTTCAGTACATCATACGTGAGTCAGTGCTTGAAGATGCGGCAAAGCTGCATCCCAACCTTCGACCGGCAGACGTACTTGAGTGCAAAGGTCTGGGTGTCGTCCCGATGGAGGCACTTAAGGAAGCAACCTACGGACCCGACTCCTACACGCTCGTGGCTGATGACGGTTACATTCTCGGCATGTTCGGTCTCGGTGAGTTCATCCCCGACCCTGGTCTGTCCCCTGTCTGGTTGTTGGGGACGGACCTGTTGGTAGCTAAGCATGCGCGGCAGTTCCTGAGGGATAGTCGAAACTGGATAAACCAATGGAGCTGGGACCGTGGAACCTTGGGCAACATCGTGCACAGGGAGAACGTCATCCACCACCGCTGGCTAGAATGGTTGGGCTTCACCATTTACCACAAGAACCCCTTCATGTCCCTTTGTGGGCACATCTACTTTCCGTTCACAAGGAGTCATACATGTGTGAACCAATAAGCACTGCTGCGTGGATTGCGACTGCAATGAGCGGACTTCAAGCGGTAGGTGGCTTCATGGAGCAGAGCGTATGGGCGGATGCCGAGGACCAGAGGCAGGAAGAACTCAACGCACGCACCATTGATGAGGCGAACAGCGCCTTTGTTCTGGAGACTGAAGGGTTGGCGCGCAGGCAGCGAGAGAACGACACTGCCCGTGACGCTTCTGTGTTCACAGCAAACATCGAGTCCATGAAGGCGAAGGCTGCTGCAAAAGTGTCAGCTGCTGAGGGTGGCGTAGCGGGGGTGAGTATTGAGTCTCTACTCAGTGACTACGATGCCTCCCTTGCCAGATACCGAAACGATGTATTCAAGAGCGCAGAGTTCGAAGACCGGCAGATTCTTGCTGACATCAAAGGACTGGATGCCAAGCGCAGGAGTCGCATCGAGAATTCGAAACCAAGTGGCGCGAAGCGTCCAAGCAGCGCCGTTGCCGCGCTGGACTTCGGTGCCAGTGCTGCGAGCATCTACGCCGCTCAGACGGGCAAGCGTAAACCTAAGACCACGAACACCAACCCGTACAAAAAAAAGAGATAACGGACGAAATCGCTTCCCAGGCTTCGAGGTCTGAGAACATTCATAAGAGGAATTAAGCATGGCACGACCCATCGTAGGCGACCCACTAAGAGGCGCACAGGGCAACGTCAGACCCGCTGCGCGCCCCGTGGACTCGTTCGTACGTCCTGCCAGTGCACCTGTAGCCAGTACCGGGTTTGAGGGGCTTGCAAAGGCAATGAGCAGGCTCTCGTCTGGTCTACAGAAATACCAGATTGGGCAGCTGAATCAGGCAGCGGAACAAGAAGAGATTGACATCGATGAGGGGAAGGCTCTGTATGCAGCGCAAGAGTTACGTCTGGTTGACGCAATCAAGGCAGGCGTCCTGCCGGAAGGTGCGAATCCAGCCTTAATGCGAGGGTTCGCGCAAGCGGACCTACGCACTCAAGGCGCCGACTACGCTGCCTCCCTGGAAGAGGCACTGGCAAAAAATCCTGAGCTTGCAGAGACATCTGAAGCGTACGCCGAGTGGGAGCGCGAACAGTTCTTAGATTACGCCTCGGAGAACTTCGCTGGTAAGCCATATAGTGGTGCCGACATCGTTGAGCATTTCATGCCCATCCGTCACGCGGCCCGAGACAGTCTCCAAAGCCAGAGCATCAAAAAGGTCGCCGAGGTGCGCGCGGCTGAGCGCAAGATTCAGGTGCAAAACGAATTAACCCGAGTCGTTGACGCCGGTATAGATGCCGACCTCCCTTTCGAGACATTGGCGGCGAGTGTCCAAGTCGTCGTAGGTGATTACCTACGAGAAGCACCGCTGCAAGGCAAGTGGGTGAACCAAACCCTAACGGACCTCATCGCTGCTGAGGCTCTCGCTACCGGCGACTCCGATGTGTTCGAGGTTGCGTCGAAAATTGAGACTGCGCCCGGTAGCTTCCTCTCTGGAACTGCTATGTTCCGAAAAGCGCAAGAGGCGACCGAGCGTAAAATCTTCGAGCGCAATGTATCGGCTGAGAAGCTCGCGCACTATACATACGATAGGATAAAGGACGAGCGTGTGAACGCTTTGACTGCGCAGGCTGTGAGGTTGCGCACCACAGAAGACCTAGCAAAGTTCGATGCGGTAATCGATGAGCTGACTCCGCTGGACCCCAAAACTGCCGTGCAGATGCAAAAGCTGCGGCGCGATTACCTTGACCGTGAAGCCTCTCCCCCTGTTTCTATGGCTGATGAGAACGCGCTGATGATAAAGGTGCAGGAAATCCACATGGAAGGTGGTAGAAATGAAGTCAGTAAACTGACGAACCTGATGTTCGTGGCGGCAGAGCAGCGCAGGCTAAGCAAGGAAGGCCGCAGGATGCTGGACCGTGCGATTGACCAAGCGGTTCGTGCCCAGGGCGTGTTTGAGAAGGCTCATCCTAATGTTACGGCAACGCTGCGTGAATCCCCTTTGACGCTCATGCGCACCATGGCTGTCGATGAGCTAGGCACCAACGCAGAGAACGCAGCGCTTCGAAACGCTGTCATCGCTCGTATCGCTCAGATTCGTATGAATGGCACGGAGTACATCATCGACGCCAACGATGATGGTGTAGATACAACAAAATTTAAGTTCGCTCTCGAATTCGCCAAGTTCATAGAAGGAGAGCGCGCCAAAGCCGCCCAAGAGCTGGGCGACTCCACGAGCGTAGCCCAAAAAGGAGACGTCTACACAGCATTAGCGAAGACGCTGCCGTATAAAGAATCAACCAGAGCGCTTGAGCCTGAAACGCTTCAGAATATCATCGAGAATTCATGGAACCCAGAGCAGCAGAAAGAGTGGGCTACTAAGTACGGAAAAGCGTGGGTAGCTGCCATCAACAAGTTCATCGAAAAACAAAAACAATAACAACAGGAGAGCCGTAAATGGCTAGTGTTCAAGAAATACTGGCGCAAGACCAAGCCCTCAAGAAGAAAAAGGGTCTTGTGCCACATGAAGAGGCTACTGCGGCTGCAACTCCTAAGGAAGGGACCGGCGAGACTGTCATCGAGGCTACTGCGGCTGCAACTCCTAAGGAAGGGACCGGCGAGACTGTCATCGAGGCTGAGGTGCCGCTGGTGGATGAGGGCACCGAAGAAGGCGGCGTCATGTTGTCTTTGTTGGATGCAATTGCAGGCCCCGTGCGAGGCGTAGTGTCAGCCGTTGAGAATGCCGGGGAGAACGCTTCTCAACTGTTTGAAGACGCGACAGGTATCCCTATGGGGCGCCCAGCGTTCGCTGAGCAGATGAGAGACCCTGGCGACCGGTTCGTCACCTTCCTGACTCTGGAGGAAGAGCGTGTTCGAGTAGAACGCCATCCTGAATTCATAGACCCGGTGTTCGGTGTCCCAGGCCGCGAGGACAATTTCCTGGGCAAGCCTTCCACCTTTGCCGGTGAACTTACAAAAAGCACCGCTCAGTTTCTATTCGGGTTCCTGACATTCAAGGGCGCCCTTGGTGCCGCTGGCGCGGGAACTGCTGTGTCTACTGTTGGTGCAGGCATGCTGGCTGATGGCATGGCATTCAACGTGCACGAGCATAGGCTGTCGAATCTGGTACAGGAGTTTCCTGCGCTGGAGAATCCAGTCACTGAATATCTCGCGGCTGATGCGTCAGACACTGCGGCTGAGGCCACGCTGAAGGCGGTGCTTGAAGGCGCTGGGTTGGGTTCCTTAACAAGCGGCACCTTATTGCTCATCAAGCACCTGCGTCACGCCAAGAGCCTGAAAACAAACAAGCAACGCGACGAGTACATGGATAAGGTTGAGCCTGAGGTCCGTGAAGCGGTGCAGAAGGAGCTGGACGTATGGAGGGACCAAGACTTCGGTCTCTATGCGCGCCAGAAGCGTGAGGCTGCAAGGGCTGAAGCTGCGAAGCGTCCTCCAGTGGATACCGTGCGACTGCGAACGCTACTCTCTGAGAGGCGTGCTGGTGACGACGTCATCGGTGACCCTGGTGTGTTCAACTGGTCCAAGATGGATTCGCAAGCAGAAGTCGAGCAGGTGTGGCAGGGTCTCGTTCAGGAAATGAAGGGCACTGTAGGTCGCTGGACAAAGGAAGGCACGTACACCTTAAAGGACATGCATGGCGATGCTGTGCGACAACTGTCTGACATGGTTGATGGCGACGAGCAGCTGTTCATGCGTGGGCTTGAAATCTCAGCGCAAAACGCAGAGGACCAAGTCACGTATCTGCTTTCGGGCAAGATGATGGCGCAGTCGTTGGCAATGGAAGTTGACCGCCTCGCCAAAGCCTTTGAGATGGGCGATGACGTTAAGGGTGAGTTCCTACAGCGTGTTACTCAGCTCTCGGAGCTTGTCTCCAACTTAAAAGACATTCAGCGTGGCGCTGCCCGAGTGACCGCTGCGGGTCGAATCAAGACTGCTGACATCGGTGACCCTGAGCTGCTCAAGAAGATTCTGGAGGAGAACGGTGGAGAGGGTGGCGTAGGTGTGCTCGCGAATCGCGTGCGCTCAATGCTTGGTGACCCCAAGGGTGTCATCCGAGTTGCCTCTCACTCCGAGAGCAGGCTAGGCAGACTCGCAAGGGTGGCTAATGAGATTTACATCAACTCGCTGCTGTCAGCCCCGACCACTCACTTGGTGAACGCGTCGTCCAACGCAGTGAAGATGATTGTGAACCCCATCGAGAAGATTGTTGGGGGCGCGATGATGCGCGACATGGACGTAACCGATGAGGGCATGAAACAACTACTTCATCTACTGACCTCTATCCCGCAGTCATTGCGGTTCGGATACAAGGCATTCAGGCAGGCAAACAACGTGCTTGACCCCAACGTTCGGCAGGTCGAGGACTTCAGTCACGCAATCTCAATGGAAGGGAAGAGTTGGATGGCGTATAGCGTGAACGCGATAGGAACCATCGTGCGTTTACCTACCCGGTTGTTGCTCACGTCTGATGAAGTGTTCAAGCAGATGTCCTACCGGTCCGCTCTGCGCGCAAAGCTGGAGACGAAAGCGTTATCTGTCATCCCTGGGAACACCAAAGCTGACCGTGTCGCGCGAGCGAAGTGGACAGAAGAAAAGTTCAAAGCAGGGTTCGGTCCAGACGGCAAAGGATTGGACGTAGGGGCACGCCAAGAGGCTCGTGAGGCGACGTTCACGCAAGAGCTTACTGACTCCCAAAGGGGGGGCGCTACGAAGGCTGTGGGCGAAATACAGAAGCTGGCAAACAAGGTGCCGGTACTCCGTCAAGTCCTCCCTTTCATTCGCACGCCGTGGAACCTAGTCACCGACGTTGCAGTGCGCACCCCTGGCATTGCCCACCTTAGTCCGTCCGTGCGTGCGGCACTCAATTCTCCTGACCCCGTGATAAAGGCAAAGGCGAAAGGCAAGCTGGCTGTGGGGGCAACCCTTTGGTCGAGCGCTGCTGCGTTTGCCCTTGAGGGGAAAATAACCGGCTCAGGACCAGCTGACCCCAAAGTGCGCGCGCGCTGGGTGGCGGCAGGGTGGCGACCGTATAGTCTGGTGACCACCAACGAAAACGGTGAGCGAGAGTACATTAGCTACAGCCGCATGGACCCCTTCGGGATGTTCCTGGCGCAAGCAGCGAACTGGAACGAAATCTCAGCCAACCTCACTATTGAGGAGAACGAAGAGATTGCGGTTGCGCTTCTCGTCTCATCGATGGATACCTTGTCCAACAAGACTTTCCTCCAAGGCCTGTACAACGTCATGGGTGGGCTGGCGGAAGCCGACCGAAAGGGCGAGGCAATGCTTCGCAGGCATCTTGCGGGGTATGCTCCAGGCCTCCTGCGTCAGGCCGCGAATGTCTCGGACGACGTATTCGGCACGGACTTCGGTGATACCACCATACGCCACCAAAATGGATCCATCATCGATGGGTTCAAGGCGAAGATTCCAGGGTGGTCGAAAGACCTGCCTGCTCGCTACGACATCATTACCGGCAAGCCTCTTGAGTACGACCGTGGTGACACGGAATGGTTTGGCTCGGTGTCTCCCTTCGTACGCAACACCGAAGAGTTCGACCCGGTTTTGCAGGAGTTGAGGCGCATCAATTTATCGTTCTCTGACCTTCCTCGAAGGGATGGTGAGTACGAGTTTGACAAGGAGCAGTACGAGCGTCTCCAGCGTCTGGCGCACAAGCCCATCGAGGGCGAGCCGAGTCTGTACGACAGGCTGATGGAGGAGATTGGAAAGGACTACTATTGGAGCCTTCCCGATTCTGACGGTGGCTTCAAAGCAGAAGGGACGAAAACCAAGCAGTCGCGCCTCGCAGAGATTGTCGACAAGTACAAAGCTCGTGCCAAGAAGGTATTGATGCGGAGCGATGCTGACTACAACATGTACTTCAAGGATTCTCGGAAGGTCGCGCGCAAGATGCAGCGTAACCCTGACCAAGCCTCTAGCATCGTGAAGAAGTTCCGCGACTTGCTGAGGGCCAGGCGGTCTGACCCTACCCTGATATTGGACCCAAAAAATCTCTGATGCAGAGCGACTAACCACACAACAGGAGGCGCAATGCCCCCTTGCCAACAATGAGAACAATAAATGGCAACCAGTTACGAAACCTTCAATGGTGACGGTTCCACGACTGACTTCACTTTCTCGTTCCCTTACATCGACCAGGCGCATGTCAAGGGGTACGAGGATGAGGTCGAAGATTCTGGACTCGTATATCTTTCAGCAACGCAAGTGCGCTTTTCGTCTGCCCCGGCTGTGGGGGTTGACAACGTAAAGGTAGGCAGGACCACTCCTACTTCGGTGCTGACCGACTACGTGAATGGGTCTACCTTGGACGAAGAAGACCTTGACAGGGCACTGTTGCAGTCACTCTACGTATCCGAGGAAGCGACAGACTCTCTCGGTGATGCATTGTCAAAGTCCGGTTCAAACTGGAATGCCGCAGCTCTGAAGATTATCAACCTTGCTTCAGGAGCCTCAGGCACAGACGCGGTCAACTACAACGACGTTGTGGGCATCCTGGGCACCAATGCCGGAATCCCTGCGCCTGCCAATCCAGCCGATGACGCCAAGGGTCTCATCGCAAGCGGCGGGACTTTCTCGTGGCAACCAATCGACGTCACGTCAATCACCGCATCGCAAATTTCTGATGCATCCGCGAACAGCAGAAGCCTTCTTCAGGCGGCGAACTACGCTGCAATGAAGACTCTGCTGAACTTGGTGGTTGGTGTCGATGTCCAGGAATACGACGCGAACACAGCCAAGACCAATGTCACCCGCGCCTGGACAAAGCAACAGTATTTCACTCCCATCACCGGTCCCGCTACAGGTGCCGCAGCTCCTGACTGGACCAACGGCAACGTAGTCCACTCAACTCTTACTGGTAATCTGACCAGTATCGCCGCGCCAGTGGGTGTGTCCGATGGTGCCACCGTTGTGTGGCGCATCAAGCAGGACGCAACCGGGGGCCGTACCGCAGCAGGATGGAATGCAGCTTACAAGTTTTCAGCGGGCGGTACGGCAATAACCCTCTCCACGACCGCTAACGCATACGACGTGCTTATCCTTGAGCGCTTTGGCAGCGATTACCTCGTCAGCAAAGTACAGGATTACCGGTAATGTTTGAACTGAGGTCTTCTCAAGGGGCTGGCGGTATTTGGGACGGTAAAGACAACATCACGCGCTCTGCGTGGCTTGATGGTAGTGCTGACTATTGGTCGGACACTTTCGCGGCCACGCAGAACCAAACGGCATGGACCTTCAGTGCTTGGGTGCGGCGGACTCGTTTGTCTCAAACTATGTACCTAGCAAGTGCTGGTAGTGGAGGCACCCGTCTGTATTTCAGTTGGCAGCCGGATGACACGTTTCTCATTCAATATTCGAGTAGTACCAACCTAACCGCTACACCTGTGTGGCGTGACTCAGAGTGGCAGCACATTCGTTGGGTGTGGGACACTGATAACGCCACAGCGGCTGACCGCATGCGAGTATACGTTAACGGTGTGCGTGTCACTTTTAGCGCAAATCCTACTGCGGGATTGACGCAAGGATTCAACACCGCCGGTGCCTCTATTAACGTCGGTAGGCTTGTAGGTGCTGCTGGCTACTACGCTGGCCTGATGGCTCAAGTAGCTTTTCTGTCCGGTGACGTAACCAGTAAGTGCGGCGAGTTCACTACGGTGGGCACGAACGGCGAGGTGTGGACACCTATCAGTGACGCGGCAATGGTTGCTCTTGCTAATGCCGCTGGCACCAACAGCTTTGTCATGTCAAGTGACATTGGTGACGGCACCGACGATAGTGCCAACGGCAACAACCTAACTGCTAACAGCATGTCCGATGCCGCCAACGGCAGCGCCGACGTACCCAGCAACCCTGGCACGGTGTGGTCAGTTTGTCAGGGAGGCGCGAACGGGAAGATTACAGAGGGAGGCCTGAAGGTTGACCCGCCTTACAGCGCAACGAATAGCATCCTAGTTGCCAACCTCCGCATACCAGCGACAGGTAAATATTACTTAGAGATAACACCTGACGGAGTTTACGCGTATCCGGGGTGCTACAAGTCGGGGGAAGAACGTGCTTACTATGCTGGCGTTTCTGCTGGCGAGAGCTTCGGATTCGGTGACACCACCGGACGTATCTACCAAAATGCAGGCATTCTCTCGACGCTGGGTGCGTACGCGGGTGGGTCGGTAATCATGATGGCTATAGACGCTGATGCAGGCGAGGTGTACTACGGGGATGACGGCACATGGATTGGCAGCGCGGACCCAAGCGCTGGTACTGGCGCCCATGTGACGGGTATCGATTTCGCCAACGAGTGCTGGTACGTATGTGTGGGGGATGGCGGCAACAACACAGACAAAAGCGTCATCACTACTCTTGACGCTGACCTCGCTCACAGCATCCCAACTAACTACTTCACCTTCCGACTAGAAAATTTTCCCGCACCTAGCGCGCAAGGTATAGACCATTTTAATGCAGTGCTGTTTACAGGTGACGCAACCAATAATAAGGATGTACTGGG
>Ga0209631_10003252_pt1 | contig 18880 bp, 17 predicted proteins | sample COG_08_FD_184752 | JGI IMG/M metagenome (GOLD analysis project Ga0209631, IMG submission 184752) | Pelagic Microbial community sample from North Sea - COGITO 998_met_08 (SPAdes) (version 2) | ecosystem: Environmental > Aquatic > Marine > Neritic zone/Coastal water | place: Helgoland, sampling...
TCCGATCTCGGCGATTGGAAAGCGGTCTGAGCCCATTGGACAGGGCTGACTTTGGACCCGCCTTTGCCGAAGGCTCCCGGCGCTCGGGCTAGCCGGATTGCTCAGCGCGTAGCAATTGATGCTCTCGAATGAGGCCCAAAAGCAAACTGATGGTCATCAAAATGATGATCAGAGTAAACGGGAAGGCGCTGGCCAGCGAGAGGGCCTGGACTGAGGATAAGCCGCCCCCTAAGAGCAAAGCGATACCGATCATGCCGAGTGAAATACACCAGAAAATGCGCTGAAACAGCGGCGTTTTGATCTTGCCGCCAGCGGCCATGGTATCGACGACGAGGGAGCCCGAATCCATCGAAGTGACGAAGAAGATGATCACTAAAAACAACCCCAATATCGAGGTAATTAAGGATCCTGGGAACTGTTCCAAGAAGATAAACAACGTCAATTCCGGCTGAAAATTACGTACGCTCTCCGCGACTGCGGTGACGTCCTCTTCGAAAAACTGCAGAATTGCGGTGTGGCCAAATATGGTCATCCAAAGCATAAAGATCAGCGATGGCGCCAGCAGTGCGCCGAGCACAAACTCTCGGACCGTACGACCTGTTGAGATTCTTGCAATGAACATTCCGACAAACGGTGAAAAGGCGATCCACCAAGACCAATAAAAGGTCGTCCAATCATGCATAAAATAATAGTCTTCTCGCCCAGACCAGCTACTGAGCACTGGCAGGTATTCTAGATAGGCCAATGAGTATCTGAAAAAATAGCCCAGGGTCTCCATGACCGGCGTCATAAAAAGAACAAACAAGCCCAAAATCACTGCCAGCACCATGTTGATTTCGCTGAGACGCTTGATGCCCCCATCAAGTCCTCGAACAACCGAAACAAGAGCAAGTCCTGTAATGATGCCCACTAAGACAATATTAGTGTAATCACCTGTTGGTAGTTCAAAAAGGTAGTTCAGACCTCCGGAGGCCTGCTCTGCGCCGTAACCGAGGGAAGTTGCTAAACCGAACAGCGTGGCAAAGATGGCAAGTATGTCGATGATGTGCCCAGGCCAACCCCAGATTCGCTCACCAAAGATTGGATAGAGCGCGGAGCGCATCAGGAGTGGCAGACCTTTGTTGTAACAGAAAAACGACAAAGACAATCCAATCACGACGTAGACAGCCCAAGGATGAAAGGCCCAATGATAAATGGTTGCTGCCATCGCCAGATCGCGCAGGGCTTGCGAATCAAGGTCTGTCTCGCCGAGCGGGGGCGTGATGGCGTGGTTCATCGGTTCTAGAACGCCATAAAACATAATCCCAATACCGATGCCCGCGGCAAACAACATCGAAACCCAACTCAGTAGATGGTAGCGCGCGACTGCATCTTGCCCGCCGATGCGGATGCGACCCAAGGGTGAAAATGCCAACGCCACACAGAAGATCAGAAATCCATTCATGCTGTACATGAAAAACCAGTCGAGTTCCTGGGTCAGAAAAAAGCGTAACGCGCTGAAGTTTTCAGCGGCCTGATTTGGAAACAACAACGTGACCAGGACAAAGACCACAATGGTGATACTACTGATTAAAAAAACCGGGTTATGAATATCAAGGCCGAGGCCTTGAAGATTGTCTTGCCCAACCTCGTAATCAGAGGTGTATAAATCTTCGAGCGCAGAAGGCTCGTTAGCTTCAGGAGGGTTTAAAGACACAGTAGGCTACCCGCGAAATCAGTGCAAACCGTAACACGAGTCCCCATCAGAGTCACATTGTGTATGAATGATCCATCGAATTGGGCTTAGCGCTTGCTTTGATTTGGCCGCCAAACGGCGCAATCAGCGGCGCTTGGCATAGCCCGTCGTCAAGCCCTGGTTCAGCAGGAAAGCCTGCGCACGAGGCGGCCTAAGTTCTGCCGGCAAGGATCTCTGCTTCGAAGTCGGCGAGTTTGTCCTTACCAAAAAACATAGCATCACCGGCGAAAAAGGTCGGGGAACCAAAATTGCCCCGTGCCACGGATCGCTCTGTGTTGGCGATGAGTCCCGACTTGATGTCCGGCAAAGAAGCGCCGTCGAAGATTTCATCCGCAGGTAGACCTGATTCCATTAAGGCTGCGTGAAAAACTTCGGGCTCATCCATTTTCTTGGGGACCGCCCACATGTGGTGATAGACCGCATTGATGTAGTCAAAGCAATACGCCTGGCCTTGGGCAAAAACAGCGCCCCGCATCAGCATGAGGGTATTGATTGGGAAATCTGGGTTCCGCTCATAGGCTGTAATCTGGTGGGCGCGTAAAAACCGCTCGGTCTCAATTTGGGCATATTCGGGCTTGTTGAGGATGCCTTGCATCGAGACGCCGGGTGAGACGTTGTTGGTGGCCTTGAAAACGCCACCTAAAAGAATGGGAACATACGTGATGGCTTGACCGATACGTGCTTCTAGCTGGGGCAAAACAAGGTGGCTAAGGTAGGCGTTTGGGCTGCCAAAATCATAGTGAAATTCTAATTCCATAAAGCCCTCGCTAGTGATTGGGATTAACTGTGAATGCCGCTTGAATGATGGGATGAGTCGGAGTGAGTATGCTAGGGTTTGTGAGCCTAGGCAATGCAGCCGGCGCTTAAAAAAGCGGAGGAAGTTTGAATGTCAGTTAGCCAACAACAAGAGGATCCAGGCGTCGCGCTTGATACCGGCACCGATGAACTGCTTTGCCGCGTCGCTGATGGCGTCGCTCTGGTTACTTTGAATAAACCGCATAAAAAAAATGCCCTTGGCGATGAATTGACGCCGGCGTTACGTGCGCTGTTACCTGTGCTTGAGCAAGATGCCCGGGTGGGCTGCATTTTATTGACTGGAGCCGGCGATGCGTTTTGTGCTGGCGGCGATGTCTCGGAAATGGGCCAGGGCAATCCATCGGCGAACCCCTCCGCAGAGTCCCCGGCTCCGACAAGTGTTGAACAACGGGTTGCAACGCTCACGGAGAAGCAAATGCAACTGACTCACCGCCTTTATCACCTGAAGAAGATTACGATCGCAGCATTGCCAGGCGCGGCAGCCGGTGCGGGATTGTCGATTGCCTTGGCCTGCGATTTGCGGGTGGGCTCTGAAAGGGCTTTTATTACAACCGCCTTTCGCAATATTGGATTGTCGGGTGATTACGGCGCGAGCTGGTTTTTATCCCGGCTTGTTGGCCTGGGTCGAGCCAAAGCGCTGTTTTATCGCGCAGACCGGCTTGATGCGGCGACCTGTGAGGCGTGGGGTATCTTTAATGCTGTCTTCAGTGAAGCGACTTTTCGGGCGGACAGCTTGGCCTACGCCAAAGACATTGCTCAAGGGCCGCGTCAGGCGTTGACTTTGATGAAGGCGAATTTACAAGCGGGGTCCGAACAGGATCTGAGCAGCAGTTTGGCGCTCGAAGCGAAGCATCTGATAGCGTGCTCTGGAACCGCCGAATCAAAAGAAGCAATCCGCGCATTTATGGAAAAGCGACCTCCGAATTTTGGTGTTTGAAACCCCAGCGTGAGGCTACTGCAATGACACCGTTGAAGACGGTTTTGAGTAAGTACCGTGAGATTGAGGACCGGGAAGGATTTTGGGGCTAGCAGCAGGATGGCAGAGACCGGATTTGCTGATTGCGCCGGGGTCATAATTTCGCTGAGATCAATCGATCCCGGCACAACAGGGAGCACGTGATGTCTACTAATGAACAAGTCGTCAGAAATTTTATAGAGGCCTGGTCTCGGCTTGATCCCGCTGAGCTGGCTGGGTTTTTTCATGAGTCAGGGGTGTATCACAATATGCCGGCCAAACCGGTTGAGGGCCGTGAGTCTGTTCAGTCGTTTATCTCTGGCTTTATCAGCACTTGGACCGAAACCGATTGGGAGATTTTATCCTTGTTCGGGGAGGGCGACTGGGTGATGTGTGAACGTATTGATCGGACGAAGACAACCCAAGGCCATGTCGATTTGCCTTGTTGCGGTGTCTTTCAAATGGAATCAGGTCAAATCAAGCTTTGGCGGGATTACTTTGATATGGGAACCTACCTACGCGCAATGGCCTCTTGAGGTGCTCTTTCCAGTGACGCCTTGGTTGGATCAAGCGCCTCAGTAAATAGCAGATCAAGGTGCCGCCGGCAAATGCTTGCGCCGAGATTCATCTAGGACGTCATAGCTGAATAAAGATAGGGTCAAAAGGCTGAGAACAGTGATTTAATGACCCTGAAAGTCGGGTTGGCGTTTTTCGAGAAAAGCTCGGACCCCTTCTCGTCCGTCCCTCGACATTGCGCATTCAGCAATGGCGCGTGTCTCATGCTCCATTTGGGTCTCGAGGCCTTGGTTAAAGCTATCGTTCAGCAGGGTTTTTACCGCACCCAAAGCGCGGGTAGGCCCCTGGCATAGTTGAGCGATTAATTGATGGGTTTCCTCAACCAGGGCATCGGCTGCAACAGCTCGATTAATCAAGCCCCATTGCTCGGCTTCAGACGCCGAAAGGATCCGGTTGGTCAACATCAGTTCTCTGGCTTTTCGGTCGCCGATACGACGGGGTAGAAAGTAAGTTGAACTGCCGTCCGGTGATAAGCCGGCCTGGGTATAAGCCATTGTAAATTTCGCAGATTCTGCGGCGATTGATAAGTCCGCGGCAACCGCAAGACTAAAACCAGCCCCCGCGGCTGTTCCTTGAATCGAAGCAACAACAGGTGCTCTGAGGCGAGTGAGGCGACTGATTCCATGATGAAGATCGCCGGCCATTTCACGAATCATGGCCCCAACGTCATCCCCTGCTGCACCAAATTCACCAATGTCTCCTCCTGCACAAAATAGCTTACCCTCAGCGTTGATCAAAACAGCGCGCAAGCCGCGGTGCTCTTCGCAGGCAATTGCCGCCAAGTTTAATTCTCTCGCCATTCGTGGATTCATTGCGTTGGCAGCTTCGGGCCGGGCAAGTGTGATCGTGGCAAGGGAATCTTTGATCGTAAATTTTAAGGTTTCGAACTCTTGATCCATAAGGTGCTTCTCGTTAGCCGTTCAGTGAGCAATATACCAAAAGTATCGGCTCTTGGAAGGTGCCAGCTTTCTGTGAGAAACGTTCTGATTTTAGGCCGTATTGTGTAGACTCTAGGCAGACCGAACGAGGAGGAGCCCAATGAGCGAAGCACTAGCGAAACCAGCCAGACCCGATCCAGAATCTGCGCCGTTGGATGAACTCGATCTTTTTTTACCGGATCTTTTTCATGATGATTATCACGTCAAGGTGTTTGAGCGGCTGCGAGCGGAGGACCCTGTTTATCATCAGGAAGTCGAAGAACTTGGTTCAACCTGGAACGTTACGCGCTACGAAGACATTATGGCGGTGGATACCGATCATGAAACTTTTTCTTCGGATGGATCGATCGTTGCGACGGATCAGGATGAAGATTTTGCGTTGCCCATGTTTATTGCAATGGATCCGCCGCGTCACGACCAGCAGCGTCGAGAGGTCAATGGTGTTGTTGCACCACGTAATCTTGCGGTGATGGAGGAGACGATTCGCGGGCGGGTTCAGACGATTCTCGCTGGGCTGCCCATTGGCGAAACCTTCAACTGGGTTGACGAGGTATCGATTGAGCTGACCACCCAGATGTTGGCGACCCTGTTTGATTTTCCATTTGAAGATCGCCGTAAGTTAACCCGTTGGAGCGATGTGGCCACGGCGGATGATCAGTCAGGCATCATTGAAAGTGAAGAGCAGCGGCGAGAAGAATTGACCGAATGCCTTATGTACTTCACCGAGCTTTGGAATCAGCGGGTGAATCAACCCCCCGCGATGGACCTTGTCTCGATGTTGGCGCATGGGGAGTCGACAAAGAATATGGATCCGATGGAATACCTTGGAAACCTGGTGTTGCTGATCGTTGGGGGTAACGACACGACGCGAAATTCGATTACCGGTGGGGTTCGCTTCCTGAATCAATTTCCGGATGAATATCGCAAGCTCACTGACAATCCCGGGTTGATTCCCAACATGGTGCCCGAAATTATTCGATTTCAGACGCCATTGGCTTATATGCGCCGCACAACGACAAAAGACGTTGTTTTGGGCGGAAAACACATACCAAAGGGCGGCCGGGTCCTGATGTGGTATGTCTCGGGCAATCGTGACAGTCAAATGATCGATCAAGCCGACCGGTTCTGGATTGATCGGCCCAAGGCGCGCCAGCAGTTGAGTTTTGGTTTTGGTATTCACCGATGCATGGGCAATCGTCTCGCAGAAATGCAGCTTCGAGTGTTATGGGAAGAAATACTGACAAAGTTTGAGCGAGTCGAAGTGGTTGGCGAGCCGTCCTATGTAAATTCTAATTTCGTCAAGGGTTACTCGCATCTTCCCGTTAGATTGCACGCAAAATAGCGAAAGATTCAGCCGGTTCAGTTATCACTGAGAGAGCCGTGAGCGAGTCTTGAAACATAGGATTGGCATCGGATGACGCACAACGGTAGTTATTGGTTCGACAGCCTTGCGCCGGACGACCTTGGCTTAGCGGCTGAACCAATGCCCACTCAAGTTGACGTGGCTATAATCGGTGGCGGCTATACCGGTCTTTGGATGGCCTACTATCTGAGCGAATACTGTCCTGACCTTAAGGTTGCAATTTTAGAGGCTGAAGTGTTTGGGTTCGGCGCCAGCGGTCGCAACGGAGGATGGTGCATGGGCACGTCCCATGATGTCGAGGCGCTATTGAGTCAAGTGTCCACTCGGGCCACCGGTCTGCGATTGGCCCGAGCGATGCAAGCGACAGTCGATGAGATCGCTCGCGTCGCGGATCACGAGCAAATCGATTGCCATTTTGAAAAAGGTGGCAACTTGATGGTGGCAACAAGCCCGTTCCAAGTTACCCAACTGCAAGACGAATTAAAGCACTTACACCAAGTCGGCTTTACCGAGGCTGACTATCGCTGGCTCGATGCGCCTGAGTCTCGGGCGCGGGTTGGAACTGCCAGTAACTTTGGCGCGATGTTTACACCCCATTGTGCTGCGATCCATCCCGCTCGATTGGCTAGGGGTTTAGCCCATCGATTAAAAGCCAGAGGGGTTCTCTGCCTTGAATCGACGAAGGTGACCGGTTACGTTTCTGGACGGGTCGAGACCAATCGCGGTGAACTTCGTGCTGACAAAATCCTCCGCGCAACCGAAGGCTTTACCCCCACCCTGAAAGGCCAAAAACGAGCGGTCTTACCGATCTACTCAATGATGGTGGCGACGGAGCCGCTCCCTGGGTCGGTGTGGGATGAGATTGGACTCGTCCACCGTGAAACCTTTGGGGATCCTAGACGGGTGGTGATCTATGGCCAACGAACTGCGGATGACCGGTTGGCGTTCGGCGGGCGAGGCGGTTACTACTTTGGTTCCAAAGTTAAGCCTGTGATCCCAGGGGATGATCCAGGACTTGATTCGGTCGCCCAATCCTTGAGAGATCTGTTTCCAGTGCTGGTTGATTACAAAATGACCCACCGCTGGGGTGGCCCCCTTGGGGTGAACCGGCATTGGCGACCGACTGTAACGTTTGATCCGGAAACGGGCCTTGGATCTGCCGGCGGCTATGTGGGTGAGGGGGTCGCTGCTTCCAATCTAGCGGCAAGAATTTTGGTCGACTTAGTCCGCGGTGAGGATTCGGAGATCTTAGGCTTGCCTTGGGTTGACGATCTTGCACGGAACTGGGAGCTCGAACCGGTACGCTTTTTAGGTGCTCGGATATTGCAATACGCAGCGGAGCGTGCAGATGCTAGCGAGGCTGAATTGGGTCGACCTGCGCGGTTTTGGGACGGTTTGTTTCACCGATTTGTTGATTGAATGGGAAAAGAGAAAGGAGCGATGCAATGTTAGATTTACACTACTGGCCGACACCTAATGGTAAAAAAGTCACGATACAGTTGGAAGAGTGTGGGGTAGAGTATCGAGTGGTGCCTTGTAATATAGGTCGGGGTGATCAGTTTACAGACGCGTTTTTATCCATTAATCCCAATAATCGAATGCCAGCATTGGTCGATCATGCGCCCGCCGATGGCGGTCCGCCGATCTCGATCTTTGAATCAGGCGCCATGATGCTCTATTTGGCTGAAAAAACCGGCCAATTTATGCCAAGTGATCCCCGGGGCAAGTATGAAGTGGTGCAGTGGGTCGTCTGGCAAATGGCCAATCAGGGGCCTAAGACCGGGGAGTGTGGTCACTTTCGCAGGTTGGGGGATACTGAAGGCGATCAATCCTATGCAGTGACCCGATTTACTGACGAGGTCAACCGGTTTTACGGGGTGCTCAACAACCAGCTTTACAATCAGCCTTATCTTTGTGGTGACCACTACACCATTGCCGACATGATCTGTTATCCCTGGTGTGTAAACTGGGCGGGGCAAGGTCAGGACATCAATGAGTTCAAATATTTCAAACGTTGGTTCGATGAGTTATCGGATAGACCGGCCGTACAGCGAGGAATGGCGGTCGGCAGCGACCTGCGTAATGACCCTGCTGCCATGTCGCCTGAAGAGCTCGCCAGTCTCAAGGCGATGCTCTACAACCAGCGTGCTCGGCCCGCACCGGATCAAGGTGGCTTGCTCTGATTGGAGAGCTCATGAGGTCAAGGCGCGCAGCGCATATCTACCTCGATGACGCTTTTATTGATTTCAACAGCTCGAGGACGAAGGGTGGTTGGAAAGCTTTCCGGGTTTTTCGTCGGTAAAGGTCTAGGTTCCTTGGCCGAGAAGGCATTTTGGGGTCATTGAAGGCCTTTCTCTTTGCCATGACAGACCTATTGTCCCCGCCGGAAGCCTACCTTGTGGCCCGAGGCCATTTGACGGCAGATTTATTCAAACGTTCGTTCAGTCCACCAGGGGAAGTATTCGGGCATATCGCTCGAGACTTTTCCTGGAAAAACCGGTGCCCGCTTTTCTAGAAAGGATTCAACCCCTTCAATGGCGTCTGCAGATTTACCGCGGTAGTAGATGCCTCGTGAGTCCACTTTATGGGCTTCCATGGGATGATCGGCGCCGAGCATTCGCCACATCATTTGACGGATAAGAGCGACGGAGACGGGTGAGGTGGATTCGGCAAATTCGTGCGCAAGATCGATCGCTGCGGGCATCAGGTCAGCCGGTTTATGAACGCTGCGGACGAGACCCCCGGCTTTTGCTTCTTCCGCGCCAAAAACTCGACCCGAGAAGGTCCACTCGAGGGCTTGTTGGATACCGACAATTCGAGGCAGGAACCAGCTCGAGCACGCCTCGGGCACCACTGCTCTTTTCGAGAAAACGAAACCGTAACGCGCTTCCTCAGACGCCAGGCGAACGTCTGTTGCACATTGGAGTGTTGCCCCGACGCCGACGGCGGGACCGTTACAGGCTGAAATGATCGGTTTTAGCGACTCGAATATTCGCAGGGTCAACACGCCACCGCCGTCTCGGCGTAATCCACCCTCTCTTCCAGGGGCATCGTTGTTAAAGGTATTACCGCCCCCGGAAAGGTCGGCGCCTGCGCAGAAGCCTCGGCCCGCGCCGGTGAAGATGATGGCTCTGATCTCGTCATCGGCATCCGCGGCATCGAGGGCAGAGATGATTTCGGCCTGCATTTGCCCGGTATAGGCATTGAGTTTGTCTGGCCGGTTCAGTGTAACCGTCAGGACGGGACCATTTTTATCGTAAATGATTTGTTCAAAGTTCATGGGTTTTCCTAGGCGTAGTGTTGAATGAAATCCGTAAACAGCGCGCGTTGTGCGTGAGAGCCTCCAAGTGACTGCAACTCCGGCAGGGCTTTTTGTAAATAGTGCACCCCGACGGCAGGTTCTTCGCTGGCAATGTGAATAATGCCCGATGCGAGGTCGGTGCCAATGCGCTGACAAAGTTTTGCTTGCTCCATCGAACCATCACTCCAAAGCTCAAAGGGCGCGATCAGCGCTGGGTCAGCGGCTTTGCCTGTGGTTCTCGCTTGTACCATCAAGTAATGCAACGCGATAAAAAGCAGCTCTTGATCGGTGGTGCGATGCTGAAAGTCCGTCAGCGCAAACCAACGATCGCCCACGTCAATGCCTTTCATTTCGAGTCGCCAGAGCAAACTTGCTGCATTGCAAACATCGAGATAAAAATCATCGCTTAAACAATCTGTGAGCTCTTGATCATAAAGATGGAGGGCTTCGCTGAGACGGTTTTGTCCAATGAACATCAGCGCTTTGTGCCAAATCAAATGGTTCCGAAAATTATTAGTCTGATCCCAGTGTCGATCGCACTGTTCTAGCCATTCAATGCCCGCACTGTAGTTTTTTTGCATCTCGTGAACGTGCCCAACCGCATGCGCCGCCCACATATCCATAGGCTCGGCGGCGACTGCTGCCTCACCGCAGGCAAGCGCGTCAGAGTAGTCACCGCATTCTTCGTGGCCAAAACTCAACATGCCCAGGACAAAACTTCTCCAAGGATGATCCTGAGGAAAATGTGGTAGCGACCGAGCAACAGAATCACGCATGCGGGCAACATCGCCTCGATAGAAGTGTAGATGATTTGCGGCTTTGAGCGCGATCAGATCAGAAGGATCGTTAACAAGAATCTGGTCAAGTATCGCTGTGACGGTTCGGGTATCGTCATGGCGCCAGGCCGCTAAGGCCTCAATGTGTTGCTGCTCACGCGCTGTTCCCCCGGCCGCTCGGGCAGCAGAGAGGCTTTGGTCGATAGCGTCCAAAAATCGTGGATCGCTCGCCGACTTGAGTTGATAGCCGCGAAAGACGTGGCCCATCACAAAGTTTGGATCCTGAGCTTGAATTTGCTCCAGGGTGGACATGGTGGTGGTGCGATAGGTGAGATACTGATCGATCACAGCATCGAACTGGGTCAAGGTCGAGGGATCATCAGCGGAATAGGGAATTGTCTGATCAATGACTGCCATGAACCTGTCCAAAATGTTGTTTAGTGGTCTTCATAAATTTGATTTCGGCATTGGTCTGGGTTCTCCCCAATATTGAGTTGCGGTGCGGAAACCGACCAAAGCGATCAATGATTAAAGCGTGGTCTTCAAATGACTTCAAGAAGCCCGTCAAGACCCCCTGCCAAGCCTTGTCAGATTTTTTCGTGATTTGCTCGAGTTGCTCAATGCCCACACGCTGCAGCTGAGGGTTCTCAGCATGATGAAAGGGGTGTAGCGCGAAAACTTTTTCTATGGGCGAGCACGATAAATCAAGGCGCGGCCAGTGCAGACGCTGTGCAAAATCCTGAGCCATAGGATCGAATGCATAGGCCTTTGCCGTCCCGCGATAGAGATGCCGCGAAAATTGATCGAGTAAAAGAATACGTGCCAAGAGATCTCGCGCGTCCCCTTGGGCATCTTTTGAATGAGGGCGTTGAGCCTCGATGTGATCATTAGAAAAACGTTGGATAATCTCTTTGTCGAGACGGGGTCCGGATCGATACCAGTACTTTTTGGCAGTACGGACTTCAGCCGGTGATTCAGCGGCAGCGCCAAACCAAAACTCAAGGATCGCTGCTGTGTTCACCGAGTCCATAGCCCACTTCCCCTTCCTCGATTCCCAAATAAGGCCTTAGGTAATGGACGCAAAGATACAGCGGCAGGGTATCGAGTAGCGCCACTGTCAACTTAAAAAGGTAGTTGCTGGTCATGAGCGAAAACAGTGTTGCTGCACTCATGGCCCCTGCTAAAAACTGAGCGCCAAAAGTGACCGCAACGACCATGAACGAATCTACGCCCTGACTGATAATGGTGCTGCCGTTATTACGCAGCCAGAGGTGCTTACCTTGGGTTAGGTTTTTCCAGAAGTGGAACATGAAGACATCACAATATTGGGCGGCGAAATAAGCGAGCATTGAGGCAAGGACTGCACCTGAGGTCGTCGCGTAGAGCAAGGCAAAAAGCTCGACTTCGCCTTGCACCGTGTCGCCGTTGGGAAGCCCGACGGGATCCGCTAGATTCAGGGTTTGCCAGGGCGCTTGGGTTGCGGCTGCCGGAAGCGCATCTCCAAGCCACATAAAGCCCAGGATAAAGAGATTGAGGCACAGTCCAAAAGTGACTAAAAAATTAGCGCGGCGCCGACCATACAGCTCACTGATCAAATCGGTGCATAAAAAAGTGATCGGATAAGGCAGCACCCCAACCGCTAGGGTCCAGGGGCCGAGCTCAACGAATCGTGTGATGCCCAATAGATTGAGCATGGTCATAGCGCACAGGAAGATCCCTGCTAGGATCAAAAAGACCCGCTCGCGCCGAATCAAAATCGTTTCGTTGGAGGGTTGCATCAAAGTCTCCTGAATGCCTGGGGTCGCTATGACTCGATTTGCCCCAAGTTGCCGTGAAGCACAGCCCCATTGATCACTGGGTTTTCTGCTGCAAAAAATAAAAGGTCAGCGATCTCTCCAGGTAAAACCAAACGGCCAAAAGTACTCCCCGACGCAATGTCTTGGAGCACTGCCTCATTGTCGCCAACGTGGGCGCGCAGCATCTCAGTGTCGGTAAAACCTGGGCAAACGCAGGCGGTATGAATCTGTGTCCCCGCCAAGTCCTGACAAGTTGCGCGCATCATTCCCAGCACGGCGTGTTTGCTGGTGACATAAGTAAAAGAATTAGCCACGGCTTTTTCAGAGAGCGTTGAGCCGACATAGATGATTGCGCTGCCTTGTTTCATGAAGGGCAGCAAATGGTGATTAAGCCTCTGGGGCGCTGTGACATTGAGATTCAGAATGTCACCAAGCATAGCGCCAGAGACTTCTTTGAGCCCTCCAGACTCGAGCTTTGCCGCATTATGAATGAGTACAACGGAGTCAAGGGGGTCGATTTTTGGAATCACTTCGGTATCAAGGATTTCTCTGACGTCACTGGCCGAGAGATCGATAGGGACATCACAAACGCCGTCGATGCCTGCGCTGGATCGCGAAAGGTTAAAGACTTGGTAGCCTGCTGCCGCGAAGGTCAGGGCTGCCGCTTTGCCAATGCCCTTGCTGGCGCCGGAGATGATCGCGGTCTTCATGTTGCCCGCCACTCAGCGCAGCCATCTTGCCCGGGACTTGATGACACCTTCACGGTGATGGCCTGGATGTCGTGATCAGTGACAGCCTTGATGGATAAAATTTTGTTTAAAAAGTAATGCGAGAATTCTTCAACGGTGGTGTTTGCGATGGGCAGAATCAAAACGTCCCGAGGCAAAAATGGAATGCGTTCTCCATTAAAAACGGCAATGGTGTAGTCGTCTTCCTCCAAAATTTTGAGATGTGGAGACAGTGCAGGCAGCAGCATTTTCTCATCAATCTCGTCGCACAATGCACGTATTTGCTTTTTGATAACGGCGTAATCGAACATAAGGCCAGAATCGTCTACCGGCGCTGTGACCGCACAAGCCACTTGAAAATTGTGCCCGTGTAAGTCTTCGCGCTCGGTGGCGCTGAAGATCGTAAAGTGCGCCGCCGAAAAGTTCATGGCCTGCTTAGCGACCTCTATCCGGGCCAGTCGTATCGCTTGTGTCATACGTAAACCTCAATCGTGTCAGAGAGTGTATCGCAGTCAAAGTGAGGGTGCGACCACCCTAGGCAAGACTAATCGTATTTGAGAGACTGGAGGTCAACCACTGGGAAGAAAAGCCAATGCCTCGTCTGACTCAATTAGATCGATCGATTTCAGGGAAAGTTGCCATTATTACGGGAGCCGGAAGCGGTATGGGCCGGGCGACGGCGCAGCTGTTTGCTGATGAAGGCGCCAGTGTGGCCTTAATCGATGTCAACGAGGCGGGACTCGAGGCAGTCGCCCAAGAGATACGAGAAGCGGGATATCCAGTGCAATCCTGGGTTCTAGACCTAACGGATCGCGATGGCATCGTCAGAGTGGTTCAAGAAATTGCCTCGCATTTCGGGGGAATCGATATCGTGATTAACAACGCCGGTATTTCGATACCGGCGCCGATGGACAGCGACCACTACATCGATGCGTGGGACAAGGTCGTCAGTGTGTTGTTAACTGCTCAAACCTTGATGGTGCGAGCGGCCCTGCCTTATCTGAGAGCGTCAGAAGGTGGGCGGATCGTCAATATTGCCTCCACAGAAGGTTTGGGTGCGACCAAGTATGGCGGTCCGTATACCGCGGCGAAAACGGGTGTGATTGGGTTGACCCGCTCAATGGCTGTTGAGTTCGGCCGAGAAGGGATCACTGTCAATTGTGTTTGTCCGGGGCCTATCAATACGGGGATGACGGCTGCAATTGATGCCGAAGCAAAGGTCATCTTTGCCAAAAGACGTACTGCAATTGGTCGTTACGGTGACCCAGAAGAAGTCGCCCACGCCACCCTTGGTCTGGTGTTACCTGCGATGCAGTATGTGACCGGGGTGGTTCTGCCAGCTGACGGTGGTTTGACGATCAAAAATGCTTAATCGGGAGTTCATTGCGACTGCCAGCGCTCGAGGTCATACGCCGCGGTGAAGGGCCTGCTGTGGCAAGTCAGCTTGGTTCCTTGAAATGGATTAGCAGGGCTGACATTCAATGAAGGCAATCAGTTCAGGCGGACTGAGGTGCGTTTTTGATTGGAACGCGGTTGTCAGATCTATTAATGCTCTGTCTATTACTGCTCTATCTAAAAATCTTTGTCTATCAATCTTTATCTATTAATGCTCTGTCTGTTAATGCACTGTTCAATTAACGCTCTGTTCAATGTCCACTCAGTCCATCGATGCTCAGCCTATCAACACTTCGGGCACGGTGATGGACTTCATTCTCAGGTATTCACCGAAAGATTTCGCCTGGCCATCGATACGATTATTTGAGGAAACCCCATCTTTTAAAATGCCTCGTATGTAGAAGTTGAGAGATCGCATATTGGGTAGCTCGTAGCGTTCAATGTCGTATTGAGCCACGTCCGGGCACAGGCGCTTGAATTCATCAACGGTCAGATAGTCGTGAAGAAAGGCGTAACTGACATCATCCTTCGCCCAGACTCCGCAGTTGGCGCAGCCGCCTTTATCGCCCGATCTCGTTCCGAACAGGCGGCCGAATGGGACATCGATCGTGGGCCCGCTGGGTAGCGGTGCCAGGCTGACTGGGGTTTCTTGATAGTACTTGGGTTCAAAATTCAATCGTTGGGTGGGCAGTACCTCGATGGTTTTTCCATCGATATGAAGCCGCTCCGTCACTTTTTGACTGTCGATCAGGGCGGGCCAGTAGACGATGGTAGGCGTTCCGCCGCCCATACTGTTACCTCGACCGGTATTGCCCGGCACAGTTGCTAATGCCAGCTCAGTGATTTTAGCTTGAAAGAGTCGTCCTACCTTCTTCGGGTCAGAAGAAATACAGGTGACCCGCAGCGCGGCGTGACCCTCCTCGTTGGTGGTGGGATTATCTTTATCCGATCGAATGAGCTGTACTTCGACTTCGTCGAACTGTTCCTTACCACCGAGGTTGTGAAAAATTTGCTCGAGGTAAAGTGTTGCTTTTTTTTCAATATCGAGACCCGTGAGTAAAATTTCCACACCATTTCTGAACAGACCTTTGGTATTGATGCAGACTTTATGGGTCGGTGGGGGGCTGCTGCCGCGACACCCAGAGACTCTGACCTGATGCTCGCCCACATCTTCTATTTTTAGCGTATCAAAATGCGCGATCACGTCAGGGTTGTAGTAGGCAGGGGTTGAAATTTCATACAACAACTGGGCGGTGATCGTTCCGGATGAGACCAGTCCGCCGGTGCCTGGATGTTTGCTGATGGTGAAACTTCCATCGGATTCTATCTCAGCAATGGGATAGCCAACGTTGATATAGGTGGGTACTTCCTCAATAAATGAGTAGTTGCCCCCACAGCATTGAGCGCCGCATTCGATGATATGACCGGCAGTTAAGGCTCCGGCGAGCGCATCATAATCGTTTCGTGCCCAATTAAATTTCCAAGCGGCAGGACCGATGACCACAGCTGCATCAGTCACCCTGGGACAAATCACAATATCGGCTCCAAGATCTAATGCCTCTTTGATGGACCAGGCGCCAAAATAAGTATTGGCCGTGACCACCTCGTTCTCACATTCGCTGAGGGGCCTGTTTTGATCAATGTTGACGAAGGCTTCTCCGTCAGCTTGTAGCGCACTCAGTTCAGGCATCAGGTCATCGCCGTCGATATAAGCAACTTTTGCGGTAACGCCTTTTTCCTGGAGTATTCTTTCGACTTCAACGGCCATGCCGGCGGAGTTGAGGCCGCCAGCATTGGTGACGATTTTGATGCCCCTGGCCATGCACAGTTCGACCACATCCTCGAGTTGTTTAAGAAAGGTGCCAACGTAACCCATATGGGCGCCGCGTTGTTCGCGCTGATCATAGAGAATTTTCATGGTCAATTCAGCGAGATAGTCGCCGGTCAAGACGTCGATGGGGCCACCTTCGACCATTTCTTTAGCGGCCGCCAGGCGATCGCCATAAAATCCGCTGCAATTTCCGATTCGAATGGTTTCTTTCATAGAGTTCTCCTTAGGTGGCAATGATTCACCAACGTCTAGAATTTAAGCCTGATCCACCCAGTTAGGTTTGCGCTTTTCCCGGAAGGAGGCCATGCCTTCAGCCCCTTCCTCGGATTGAAACATCGCAACGCTCCACTTCGCGGTTTCTTCAAAGGCGTCCTCTCGGGGGCGACCCGACATGGTTCGAACGAGGCGTTTGCACTCTTTGACGGCGATTGGGCCGCCGAGGTTAATCATGGCAACTTCTTCATTAACCGAGGCAATCAGTTGGTCGGCTGGGACCGCTCGATGGGCAAGGCCAAACTCAGTGGCTTGAACGCCGTTAAAGCGCTCACCGGTGATGAACAGTTTCATAGCATGGTGAGTTCCCAGTTTCGGTAGGCAAACCACACTGATGACCGCAGGAATCACGCCGATCCTAACCTCAGAAAAGCTACAGATCACGTCATTGACGATGACGACGATGTCCGCTGCGCCTACTAGGCCGAGTCCCCCCGCAAAAGCCGCGCCATTTACCGCAGCAATGACCGGTTTTGGGCTGTCTTGGATCGCTGCGAGCACTTGTGCATAGGGCACGGATTCTTCGCCAGAAATTGAGGCGCCCGGAGGACTTTTTAGATCAGCGCCGGCACAAAACGCGGGCCCCTTGCCGGTGATGACAATAGAGCGGACACGATCATCAGCATTGGCAGCGCTTAAATGGGCATAAAGTTGGTTTACCAGAGCCGCGGAAAGCGCATTACGATTTTCGGGACGGTTCAGGGTAATCCAAGCCGCGCCGTTTTCAATGGTGTAGAGAGTCGCTTGGGTTTCATCCATGGGTGGTTCCTTATTCTTCTTCTTGGGCCATTTCGATCAGCAGTTCTCCGTTGGCAACTTGATCGCCCTCGTCAACTTTGATGGCAGCAATTGCGCCATCTCGGGGCGCCACGATTTGATGCTCCATTTTCATTGCTTCGAGAATCATCAGCGTTTCACCCTGGGTGACAGCAGCACCAATGCTGGTTTTGAGCGCGAGTACTTTGCCAGGCATTGGTGCGGTCAGGCCTCCACCCAGATCGCTGGCATCTTTTCTTGGGAACCTAGGCAGACAGTGCAAGGTGACATCCCCCTCAGGGCCATGAACCAGCAGTTCGTCATCCTGACGGTCAACGTTAAATTTGACCCGGCGAGCCCCAATGCGGCAGTCAACCAGCCCCTGTCCTGCTTCAAAAATTTCGACATTGAAGGTCGTACCCGAAATATCGAAACTGAGGGTCTGATCCCGCAGGGTGCGATATTCAAGATTTAAGACCTCCTCTCCAAACGACACGGCGAAGCGCTGGGGTGGCAAATGTGAGTTGCGCCAGCCCCTGGGAATACCTTTGAGCACCTTCGCGGCTTGCCCCCGCTTCGCCCTGAGCTCGACCGCCGAGGCGATGGCGGCTTGTCTGAGATAATCTTCCGAGGGCGTCTGGCTGCGATCAGGATTAACCCGTTCAATAAAGTCAGTGGTGGTGTCGCCGCTGATAAAAGCAGCTGTGCGCAGAGTGGCGACGAGAAAATCGCGGTTGGTGGTGAGGCCTTGGATTCGGGTTGTCTCTAAAACTCGCGCTAAGCGCGTAATGGCCTCGTTTCGAGTCTTGGCGTGGACAATGACCTTAGCAATCATTGGATCAAACTGGGTACCAATAATGCTGCCAGCCTCGATACCTGAGTCAAAGCGCGCCTTCGCGACGGTTGACGGTTGCCACGCCTTGACTGTTCCAGGTGAGGGCAGAAAGTTTTTAGAGGGGTTCTCCGCATAGAGTCGCGCCTCAATGGCATGACCCTCGATCTTTAAATCCTCTTGTGCAAAGGTTAATGCCTGTCCCTCAGCCACTCGAATTTGCTCCCGGACAAGATCAAGGCCCGTAATCTCCTCGGTAATCGGATGCTCAACTTGTAGGCGGGTATTGACCTCTAGGAAGAAAAACTCCTCGCCGGCCAGCAAGAACTCAACTGTGCCTGCCGAGTAATAGCCAATGGCTTTAGCCGCAGCAACCGCAGCCTCACCCATGGCTGCACGAATGCTGGGTGTTACCGCGGGGGATGGTGCCTCTTCGATGATTTTTTGGTGACGACGCTGGATCGAACACTCTCGCTCAAAGCAGTGCACAACGTTGCCATGCTGATCTCCAAGGACTTGAATCTCGACATGGCGGGATTGGTTGAGCCAGCGTTCGAGAAAGACCGTGTCGTCTCCAAAGGCAGAACCTGCTTCTCGCTTGGCAGAAGCAACCGCGGCTTCGAGCGCTTCCGGGGTTTCGACAACACGCATTCCGCGCCCGCCGCCGCCGGCAGATGCTTTTACCAAAACGGGATAGCCAATTTTAGCGCCGGCTGCTTCCAAGTCTTCATTTCCCGTGAGAGCGATGGCGTTCAAGGTGGGAACACCGGCCTTTTGCATCAAACTTTTAGCAGAAAGCTTATCCCCCA
>Ga0209631_10003258_pt1 | contig 18847 bp, 10 predicted proteins | sample COG_08_FD_184752 | JGI IMG/M metagenome (GOLD analysis project Ga0209631, IMG submission 184752) | Pelagic Microbial community sample from North Sea - COGITO 998_met_08 (SPAdes) (version 2) | ecosystem: Environmental > Aquatic > Marine > Neritic zone/Coastal water | place: Helgoland, sampling...
CGTCGCGTAGATTCGCTTGAGCTTTGACAGCAGATGTTTGTCCGCGCCCAGCGCCGTCGCCGCTCCCGCGACGCCCCCGGCGCCGCCGTCGACGAGGATGACGACGTCGCCGTTGCGGGAGAGGTCCGCTCGCGCGGCGCCGACGACGACATCGTCGCCGAGTAACTCGCGGCATCGCGACACCACGCGGTCGCTCATGCCGACCTCCACCTGGAGCGCGAGGTGATGGGTGGCGGGCGGCGGCGTTGGGTGCGGGAACCAGCACTGCGGCGCCGCCGGGTCCCTCTCGCGCGCCTCTTCGAACTTGCAAACGCCGTATCGCTCGAACGTCCAGCACGCCTGACGCTCGGCGATCGGGACGTGCGCGTCCGGGCAGTCGGGACGCGCGCACGCGGCGGCTCCGTCGGCGCCCCCTCTGCAAAACTTTTTGCACAGGAGCCTCTCGCCATCGGCGGTTCTCGGCGCGGTCTCCGCCTCCCTAGGAGGCGCCCTGATCGCGGCGAGGCAGCTGATGGTCGGATCGGCATCCGGGTCGTCCCCAGCGAGCATCGCCCGGGGCTTGGTCATCGTCGCGTGCGCTTTTATGACGTGTGGCGGCGCTGATGTCGAGCGTTTATTCTTGGGGGCTTGGCTCGCGGCGCAGCTACGATATTTGCCACCGTCATCTCTTCGATAGTGACAAACCCCGGGCACCGCCCTCACAACCCGACGTCGGTCGACATGCTGCGTCGTCTCGTCACCTCCGTGGGCGCGGCCGCGGTTCGCCAGGCCCGCGGCCCGGTGAACCCCGCGCCCGTCGCGTCACGTTCCGTCGGCGGTCTCATGGTGGTGCGTCCCCCACGTCGCCCCCACCAAGAAACAAAACCCCTAAATCCGCTCGTTTGAGGGATAATCCCGCCCCGCCACGCGCCCGTCGCTGACCCCGATCTCCCCAACGACGTCCTAAAAACAGCACCGCGACACCCCCGACAACAACGATTCCCTCAACTGGGACTTCCCCGAGGCCGCCATGCCCATCGTGCACAAGATCCTGGAGCGCTACCCGCCCAACTACAAGCGATCCGCCATGATCCCGCTGCTCGACGTGGCGCAGCAGGCGAACCAGGGCTACCTCTCGGTGCAAGCCATGAACAGGGTGGCGGAGATGCTCGAGGTGGCGCCCATCCGCGTGTACGAGGTGGCCACGTTCTACTCCATGTTCAACCGCACCAAGGTTGGCAAGTACCACGTCATGGTGTGCGGCACCACCCCGTGCATGCTTCGCGGCTCGAGGGACATCGAAAAGGCGCTGAGTGACTACATGGGCGTGAAGAAATTCGAGTCCACGCCGGATGGCCTGTTCACGCTCGGGGAGATGGAGTGCATGGGCAGCTGCGTCAACGCGCCGATGATCGCCGTCGCGGACTACTCCAACGGCGTGGAGGGATACTCGTACAACTACTACGAGGACCTCACACCGGCGGACGCGGTCGCCGTGGTCAAGGCGCTCAAGGCTGGGCAGAAACCGCGCGTCGGATCGCAGCACAGGGACAAGGCTGAGCCGATGGGCGCGGGGGCGCAGTTGACGCTGACGGGTGAGCCGCGGGGGCCGTACTGCCGGGACCTGGCGAAGGTGAAGGCGGACATGGAGGCGGCGGCTGCGGCGGCGGCGGCGGAGGCTGCCAAGGCGGAGGCGGCGAAGAAGTGATGACGGACGATGGAGCCCGAGCCAGACGGGTTTGGTTACGAGTATTCCATTGCCAAAAGTTTTTTATCGACGCCGCCCCCGTGCCCGGCGGCTTCCTGTGCCTTAACGTTGTAATCAATGAAGTCGTTTTCGATATAAATTGTCAGTCGAATAATCATAACCTGGTGTTCATGCGAAGCACCGACTTGGTCGCCCCGCTCTTGCCACCGCCGCCCGGCCTCCACTGCTTCGTGATCTTCGCCCTCCCTTCCTTCTCGCGCCGGCGCTCCTTCCACCGCTGGAGCTCCTCGGGATCCGCCATGTGCTCAGGGAACGGGTTCATCGGGCCTTTGTTCGGCTTCGGTGGGGCCCACGGGTACTCCGCGGGTGGCTCCGGCACGAACTTCGGGTCCGGGCCCTCAGGTTTGTATTTGTATTCCCCGCACACGCCGCCGAGGTTCTTGGGACCGCTCAGCGTTTTACCCGTCACGCCAGCGCCGCCCCGCTTGGCGGGCGCCGTGGGTCGCCAGTCCGGCTTACCCGACATGAGCTTCTTGCCGTGCGCGGCCCGCGCGGCGTCCGCCTTGCGCTCCGCGTCGTAATCCGTCGTCACGTATTTGTACTCCCCCGCGCTTCCCCCCGCGCCTTTCTTCTCCCCGAGGGTCTGCCCCCGCGTGCCGTAGCTGCCTTTCTTGCCCGGGGCGGTGACGATGTTCCGCGGCTTGGGCTGCGTGCTCGGGTCGCCCTTGCGCAGGCCTTTCGGGGGATCGCCGTCCGCGGTGCCCCAGCCGTGGAAGGGCTCGCCGTCCTCGTTCTCGAACGGCTCGCCGAGGGTGCCGCCGTACCCGCCCAATCCGCTGCTCTTTTTGGGCATCCCCGCGGGCACCAGCGGGCCTTGGATGCGCCCAGCCTCAGCCTTGGCGCGCGCCTCGCGCTTCTCCTTCGCGCTCACCTGGAACGGCTCCTTCTGGTACAGGGGTTTGAGCCTGTCGAAAGCCGCGTCGTTGCCCTTGCCGCTCCGCGCGGACGGCGCCTTCATGTTCACGCCCCGCAACCGCGTGTTGCCCTGCGCGAGCGGATCCTTGCCGGTGTACGGGACACCGACGTTGAACGAACCCGGGTCGCTGAAGTTGCCGTACTTATCGGGGCCGACGGGAACGTCGTCATCCGCCTCGGCCACCGGGATGGGTTTGGCGGTGTCCGCCGGGGGGGCAGCCTCGGGAGCCATGCTTCCGCGTGCGTGCGTGACGGGCGCCCTCGGAATTGACGGGCGAGTAATCGGGAGACGCGAGCTTCTCCTTCCAAAACCGGCTCGTCGTCGACAAAATTTTTGTTTTGTCCCTCTCCCCTGTTTACAAACCCTCGTTCGTTTTCTCGCCAGCCTGTGCGCGCAGGGTCGCGTATGGGCAAACAGTGCAAAAACTCGGCTTTGCTCGGTTGGGCGGGAATTCAAGTTTTGGCAAAACCAAACAAAGTCACCAACGGGGCGAAGCGCCGTTCGAACGCGCGATTGGTGGCACTTCGAACGCGCGCGAACGGCGGCGAGAGAAGCGAGATCCGTTTGGGTGGATCAGGGATCACCCGAGTGGAACGAACACGAGGCATCGGAGCGTCCTTCGACTGAAGAAGCGCGCGTCCGAGCTTTGCCATCGGGCACCGACTTCCTTTTCCCTCGCGCCTTCGTGTTCGAGAGGGAAGGCGCTCGCGGGCGGGAAAGGCGGGCGGGATGAAGGTTATGCAGCGCCGAATCCTGCTCGCGCTCGTCGCGGTGCTGTGCGCCGCGATCGGCGTTCAAGGTTAGTCCCCGTCTACGACCCGATCGCGCGATGAAACGCCGCGACGCGAGCGCGATCGCGACCCGCGCGTGGACCCTCCTCCCACGCAGGGGCGGGGCTCGCCGGCGATGAACAAATTAACCAACCTAACAACCGCAGCCGCGAACCCGACGCTGACCACGCGCGTTCCCCCCAATCTCCGCAGCCGGATGCGAGTACCACACCAACTGCGCCGCCTGTGTGGCCGATACCACCTGCGGATGGTACGCGATCGCGATCGAACGTCGCGCCCGAGTCCCGATTCGATTCCCGCCCCCGGCCCTTTTTCAAAGAGCCTCTCATCAAAAGGGGCCCTTTGCCGAAGTTAAATTTTCCCGCCCCCCCTGAGAAGTGATCGCTCCTCAGTCTCCTTCCTCTTCGTCGCGCGGCGATCTGACCCATCGATCCACCCCACCCCCGTCCACGCCAACGCAGGTGCGGTAACGATCCGTTCTCCGCGGGCGGCTACGGTTTCACCGTCCAAGGCGACCACACCGAGGGCAACCCTTACAGCGCCGACGCCTACATGGTCGGAGGCGTCGGCAAGGTGAAACTCCTCGGGACGTCCTCCACCGCCTCCCCGGGGCAGCCCCCAGACAACCGCGTGGTCATCGGCCAGAACACCCGCTTCACCAAGCAGTTCCGCGGCTACTCCTCATTCGATCAGGGCGGATACCCCATGGGCGAGAACCCGTTCAAGATCGTCGTGGAGGTGAGCGGCACGTACACCCTGGAGATTGTTCGAGTCTACAACGACACCTACATGGAGGTCAAGGACCACCAGGTGAACATCCCGGACTACATCCCGTTCACCCTCGGCACCCCACGGGGCCGAGGCGCCCTGAAGTACGGCCCGGAGGAGTCCGAAGTGATTTTGCCAAACTCGCAATCGCGAGAGCAGCTCACCATCGTGTGCAAGAAGGCATACACCGCATCCACCGTGAACGACACGGACGCGTGCAAGTTCACGAAGGAGCTCAAGGTTGGCTACTGGCTCGTGCTGGACAAGGCTGACCCTGTCGTTCACAGGGTCATCACCAGCATCAAGTCTGACTACGAGCTCACCGTCGACGCGGATTTTACCCTCTCCAGTGCCACCGCCACCGATGACCTCACGCACTCGGGCACCGACTTGGCGGCGGTTGGCGAGTGGACGTGGGTCGCGTGCCCGCCCCGCATCGGCAAGCGCGCCACCGGCATGGGCACGATCGAGACGCACGCGGATCAGACGACTGACTTTAAGGACTCTGGCGTCATCCAGGCTGGCCGAGCTTTGACCACCGGCTGGCTCGGCCGAGCGAGCGGCGCGGCGACGATGAAGAAACACCGCCTCGTCGGCCGCGGCACCCGCTTCGAGACCCAGTTCGGCGCCGAGACCCACTGGGCCAAGATGGAACCCGGTGCGTACTACAAGGAAGGCCCGTGGATGTCCGTGCAGCTCAACGGCGACTGGGAGACGGTGAAGATTGCCGCGCTCGGATCCACCGGCACCTACGGTGAGTACATCTCGGTGCTCGAGAACTCCTTCTCCGAGCCCTTGCTCAAGGCGACGCACTACCACTGGTACACCATGCTGTCCAAGGGAACCGGTCGCATCCGATCCTACGGCAAGCGCGTCGTGTCCAACGCGTGGTCCAACATCGAGTTTTCCTCCACCGCGGGCGAGGGCACCACCGAGGGCTTGTACGGAAACACGCGCTTCCTCACGCAGCTCCGCACGGGTTTCACGATCACCGCGTGCGGCCAGACGCGCATGGTCAACAGCATCCAGTCCGACGTGGAGCTCACCATCGACAGGCCGTTCACCCTGGGTAACCGCGAGTTTATCGCCGCGTCGGGATCAACGGCTCGCGCCGACGACATGTACGTCCGAGGGCTGACCCGGTTGATGCCCCTCTGGCCCCGCGGCGTCACCGTGCAGCTCATCGTCACCCACGTCGGCACCGGCGGTAACGTCCGCTTCAAGTACCACGTGTGGTGGAAGACGTTCAAGCACACCGACGACGGCGACGGCAACTCGCAGGATGACTCGTGCCCCACCTCCACCATTGAGGCCGCCGCCTCCGGGGACGCGGGTTGCGGCATCACCATGCCCTACGACTCCTGGTACCAGCTCAAGGACATGGAGCTCCAGAAGGAATTCGGCGTCTACGTCAAGTTCAACAAGTGCGCCGTGGGCGCGGGCGGCACCGGTCTCCCCAAGAACTCCGAGTCCACCGGAGCGTGCAATTCGGCCTCCTTTGCCAAGTTTGACCAGTGGAAGATTCACGTCGCCGACGTCGAAAACTGCGAATATTACATCTCCACCGAGGGCGAGCGTTTCATCACCGACGATAACGCCAACCCCCCCGTCTGCTACAACTACGGCAAGTGCATGCCCATCACCACCGACGCGACGACCGTGTCCGAGGCGCAGAAGCGACCCCAGCTCACCGCCCCCGGCCTCGTCCAATTTGACAAATCCACCGCGACGCTCACGTCGGTGATCGACCCCAACGACGGCAACCGCAACGCCAAGTTCACCTCGGACGTCGAGCCCGGCGACATCATCCGCGTCATGAAGACGGGCGGATCCGTCGACATTCGCGTCACCGGCATCACCTCCGACACCGAGCTCCTCTCCGATTACCTCGATGACGTCGACACGACCACCGCGTACAACTACAAGATTCTCAAGTGCGCCGCCGGTCGCATCGACGGCGCTAACCACGACGCCATCGACAACACCGGCGGCGCCGCGCACGTCCCCGACGAGAGCGCGCTCGCGTACCTGCCCCACCCCGAGCATTCCTTCTACCAGACTTGGTCGTACAAGTACTGCGAGATTGACCCCGGGTGCTGCGGCTTCCGCGTGTCGAGCATCGTGCAGCCGCAGCAGTTTGGCTATTACCACGTCAAGCCCGATCACTCCAACTACAACCTCCGCATCGCGGTTCACACCGTGAACGATAACCTCGACCTGTACACCAGGCGCGACGACGACGGCGGCGGAAGACCGGACACCACCAACTACCACCTAACCTCGGTTCGCGAGTCCGTCCCGTGGGCCATCGACGAGGACGAGTACGATTTCGCCTGCGTGGCGCAGACGCTCAAAAAGTCGGTCCTCGCCGGTGAGTACATCGGCGGCGACGCCCCGACGTACGACAGCGCCCTCGCGCAGTACACCCAGCACGACAACAAGCCCAACTGCGAGAAGTGGGTGGTCGGCGTGATGGGCGATAACAGGTACCCGCAGACTGTGGGCGCGTCGGAGTACTCGGCTCGATTTTACATCGAGTTTAACTTTCCCGATTTCGCATGCGAGGACTCGGGCGAGGACGCCGAGGACATCGGGGGCTTCCTCTCCGCGTCTCACAAGAAGAAGTGCATCCAGAACAACCTTCGTTTCGTGCGCGACGCCGACGTGGTGCTCAACAGCGCCGACTCGCCCAAGTGGGTGGTGAGGCTCACCGAGACCAAGAAGCGCCAGGGCGGCCAGTACGTCAAGTGGCGCGACGCGGGCGGCGCGAGCTACCCCAACGCGCAGCGCTCCGGCGCCGTGTGGTGGCACCGCAAGGTTGCCATCTGGGACGGCTTCGAGACGAACTTTGTGTTTCAGATCACCGACCCGTCGCAGTGCGGCGGCGAGGATAAGATTTGCGACGGCGGCGACGGTTTCGCGTTTGTCATCACCAACGACGCCAGGCAGGAGCACGTGGACTACAACTCCAACCAAGGCTGGGACTGCCCTGACCCGAACTCGTGCTCCATCACCGACGGCCTCATCGGCTGCCCCGCCGACGGCCTCGGCTACGCCAACTCGAAAAAGTCCAACACGGTTAACTATTTCGGCGAGTGGCAGGAGTGCACCTTCGGCCTTCGCAAGGCGCTCGCCGTCGAGTTTGACACCTTTTACAACGTCGAACGTCGCGACCCCAAGCAAGGTAAGCAGCACTGGTGGATCAACGCCACGGAGTACGTCTCCTACAACGATAACCACCTCGGCGTCTTCATGACCACCGAGCCCAAGTACGCGCATCAGCCGTGGGGCGCGTCGCAGCCCGAGCTCAAGGCGCTGCACAGCGACGACGAGAACGGCGCGCACTTTGGCTCCACCCCGTCGGTACCCACCATGGCGGACTTCCAGGAGCACACCGTGAAGATTCGATACACCCGGGGCTTCACCACCGAGAAGCAGGGCAGCGGCAAGCTGTCCACCACGGATATCGTCACCGCCGACGCCGACCGCCGCAGGCTCAAGGGCAACCAGCTCACCAAGTTCAAGACGGAGCTTCGCACCGGGTTCGAGTTTGGCTACGCATCACGCGTCAAGGCCAACGTCAAGGTCAAGCTCAACCGCGACGTCACCTGCCAGGACCCGGAGACGGGCTCCCTCGCCGCGGCGTGCCGCCAGTCCCCGCCGGTTGCCACCACCGGCTTCGGCGACGACGGCGAAGTCACCCGCGTCATCAAGGTGATTGACGACGACGAGGCTAACCTCGAGGATACCGACACCTCGGGCGCGACGGCCGAGGAGGTTGAGGTTCGCATCACGTACATGCACGCGTTCAACCCCAAGCAGGATACCGACGCGGATTACAACATCATCAAGGAGTTTCCGGGTGAGATTCAGGTTTTCATCGACGACATGGACCGATACGTCTTCCAAGTCGCGGTGGAGGATCGCGACATGAGCAAGATCCTCGACACCGACGGCAACGCGTACATCGGGTTCACCGCGTCCACGGGTTCCAAAGGGTTCGCCAAGGTTGGCTACGACCCGGAGGAGGTGCACGAGACACACGACATCCTCGCGTGGAACTACTGCAACAACCCCGGGTGCGTGCCCTACTAAGAAGGGTATCCGTTCAAGTCGATACCCGCGCTTAGTGCCACTTAAGATTATACACACACTGACGTACATAGAGACGATCGACGGTATACACTTGTAAATAAGACGTCTCGTTTTTATAAACTCGAGTCTACGACTTGCCGGCAATACGTGGTGGGGCGCGACGTCCCTTGCAGTCGCGCCGCCAAAAAATGTTTATAATAAATGAAAATCGCCAACCTTCCGTCGGCGACGTACTCGTACACGTTCGTTCGTTCGTTCCGTGGGTTTAGGGTTAACCCTAAATCGCTCAACCCGAACCCTTGCGCCCGACGAGCGAGGTGACCTCCCCGTCCCCAGCCTCCTCGAGCTCCAGCGCGGTCTGCATCCGCTTCGGCTTGGCGAGTAGCTCCTTCAGCTTGGTCGGGTAGATTGGCTTGGTGATGTACTCGTCCATGCCCGCCTCGTACCCTTCGCGATGGTTCTCCGCGGTGGCGTTGGCGGACGTGGCGACGATGTAGTTCCCACTGGCGATCGTCCCGTCCGCCTCCATCTCGCGGATCCGCTGCGTCGCCTCCAGGCCGTCCATGACAGGCATCTGGATATCCATGAGGACGACGTCGTAGAGCCCGCCGCTTCGCAGGATGTCGACAGCCTCTTGGCCGTTGTTAGCGACGTCCGCCGTCATCCCGCAGTGCTTCACGACAACCTTCGCGACCTTCTGGTTCATCGGGTTGTCCTCGACGATCAAAACGTGGCCGCCGTGGCGGAACATGAGCTCGTCGCCGGCGGTGACGAACGACGCGATGGATCCCCCGGATTGCCTCGAACGGGTAGGCCGAGCAGTGATCTGCGCCGGGGGGGCATGGGCCGCCGCGCCTCTGGGCTGGATCCAGCCGCGCTCGGGCAGCGGCGGGACGTTCGGGTCCCTGCGACTGGGGTTACCTCCAACGCGAATCCGTTGGGAGCTCCGGTGGCGAAGGCCTGAGTTCACGGGATCCTCGCCGAGTTCGCGGGAGCCGTCTTGCTGCGAGGCGGAGGCGGCGAGTCGCCTGGACGCGGACCTCGTGACTCGCCCGGGGGAGACGAGCGCGGCGGCCGCCACGTCGTCACCTCCCGCGCCGCTCCGCCCGAGTTCCCGTGCGCTCGGCTGCCTGGACGGGGGTGCACGCGCGGGCGAGTGCGGGCTCCCGACGCGGGCTCCCGCCGCCGCCGCCGCCGCCGCCCTCGCCTGCTCCTGGTGAAGCATGACCTCGGCGGACTTGAGCGCCTCGCGGAGTAAGGTGGGCTTGACCGGGCGGATGAGCTGGACGACGCATTCGATGAGCGCCCGCCAGCCTTCCTCCCTGCGCTCGAGCGTCTGTAGGTCCGTGTTACTGCCGCCCAGGCCGCTAAACCCGCCGAAGGAATCCTGCCGCAAACCTCCGCTCCCGCGGCTGCTCCGGCGCAGTTCCTTCTCATTCCGGAGGATGTCCTTCACTTGCATCTTCTTACCGACGATGAGCACGATGGGCGGCATGTTGGGCATCGACGGCGAGTCCCGGAACATCCTGCACCACTCCGTCCAGAGCGGCGCGAGGAAACACTCCTCCATCACGAGAACGGCGCACCCCTCGCTTCGGCTCTGCGCTCTGAAAATGGCGGTGGCAACCTCGGCGGCCCAGAGCTTCCGTTGGTGCTCGGTGTGCGGGAACCTGGCGCCAGCCTCGATGTACACGTGCGTCGCGGCGCCCGCGCACGTCGCGGCGTGCCCGATGGCGTCCGCGAGGGAGCGCTTGGCGATGACGGAGAGCACGCGGGTCTCGGGGTCGAGCTGCCGGTTCCGCTGCGTGTCCATCCTGTTGCGCACCTCGAGCGGCACGCTGAGCACCATCGTCGTCCCCGCGTTGAGCTCGGACGAACACGTGATCGTGCCGCCCACGGACTGCACGATGTTGTTGGTGATGGCGAGACCCAGGCCGGTTCCTCCGTACTCGCGCGTGGAGCTCACCGAGGCTTGCCCGAACGGCATGAATATGAGCTTCAGTTTATCCCTCGCGATGCCGATGCCGTTGTCGCAAACTTCAAACGCCACGACGACGCGCGGGGCGTGCGGTGCCAAGAAGTCGTTCTCCACGGTGACGTTGTTGCCCGTGTTGCACGCCGTCGCCACGCGCACATCGTTGTCATCGTTGGCATCGACGTCGTCGTTGTCGTCGCCGTGATCGGCGTGTTCGTTCAGCGCCAGACCCATGGTCCACGATTGTCCGCGCCCGACGCCCCGGGCGATGTCGTCGTAGCTGATGCGCGAGATGCGTCGCGCGACCGGGTCGTGGTCCGGGAGCACGGTGACCCGCAGCCGGACCTCGCCGCCCTCGCGCGTGAACTTGATGCTGTTGTTGATGACGTTGATGAGAGCCTGCCGAAGACGGAACTTGTCGCCGCGGACGTTGAGCCCGTCCAGCTCTGGCGCGACGTCCAACACCAGCTCCACCTGGTTCTTGTTCGCCTGGTGGCCGACGATGTCCACGAGCTCGTTGACCATCTGGTTGATGTCGAACGATTCGATGACGAGCTCCTGGTGCATGCCGCTGCCGCTCTCCAGCTTTGCGAAATCGAGAATCTGGCCGATGATCCCGAGAAGCGCCTCCGCGGAGACTATGGCGGAAGAGACAAACTCCCGTTGGGGCTCCGTCAGGGTGTCGTCCTCTAAGAGCAACGAGTTGAACGCGATGATGGAGTTGAGCGGGGTTCGCAGCTCGTGCGAGATGTTCGCGACGAACGCCCTGTGCAACGCGGACACGGACTCCGCTTCCCGTTTGGCTTTTTCCAGCGTCGTCGCCGCGAGCTGCGAGTACCGGCTCAGCTCGAGCGCGTCCGTGAACAAACCTTCGTCCAGCCGCATCAGCCCATCCGCGTTGTTCATGAGCCAAAAGTTGGAGAAGATGAGGTTGATCGAGTACATCATCTTCGCCACGATGTCCGCCGCGGTCATCATCAGAAATTGCGTCGCGGTGTCGATGTAACCGACGTCGCGGGCGATTTGGATGATTGGAAAGAGCGTCCACGTCACGTACGTGAGCGTCTCGAGCACCTGCAGCGACCGCCTGTCCTGCGGGTGCTGCACCCTCTTAACCACAAACTGGAACAGCTTCCGAAACAGCGACATCAGGCCTATGAACAGCAGGCACGAGACTCCGATTGACAGGACCCGCACCCAGTACATGTCGGAGATTAGGCCGAAAGCGCCCGCGAGGAGCATGAGGTTGTTCACCAGCGACGCCTTCCACACGTCCAACGACGCCGCCATCAAGCTTCCCTCCTGGCCGAGCTCCTGGCTGAGCTTCGCGGACATCTCGGCTCGCCCCGTGAACTTGCCGGCGATGCGGTCGAACGTTCGCAGCCACTTGTTAGCCTCGTGGCCAGTCGCGTTTTGCCGCTCGTCCGCGACGCCGCCGTCCACGACGCTCTGTCGGTTGTTACCGGCGTGGCGCAGGCCGCCAGCCGGCCCGTCGCTCTCGCCGACGGCGTTGTGTAGCCCGCCGCGCATGGACTCGCCCCTGAACTTGACCGGATCGAGATCGTCGTCTTCGTTCACATCGTCAAAGCCCAAGAGGGAGACCCCCCCCGAGTCCACCTCGCCGAGGTGTCGGGTCATGATGCACAAGATGGCCACCTTGCTGATCATGAGCGTGGACGTGACCGGCCACACGGCGAGGACGCGCATGACGCTGTACTCGATCATGCCGTCTCGCTCCGACCGCACCTGCGGCATGTAGCCTAAGAAGTCCACGGTGTAGTACGCGGTGGACCAGAGGCAGATGAGGATGTGGTAGAAGATGAGGGAGAGTTTCAAGGGCCCGTTGTTGTGGGGAAGCGTCGCGAGCGTGGTGAGCAGCGACGCGCCGTAGAAGGAGATGGCGGCGAATTTGGCGTAGCTCAGCGTCACATGCTGCTCCTTGGATTCCCCGTACTTGGCGGCGTACAGCGCGCGCGACGCGGCGTCGGTGTTGAGGAAGCATCTCGGCACGGTTCCGTCGTTGCCGTCGCCCGGCTCGCCCAGGCAGTACTCGTGCAGCGTCATCAGGCCCACGAGCACGCACACCACGGTGATCACCCCGGGAATCACCAGCGCGGCGAGATTCATGCGGAATATGTGCGGCCGCGTCGTCGGCCGCGTCCCGCCCGACGCACCGGGCGGCCGGAGGTTGATGAGCTTCTGCACGGCGTCCCACCCCACGCGGTCGGAGAAGGCGGGCTTTCCCATCCCTTGGACTTTCCCGCCACGGTCGTAGCCGCGAGCCGCCCGGACGAACTCCTCCATGGTCGTCGGATTGAGACACTGACGAGCAGCTCGGGACGTGCCGCGATCCCGCACTCGTCGTCCGTCCCCACACTCGTCGTCCCACGTGGAATGCCAAAAAGCTGCGATAAGCTGCCAAGATAAAGTGAGACGATAAAGATCGGCAGTTTGCGCGGCAGTGGTTGATCAGTCTGCAAAACAGGGTTTGCAACTGGTCACAATGAACCAGTCACTGAAAAGATCAGGAGTTGGCGTCAAAAAACGTGCGAATCGAATCCACGGCCAGTTTGCTTCAGCCACGGCGCACGATACTGCACCTCCGAAATGGCTGGCGACAGAATACGAACGTTACAAAAGCGGGGGGAACTGGAAATCGCCCCCATCACTCACGAGATGGCGGGTCCGCTGGTTCCCCACCTTGGGTTCGAGGTCTCCGAGCTCTCGCTCGGGGACGAGCCGTCCATGGTCACCGGGCGCATGACGTCCCCGACCGCGGAGGCGCGCGAGGCGGAGGTGTCGCGAAGCAGCGCGCAGCTCATGGCGGTGAAGAACGAGAAGCTCAGGGCGCAAAAGACGCTCCAATCCAAGGAGCGCGAGAACAACTTCCTCAGGCGAGAGGTGGAGCGCGTGACCGCCGAGCGCAACTCCCTGGACGCCGCGTTGCAGTCAGAGAAGGCGTACATCCGAAGGCTCGAGCACAAGATGACCGCGGGAGGGCCCGACACCGCGCAGCGATGCGCGTCGCTCAGATCCAAGCTGAAAACCGCGCGAGATGAACTCCAGGTGGAGACCACCAAGACGGTCGGGCTCCAGAAGGAGCTCGAGGAAGCCCTGAGGGACAAGGCGTCGGTGCTTCACGCATTGGAACTCAGGGCGCAGGACCTCAGCGCCGAGGGTGGCGCCGATGTTCCATCCCGGCTCCTCTACGCCGTCGCCAAAGGCCGAGAAGAAGCCGTGTCGCTGGCGGTGCAAATCGCGGAAAAAAACGACGAGGTCCGCGCCGAGCGAGAGCTCACCGAGCACCTACGCGAGAAGTGCGACGAGCTCGAGAAGGCGCGGAAGCAGGAGTTCGACGACGCCACGAGGGCGAGGGCGGGACGCGCGGACGCGGACGCACGCGCGGAACGCGCGAGGACCGCCGCGGAGAAGGCGGTGGCTTCGGCGCACGCGGAAGCGGCGAGAGCCGGCGCCCTCGCCGAGGAGGCTGCGTCCCGCTGCGTGCAGCTCGGGACGGAGCTCGCGAAGGAACGCGAGCGGTGCGACGCGCTGCACCGCGCGCTGGACGACCGCGACGCCTTCCACAGCAAGGACCTGGACGTGCTGCGACGCGAGATGGAGTTGGCCATCGAGGCGACGGAGCGAGAAGCCCGCGACGAGGTCCGCGTCGCGCAGACGGAGCTGGAGAACGTGTCCACGCAGCTCTCCGTCGCGCAGGGCGAGCTCACGGCGGCGCGGCAGAACGCGGCGGCGACCGCGTCTGGCGCGAAAGAGTCCGTGGAGCGGACGAACGCACGCGCGCTCGAGGCGGAGGCGGAGGCGCACCGGCTCCGCGAGCACGCCAGTCAACTGGAGGAGGAAGGCGGTAACTTGACGGCGCAGATCGAGGCGTTCGCGGTGGTCAACGCGCGGTTGCAGGACGCGGCGACGTCGGCGCAGACGCGCGCGGACGCCGAGTGCGCCAAGGTTAGTAACCTGCGGCGCCAGATTGAGACGCTGGAGAAGGCGGTACAAGCGGGCCGGTCGGAACGAACGTCGGGTGAATCCGAGCTCAAGCGCAAGCTCCAAGGCGCGCTCGAGGAGCTCGCGAGCGTCATCGCGACGCGCGATGAGCAAAAGCTGCTCCTGCAGGAGACGCTCGCGAAGTGCGCGAGCGCGATGGCGCGGTCCGAGCGCATGGAGGTGAACGAGCGGACGCTGAAGCAGAGCGTGGAGAACTTGAACCGGAGCAAGGCGCTGTTACAGGAGACGATGGTGGAGCAGCTCGCGTCGGTGCGGTCCCAGCTGGAACGCGCGCAGACGCAGAACAGGGACCTGGAGTCGATGATGCGAAGGCAGGCTGCGAACACGGAGAAGTTGCAAGGGCTCGTGGAGGCGTCCACCCCCGGCCTGAGCTAGACGTTTACTATATTATAAAAAAACTAAGAGAGAAAAATCACAGCCGCGCCGAACGACGACTCACGCCTCGTAGTCGTACCAGGAAGCCTCGTTGACGTATCTCGCGTCGTCGTCCTCGTACTCCCACTCCTCCCAGACGTCCGGGTCCGTCGCGTACCCGCCCGACGCGTGACCCGGCAGCTCGGGCGCCACGTAATGCGAGTCGCCGCGGCACCCGCCGACCGACCTCCCTTCAACCGCCGAGCACGAAGCGCCGCCTGTGAACAAAACACGGCGTCAATCTAATTGCCCACACAAGCATTATGATAAAAATAACTTACCATCAGCGAAAGACTCACTGAACCCTCCGTCGTCGAAACACCGTTCGATCGAGACACCCTTGAACGCCACCGCGCCGTCACCCACGATCGCGCCGGTGCCGTCGGGTCTCCACGAGGGCGTCCCGCCCACCTGCACGCGCTGCGACGCGAAGAGACGAACAGACCCGCGAGCGTTTTGGTTCCCTGTGCACAAAACACGTCGTCAGTTAGGATCAGTCATACTAATTGCCTATACGAGAAGTAAAATAAACTCACCGCGGACTTGGTCAACCTCGCGGCAGTCCACCGTCGCCGTCGGCACTCCAGGGCTCCGTACGTTCTCCACGTCCGGCCAATCGTCGGGCTCACCGGCGACGATGTCCACGAGCTGTGCGTCCATCGCGAGAGCCACGTTGCCTTCGCCGCGGTACACGCCGGGTGACAGGCGGACGACGTCTTTGTTGAGCCAACGAACGGATGACTTTTTCTGCGAACCGATTTTATCCCCGGGGGCTGAACCCTCGTTTGGACCCCTTCTATCCTCCGCATCCACCCTCGCGCCCCTCAACGCCGCGTGCAGCGCGGACTGCAAATCGTGAAACGGATCGTTCGGTGTACCCGCGCGAGTGGACGAATCCGACCACCGCGTGTCCGCAGTCGCGCTCGCGTACAAGTCGCAGTACAAAAACTTTGACCCCTGTGAGAGTTCAAACAAAACACGTCGTCACTCGAATTGCCCGTACAGGTATGGAAATAAGAGAAGATGAACGCACCGGTGACGCGTCGCTGAATTTCATCCCGTCGTTGGCGACGGATACGGCGGAGACGAAACAAGGGCTGATGGTGCCGATTCGAGTCTCGTCGTAAACCACCTCGGCGGTACGTACGTTCGTGTCACCGCCGGGGTACGGATCGGTTCCGTCCTTGGGCCCGCGCGTGACTTTCCGCGGCGTCCGCTGCGGCGTCTCGCACGTCAATTCGCCTTCGCTCACGTACGTCGCGGGAGTCTGTTGAAGAAAAACACGACGTCATCAAACTAATTGCCCGTACGAGAATTGAAAGAAACTCACCACAAACGGCGGGAAGCCGGTGACGTCGTCCTCGAACCTACACCGCAGGTGCCCACTTCGTAGGAACCCAGACCCGCGGACCGTGATCGTGGTACCCCCCGCGAACGGCCCTCGCGCGGGGGGTAGACCCAGCGCCTCCAACGCTTCGGGACGGACCCGGTGAGACGAAGATATCGACGAGACGGTCGGTTTCTCCGTCGCGTACGTAAACGTGACTGCCGCCGCGTTCGGCATCGGAATCTCGTCCGCATCGTGCGTGCCCCCGATCGCCCCGCCGTGTGCGTAGTAGTCGTCGAAGGTGACGCCGTCGTTGCTGACGGTGACGACGCACCGGCGCGACGCGTCGACGTGAACGAGTGAGCCGTCGCTTAGCGTTCTCGCGCTGTAAGATTGAAACAAAACACGACGTCAGTCCAATTGCCCACACGGGAATAAAGATGAACGCACCGGAACCCGTCGCTCGGCGCCGGCCTCGGCGGGGATACGCACGATACGCGGGTGTAATCGAGCCACCGCGCCTTGACCCTCGCGCTCACCACCGTGCCGTCCGACGCGCTCGCGCTGGTCACCGCGAAGGAACCGTTACCGTCGCCCGTGAACGAGGCGGCGGCGGCGGCGGGCGAGCCCTCCTCGGCGCGGCGCAAAGACGCGTGATACGCAGACTGATCCGCGTACGACCCGCTCGTCGAGTTTGCCGTTACATTCGACGAATTCGACGCGTTGGTGGTGACCACCACGAGCGGGCACGTGAACATGCACGTGAGCTGCTGGGACGGGTAGAACGTGCCGGTGACCGGCGGGCCGTTTCCGGGGCTGTACACAAAACACGACGTCACGTCATTCTAATTGCCCGTACAAGTACAGAAATAAAAAGAAACGTACCTGGTTGGATCGACGTCGAAAACTTTACCCCCGAGCCCGGGGCCGCCGTTCGGGATCCAGTACCTGTGCCCCAGGGTGGACCCAGTCCCGACGCCGATGGGGTGGACGGGCTCACACGTCGCTGCGGTGAAGCCGGTTTGGTCGCAGGTGCTGGCGCCGGACGCGAAGTAGTCTTCGTCGCACGTGGGTTGGCACTCCGCGCCTCTCATCAGCTTGTCCGTGCAGTTACCTACTCCGCCGTTCGTCGGAGGCACGGACGCGTCGCACCATTCCTGGTACTTGTCGAGTAGCTCGTCCTGTATCGCGGTCATCTCGTCCTGATCCAGCACTCGGTGGTAGTATCGAAACTCGGCGAGGTAACCCTGGAACCATCGTCCGGATGATCTGTAAGGACTCTTGGACTGCGCGCCGATCACGTAGGGGTAGTTGTAGTCGACGCCGGAGCCGGTCCAGGGAGTCGTGGCCGACGCGATCAGGTCCGGGTTCGACATATCGCCGTGCTGAGAATGCATGAATTGTTCACCGTCGACGCCGCCCTTCTTGAACTTGATCCGGGCGGTGACGACGTACATCTCCCCGTTTTCAATCGGAGCCGATTTGTTGAAAGACCACCCACAGCTACCCCCACCGCACGGGCCCATGAGGTACGTCGATCCACGCGCGACAAACATCCCGTACGATTTATCCCCGTAGTGACCGCGGTTGAGCAAGAAGGGATTATCGACCGGGGCCCTGGTATCCACGCTCAACGCCATGATGATCGTGATCCCCTCGAGCGAAGTCGAGAGCCGCAGCGCCGACTTGCCGAGGCTCAGACCGGTGACGCCGGATTTCCCGAACCGCACAGCCTTGTGCCCGTTGAACAAAGCCCCGGTGTCTATGTCGCCGCCGTCCACGAGCGTCGGCTTGCCCGCGAACGCGTTCAGGCTCAGCCCGTTGCCGTTGTGATCCGACCACGATTGTATCAAGTTACTCGAGTCGACGTCGACGACGTCGTCGGCGACGAGGTGAAGGTCGGGCGTCGGCACAGAGACCGGGGGAGTCAACGGAGGCGACGGCGGCGACGGTACGGCCGTACCCCGGACGCCGGCGTTGACGCGCAGCCGCCCGTTCGCGGAGGATATGTGCACCGTCGTGCCCCCCACGTCTGGCCCCGCGTCTACGTCCGACTCCCATCGTTCCCTCGCGCGTTCCCACGGCGACAGCGCCGCCTGAAACCCCCCGGGCGCGGTACACCCTTGGCACCCCGGCGGCGAGTCGTCGTATATGAACGTCAGCGCGGTCCCTGACCCTGCGACGTACACCAGCGGCGGCGCGCTCCACGACCCGTCGCCGTTGCTGACGGTCACCTGCGCGGTGGCAGCCTTGGACCGCGCGGGCGTGACGCATGTGACCTCGCCGGACGACACCCACGTCCCGCGGACCTCGTCCACGGCGTTCTCGTCCGCGAATCGCACGCGCAGGTTCGTGGACCTGACGAAGCCGCGGCCTCGGATCGTCACCGTCGTTCCGCCGGAGACGTGCCCCTTCGGCGGTTCGAGCCGGGTGATTCGGGGCGGGCGCGCGAGATGGTTCGAAGGCGCGCCGAGCCCCGCGGCTCCGTCGTGGCCGCGGCTCCCGCGGTGCCCGCCCCGCCAGTGCCCCGCGCCGCACTCGAGGGGTGCGAACCCGAGAATGAGCAGCGCGAGGAGCGCACGCTCCAGACGGAGGGAGCGCCCCATGGCTCTGAGCGACGCCGTCGTCAACTCCGAGTGTTTTCGTTGAAGGTGCCCACACAAACGAAAGTCAACCCGTCAACGAACACTTCAGAGATGGCGCGCGGGGAGGACGCGTTCGCGCCGGCGGACTCGCTATGCCGCCTGCAGCGCCTCCAGGCGACGTGCGGCAGTCTTCGTGAGTCCCAGGG
>Ga0209631_10003263_pt1 | contig 18839 bp, 24 predicted proteins | sample COG_08_FD_184752 | JGI IMG/M metagenome (GOLD analysis project Ga0209631, IMG submission 184752) | Pelagic Microbial community sample from North Sea - COGITO 998_met_08 (SPAdes) (version 2) | ecosystem: Environmental > Aquatic > Marine > Neritic zone/Coastal water | place: Helgoland, sampling...
CATACAATGATGAAAGTTTTCGGAGGCTTTGTAATAAGTCTTGGAATAGTTGGTGGATGGCTTCCACTGAGTTTTTCGGTTGCATTAACTGGCTTGGAGATCTTAGTTGCTTTTCTTCAAGCATATGTTTTTGCAATTTTAACATGCATCTATTTAAATGATGCATTAAATTTACACCATTAATTAACATAGGAGGATATAATGGAATTAGAAGCAGCAAAAATGATCGGAGCAGGTCTAGCGGCAATAGCACTAGCTGGTGCTGGTGTTGGTATTGGAATAATTTTTGGTAATTATTTATCAGGAGCTATGAGAAACCCTTCTGCAGCACAAAAACAATTCCCAAATTTGCTTTTAGGATTTGCTTTAGCTGAAGCAACAGGATTGTTTGGATTAGTTGTGGCATTAATTATTTTATTTGCGTTTTAAATTAAATGATTAAAAAAATAATTTTTCAGTCTTTATTTTTTAGCTTCCTTTTTTTTAAGGAAGCTTTTGCGGCTGAAAGCGGTGGCATGCCTCAATTAAATCCTGAATTTTGGATTTCACAAATATTCTGGTTATCAATAACTTTTGGAATATTATATTTTGCTCTTGCAAAATTAATACTCCCAAAAATTAGCAATAATTTAGAGTCTAGAAAATCTCAAATACTTGAGAATATTGAGGCTGCAGAGAAACAGAGAGAGGAAAGTGAAAATAAGATACAAGAGTTCAACGATATTGTTTTAAAAGCAAAAACTGAAGCAAAAAATATTTTTAATCAAGCCAGAGAAAAAGCAATAAAAGACATAAATGCTAAGAGAGAAGTATTAGACAAGCAAATAGATGAAGAGGTTAAAAAAGCAGAGGAAGAAATTAAAGTTTTAAGAGATGGTGCGCCTGATAAAATAAACAAAATTGCCATCGAAACATCTTCGGAGCTAATCCGTAAACTAATTGGTGCAGAAGTTAACAGTAGCAGTATTTCAGCGATAGTAGATGATTTATCAAGGAGAGGTGGAAATAAATATTATGGCAATTGATGCAACTTTCTGGGTAGCTATATCATTCATAATTTTTTTTGGTGGTTTAATTTATCTAAAAATTCCTCAAAAAGTTAATGAGCTTTTAAATAAATTAATTTTAGACATAAAAAATGAAGTTGATGAAAGTGAAAAATTAAGATCTGAAGCAAAAAATTTGTTGGATAGTGCTCAAAACAAATTAGATACAGCTGAAAAAGTTAGTAATGACATTATCGAAGAGGCAAAAAAAGAAAGTGATCAAATGATAATAGAAATGAATGATAAATTTCATAAGTCATCAGAGATTAAAAAAAATCTAGCGGAAAATAAAATTGATCAAATGAAAGAAGCAGCAATTAAAGAAATCAAAGATGCTTCAATTAAGATTGCAGTAGACTCAGTTAAAAAAATTATTACTACTTCAGTTGATGCTTCAAAATTAGACACTCTATTTCAAAAAAATCTTGAAGAAACTAAAGAGCAATTAAAAAAAATTAACTCATAATCCCTTACAATTTTTCAAAAAAACTATAGATTGTAAAAATGAAATCTATAGTAATTGGTTCTGGCTTTGGTGGTATTGCAGCAGCAATACGATTAAAAGCTAAAAATCATAATGTTACTTTAATTGAAAAACATCAAGACCTTGGAGGTAGAGCAAGAGTATTTAAAAAAAATGGATTTACTTTTGATGCAGGACCAACTGTCATCACTGCGCCTTATCTAATTAATGAATTATTTGAATTATTTAACAAAAAACCTCAAGATTATATAGAGCTCAAGCCGCTAGATATTTGGTATCGATTTGTTTTTGAGGATGGATCTAACTTCGATTATTCCGGAAACGAAAATAATATGAAACTTCAGATAGGTAAAATAGAGAAAGAGGATATCAAGGGATATGAAGAGTTAGTAAAATTTACAAAAAAAATTTTTGATAAAGGGTTTTCAGAGCTTGCTGATATCCCTTTTGACAATCCTATAACAATGATGAAACAATTGCCTTCCTTGTTAAAACTTAAAAGTTACAAATCAGTATATTCCTTAGTTTCAACTTATATTAAAAATGAAAAATTAAGAAGAATGTTGAGTATGCACCCACTTTTAGTGGGTGGTAATCCTTTTACTACTACCTCAATTTATGGATTAATTTTATATTTGGAAAAAAAATGGGGTATTCATTACTCAATGGGTGGTACCGGAAATATCATAAATGGTCTTGAAAAGTTAATGTATGAGATAGGAATTAATATCATCAAAGGTAAAGAGGTTAAAAAAATATTAAGCTCTAAAAATATTATCAATGGAATTGAGCTTGATAATAAAGAAATTATTAACGCAGATAATGTGGTTTGTAATGTAGATCCACCAGCAGTGTATGAAAAATTGCTTAATAATAAAAATTATAACTCTTTATTTAATTGGAAGACGAGAAGGATGGAATATTCAATGGGTTTATTTGTTTATTATTTTGGAACAAAAAAAAAATATGAAAATATTCAACATCACACCATTAAATTTGGAGACAAATATAAAGAACATTTAGATGATATATTTAACAATAAAAAACTAAATAATGATATCAGTTATTATCTTCATAGACCTACAGCAACCGATTCTTCTATGGCTCCAGAAGGACATGATTGTTTTTATGTTTTGGTGCCAGTTCCAAACAATCAATCAAAAATTGATTGGATGATTGAAGGGGAAAAAATTAAAAATCTTGTAATTGACAAAATGGAGGCACATCTTATGCCAGATCTTAGGAGTAATATTGTTGAGGATTTTTACTTAACTCCAGATTATTTTGAAAAAGAACTTAACACTAAATATGGTTCCGGATTCTCTATCCAGCCAAAATTTACCCAATCCGCTTATTTCAGATTTCATAATAAATCAGAAATTTATAATGGTCTATATTTTGTGGGTGCTGGAAGTCACCCTGGTGCTGGAGTGCCTGGAGTACTTTCGTCCGCAAAAGTACTTGATAAATTATTATAATGTTAACAAAAAATTATCTTTCATTATATGCAAAATCATTCAACTGGGCAGGATTTTTTTTACCAAAAAAAACTTATGAAAAGTGTTCAGCCTTGTATGATTTTTGTAGAACAGTAGATAATTTAGCTGATGAAAAAAATTCTCTAGAAATTAAAAAAAACAATTTTTTAAAATTTAAATCTGATTTTAATAGTAAAAATTCAATGAACCCAATTATAATCAACATGTGGAAATTAATTGATGAATTTCAAATTTCTTTAAAAATTATAAATGACTTATTCGATGGCATAGAGACTGACTTAAAAGAAAAAGTAGTATTTAATAATAAAAAAGACTTATTAGTTTACTCATATAGAGTTGCTGGTACTGTGGGGTTAATGATGGCTAAGATCTTAAATGTAAAAAATAAAGATGCTTTAAAATCAGCAATAAACCTTGGTATTGCTATGCAATTAACAAACATTAGTAGGGATGTAGTCGAAGATAAAATGAATAATAGATTTTATATAAAAGAAAACATTAATGTTATTAAATCAACAATAGATTTATCAAATATTTTTTATGACAGTTCTTTTTGGGCCATAAGACAAATTCCACTTTCATTTCGTTTTTCAATACTTGTTGCCCGAAGAGTCTATAAGCGAATTGGGTACAAGATTTCAAAAAAAAATACTTTTTCAGAATATGAGGCTTCTAAAAAAATTTATGTAACAAAACTTGAAAAAATTTATGAAACGATGATGTCAATTACAGATTTATTAAAACTTAACTTTATAAATAAAAATAACTATACTATTGATAAAGATCTTGATTTAATTAATGAAGAATCATTTATAAATGAAAGAATTTGATTACATTATTATAGGCGGTGGATGTGCAGGATTATCTCTTGCATATGAGCTGGATATTCACAATAAACTAGAAAATAAAACTTTAGCTATAATTGAGCCTAGAAAAAACTATGAAAGAGACAAAACTTGGTCGTTTTGGAAAATTATTGATCATAACTTTGTAGATTGTGTCATAAAGAGTTGGAAAGATTTCTCTATTAATCTGCCAAAAAAAACTAAATATATAAAATGTGATCACACTCCATATCAAACAATAGATAGTGGTCTTTTTTATAAAAAGATAATTAATAAATTGAGACAGAATAAAAATATCCATTTTTTTAAAAATATTAACGAAATTAACATGGAAAGTGGATACATCTTTAATAGTGTCCCAACTGCAAATCATTCTAAAAATCTATTGTGGCAACATTTTATGGGTTTAGAAATTGAAACTTACAAAGATTTTTTTGATGAAGAAATATTTAATTTGATGGATTTTAACTGTGAGCAAAAGGATGCTGTACATTTTTTTTATACACTACCCTTTTCAAAAACCAAAGCATTGGTTGAGACCACATGGCTTTCAAAATTAAACAACGATGATCTTTTAAATTATGAGGATCAGCTTAAAAACTACATTAACAATAATCTAAATATTAAAAAATATAAAATATCTTATTCAGAGAAAGGAGCAATTCCTCTGTTCCAGCAAAAAAATATTAAAAGAGTAAATGAAATGTATATTGGTTCAGCTGGGGGAATGACCAGATTAAGCACTGGTTATACTTTTTTAAATATACAAGAGCAAAGCAAGCACATAAGAGAAAATATTGAAAATATTGAAAACACAAAAATTTTTAAAATTAATAAAAAATATAATTTTTTAGACAATGTGTTTTTGAATGTTTTATCAAATCATCCTGACAAAATGCCAAACATCTTTTTTAAACTATTTGAAGCTCAACCTAAAACTGTAATTAATTTTTTATCTAATAAAAGCTCTTTTGTTGAAGATCTATCAATTATTTTTAAAATGCCAAAAATAGTTTTTTTAAAAAATCTACTCAGATAATGAATAATTTTACAAATAAGATTAACTCAATACATTCTATACTTTTTTTTTTATTTACAGCTAGTTTTTCTATTTTGATTTATAAATACAAATTATTACAGCTATCTTCCTTAGTATGTTTTTTTTTAATACTCACTATTGGTGTTTCTCATGGAGCTTATGACAATATCAAGGGAAAATCTTTACTTAAAAGTTACAATATTAATCATATTTATATATTTTATTTGAGTTATATTTTATTTGGAACAATTGTTATCTTGTCTTGGATTGTTGCTCCAACAATTTCATTATTGATCTTTTTGATTATTGCTAGTTTTCATTTCGGAAAAGAGGATTCGCAGTTTTTAATAAAAAAATCATCCATTATAAATTCAATACTTTTTTTATCTAAAGGATTTCTTATAGTTGCTGCCCCGCTGTACTTTAATTTTGTAGAGACTATAAATATCTTTAAACTTCTATTGGTAGAAAATGAAAATTTTTATGAATATCTCGATTGGATTGAAACTAAAAATGTTTTAATAATTATTATAGGAATTAGTCTTTTAGCAAATATTTTACTTATCATTCAAAATTTTAGGATAATAAATATAGTTTTACTATTAGATTTTACATCAATAATAATATTAAACTATTTCTTAACACCTCTTGTGGCGTTTACTCTGTATTTTTGTTTTCTACATTCAATCAGACATATTGTTTCTATTGCCAATGAATTAAATAATGAGAATTTTTACTATGGTATTAAAGAATTTATCAAAAAAGCATTACCTCTATCAATTGTGACTGCTATTTTATTTATTTTTGGTTTGATTATTGCATATAATTATTACGAAATTAATGATGCAATTTTAAAAATTATATTTATAGGTTTGGCGTCTTTAACCTTTCCACATATATTGCTGGAATATCTTTTGGAAAAAAATGAAAAACAATGAAATAAAAATATTGCTAGCTGCACCCAGAGGTTTTTGTGCTGGCGTTGAAAGAGCTATAGAAATTGTCGAAAAAACAATAGAGAAATATGGCGCCCCTGTATTTGTTAGACATGAAATTGTTCATAATAAATTCGTTGTGGATAACTTAAAAACTAAGGGTGCTGTTTTTATCGAAGAGTTAGATGAAATAATTGATAAGAGCAGACCTGTTATCTTTTCAGCTCACGGCGTTCCAAAAAGTGTTCCAGATAATGCAAAGAGCCTAAACATGACATATATTGATGCAACTTGTCCTTTGGTTTCTAAAGTACATAGAGAAGCTGAAAATTTACATAAAGCTGGCTATCATTTAATTTTAATTGGCCATCAAAATCATCCTGAAGTCATTGGCACCATGGGACAACTTCCAAAAGGTTCTATTGATCTTGTTCAAAATGAAGAAGAGGCTGAAAAATATCTATCAAAAAATAATCAAAAAATTGCTTATGTTACTCAAACTACACTGTCTGTTGATGATACTGTAAATATAATTGATATTTTAAAAAAAAAATTCCCTATTTTAAAAGAACCAATTAAAGAAGATATTTGTTACGCTACAACAAATAGACAAAAAGCAGTAAAGAATATTGCAAATAAATGTGATATGTTTTTTGTAATCGGAAGCAGAAATTCATCTAACTCTGTTAGATTGGTTGAAGTAGCAAAAAAAGCAGGATGTGAAAATTCTTTTTTAATTCACTCAAATAGTATAATTCCATTTAATGAAATTAAAAAAGTTAAAACTATCGGAATATCATCTGGAGCTTCTGCTCCAGAGATTTTAGTTAAAAATTTTATTAATGAATTAAAAAAAAAATTAACTATTAAAATTGAGGAAGTAGAAATAATTAAAGAAGATATTGTGTTTAATATTCCTAAAAAACTTAATTAAATGGCAGTTTATACAAAAATTAGTAAGCACGATGTATCAATTCTAGATAAGAAATATTCTCTTGGAAACATAATTAATTTTTCAGGAATAAAACAAGGGATAGAAAATACCAATTATCTATTAAAATCAAAAAAACAAAAATTTATATTAACAATATTCGAAAAAAGAGTTCATAAAAAAGATATTCCATTCTTTATGAAACTAATGGACTCTTTAAGCAAATTTAATGTAATTTGTCCAAGGCCACTTAAGAATAATAATAACAAATACTTAACTTTAGTTAATAAAAAATCAGCATGTATTGTTTCTTTTTTAGAGGGAAAAGATAAAAAAAGTTTGAGTGATAATGAATGCTATATTGTAGGAAAAAATATCGCAAAAATGCATCAAATTACCAGAAAAAGTTCTCTATTTAGAAAAAATTCAATGGGAATTAACAAGCTTGGAAGCTTAATCAAAACTATTAATTTTAAATCAATAAATATAGATAAGAACTTTAAAAATTTTATTAATTCAAATTATTCAGAAATAAACAAAAATTGGCCTAAAAAACTACCCTCAGGAATAATACATGGAGATTTATTTATAGATAATATTTTTTTTAATAAAAATAAATTTTCAGGATTTATAGATTTTTATTTTTCTGCAAATGATTTTTTTATGTATGAAATTGCAATTTGCGTTAATGCATTATGTTTTGATAAAAAAGGAAAAAAATTTTTATTAAATAAAAAAAAAGTTAACAGTTTAATCAAAGGTTATGAAACAATAAAAAATATCTCTAATAATGAAAAAAATTCCTTAAATATTTTGTGTAGAGGTGCAGCCTTAAGATATCTTTTGACTAGGGTTTATGATTTTATCAATACTCCCAAAACAGCACTAATTAAGATAAAGGATCCAAAGGAATATTATCAAAAACTTCTAATCCACAATAAATTACATTCATTTAACGATTATATTAATTAATGATAAAAATTTATACTGACGGATCTTGCATTAATAATCCTGGTAATGGAGGTTGGGCTGCAATAATTAATGATGATGGAAAAATATTAAAAATTAGTGGTAGTGAAAAAAATACTACAAATAATAAAATGGAACTAATGGCAACAATTGCGGCTCTTAAAAAAGTAAATTCAAATAAAAAAATTCAAATTTTTACTGACTCAAAATATGTAAAACTTGGTATTACTGAATGGATACATAAGTGGGTTAAAAATAATTGGCAGACCTCAAAAAAAGAAGATGTAAAAAATAAAGAATTATGGATAGAATTGTTTGATATTACAAACTCTCTAGATGTTGAGTGGAAATGGGTTAAAGCTCATGCGGGTAATCTCCTAAATGAAGAAGCAGATCTTTTAGCAAAAAAAGCTGCTCAATCGAATTAGATCAATTCTAGAAAATTTTGCGCTGCAGAAATTTCACAGGCTCCTGTATCTTCTTCTTCCTGTAATTTAATAACTTTTAAATTATCAACTAGCATAGTGTATCTATTTGATCTTATCCCAAGACCCCTTGCACTTTTATCAACATCGGCACCTATTGCTTTTGTAAAATTTAAAAAAGGGTCACCAATCATTAAAATTTTATCACCCACATTGTTTTCTTTACCCCAGGCATTCATAACAAAAGGATCATTAACAGAGATACAAATTACATGATCAATACCTTTTTCTTTAAATTTTTCATGATTTTTAACATATCCTGGTAAATGTTTGGCTGAACAAACAGAAGTATAAGCACCTGGCAAACCAAAAATTATAACTTTTTTGTCCTTAAGAAATACATCTATATTTTTTTGAACTGGATCACCATTTTCAATAATAAATACCTCAGAATTAGGTACAATTTCATTCTCTTTTAACTTCATTAAATTCTTTCTTTTATATGTTGTTTTATTTTATCAAGATTATTTTCAATTACATCATAATTTTCTTTTTCATCCAAAATAAACTTAAGTTCTTCAGGAAGATCTTCATTAACACCTGTGGCTTCTAGAATAGCTTTTGGAAACTTACAAGGATGAGCGGTGGCTAATATAATGTTGATACCATCTATATTTACCTTTTTTAAAGCACCATAGCCAATGGCAGTGTGAGGATCTAACATTATTTTATGTTTCTCATAAATATTTTTGATTATTTTTACAACCTCCTCTTCACTTACACTTGATGATAAAAAATTTGAATTAATTTTTTCCAACTCTTTTGTGGCGATATGATATTTCCCAGTCTCTTTAATACCTTTCATAATATTATTTGTTAATAAATCATTTGACTCATTAATATCGTAAATTAATCTCTCAAAGTTACTAGCAATTTGAATATCCATACTTGGAGAATTTGTTTCTGTAACTTCTTGAGCTTCGTAACTTCCTTTAGAAATAGCTCTATGTAAAATATCATTTTGGTTAGTTGCAACTATCAATTTATTTATGGGTAATCCCATTTTTTTTGCTAAATAGCCTGCATAAACATCTCCAAAATTTCCAGTAGGAACAGAAAAATTAACTTTTTGGTTATTGGGATCAATTAAAAAATAAGAATAAAAATAATAAACTGCTTGTGCAATAATTCTTGCCCAGTTAATTGAATTTACACCAGACATTTTTATTGAATTTGAGAAATTTTTATCTGCAAACATTGATTTAACTAGATTTTGACAATCATCAAAATTTCCCTTTACAGCTAAATTAAATACATTTTTATCTTTTACAGTAGTCATTAGTTTTCTTTGGACTGATGAGACTTTATCTAATGGATGAAGTACGAAAATATTTATATTTTCTTTTCCCTTTATAGCTTCGATTGCTGCAGCACCTGTGTCCCCAGAAGTAGCTACTATAATATTTATTTTTCTATTTTCACTTTTTAGGTAATATTCATAAAAATTACCCAAAAGCTGCATAGCTACATCTTTAAATGCTAATGTTGGACCATGAAATAACTCAAGTATTTTCTTATTTTCTATTTCAATTAAATCCACAACATTTTTTTTTCTAAAAACAGAGTACGATTTATCAATTATTTTAGATAAATCATTTTCTGTAATAAAATCTGTAACAAATGGTTGGATAATTTTTTTTGCTAAGTCTTGATAATTCAGCTCTTTTAATGAAGATAGTTCTTTTTCATTAAATCTAAATAATGATTTAGGAACAAACAAACCACCATCATCTGCTAATCCTTTTAAAAAAACTTCTCTAAAACTGTAGTCTTGGTTATTATTTCTAGTGCTAACGTATCTCATCTAATAATTTTTTTTTCTAAAATATAAATATATGAAAAGAATCGAAATCGCTAATGAAAACCAAGTAATTGCATACTTTTTATGATTGTTAGAAATATCAGCCGATATTTTTATTGGCACTGGATTTTTATAATCACCAGTTAAATAGATTATATATTTTGAAAATGATTTACCTGTATATTTAAAAATATCATCTCTGTTTAATGTGAACCAATAATTATCTTCAATGCTATTTTCTGGTTTAAAATAATTTGCTTTATTTTGAAGTTTTAAAATACCAGTAATATTTTCTTGATTAATTTCATTAATTTCAGGTGCATTCTTCATTTCAAAAGGAATCCATCCTCTATTTATTAGATAATTTTCTCCATTAACTAAAATTGGATTTAATACTTCAAAACCTGGTTTGCCTTGTTGATTAAGATTGTATAAGTAGATTTGTTTATTAAAATCAATCTGTCCAGAAGCTTTTATTTTTAAATAATTTTTTTTTTCACCTTGAGTTAAAAATACAGCCTCACTCTTTAAAGAACTATTTATTTGATTAATTAAATCTAATTTCCAATTTAATCTAATAATTTGCCATGAACCTAAAGATAAAAAAATGAAAATAAAAAAGAAAACAAAAACAGAAAATAAAAACTTATGCTTCAAAAGTTATTTCTTAACTTCCCCAAATATAAATTGCTGCAAATAGGAATAACCAAACTACGTCAACGAAATGCCAGTACCATGCAGCTGCTTCAAATCCAAAGTGATGATCTTTATTGAAATGACCTAATTTTCCCCTCCACAAACAAACTGCTAAAAATATTGTTCCAATTATAACGTGAAAACCGTGAAATCCAGTAGCCATATAAAACACAGCGCCATAAATGTGTCCAGAATAATCAAATGTTGCATGATGATACTCATAAGCTTGAAGCGCTGTAAAACAAACACCAAGTATTACAGTAAGTGTTAGTCCTTGAATAAAACCTTTTCTATCATCTTCTAATAAAGCATGATGCGCCCATGTAACTGTAGTACCAGATAACAATAAGACTAAAGTATTAATTAAAGGAATATCCCAAGGATCAAATGTCTCAATATCTTTAGGGGGCCATACATTCCCAACAAATTCGTTAGGAAATAAACTAATGTCAAAATAAGCCCAAAACCAAGCTACAAAAAACATTACTTCTGATGCTATAAATAAAGTCATCCCATATCGATGGTGTATTTGTACTACGGGAGTATGATGGCCTTGATGCTCAGCTTCAATAACCACATCTCTAAACCACATGTAAGCTCCATAAATAACTAGAGCAAGACCTAAATACATGCCCCATGAAACTTCGCTATGGAAATAATAAACTGTACCTAGTGCTAAAACCAAACATGAAAAAGATACATATATAGGCCAAGGACTTGGGTCTACTAAATGATAATCGTGTTTTTTTTCTGCTGACATATTTCTAATTATGATTGTTTATAATAATCTGTCGAGAAAAAAGTATATGACATAGTAACATCTTCTAAATTTTTAGTTGTAGCATCATTAACCATCTCTGGATCTAAATAAAAAGTCATAACATAAGTGGCTTTTTCTCCAGCTTTTAACTCTTGTTTTTCAAAACAAAAACAACCAAGTTTATTGTAATATTTACCAAAGCTTGCAGGCGAAACATTAAAGCTCGCTACCCCAGACGATGGTTCATTACCATAATTTTCTACCACAAATTCTATTTTATTAACCTGACCCACTTTTACATCCATAACATTTGTTTTAGCTTTAAAATTCCATGGAAGATTATTGACATTAGTATCAAATCTAACGCTAACAATTTTATCTAAAACAACTGCTGGAGCTTGTTTTGAGATTTGTGTTGTACCACCAAAGCCAGTAACTCTACAAAAAATATCATACAAAGGCACTGCTGCAAATGAAAGCCCGAGCATTAAAAAGAAAATTCCAGCAAGTAGAACAGGTGTTAATGTTTTATTTTTAATCATAGTGGTCTGTCAAAAACTCCAACGTTGTAAAGAGTAAAAAAAAATAAAAAAACCATAAATGCTAAAATAGCTATAGCTGTTAAAATGTTTTTTCTTTTTGTTTTTCTATCTGGAGTTATCATAAAATTTTATCTATTAAAAAAAGCACAAATACTAAAAAAAGATACAATATTGAATATCCAAAAATTGATTTAGCTTTTTTTGCATTAAATTTATTCTTTTTAAATTTATAAAGTTCATAACATAAATAATTGTAATACAAAGTAAGAATTAAAGATGGAACTAAAAAAATTAAACCTACAAAATTTATTGCATAAGGAAAAATAATAACTGGCAACATCAAAAGAGAATAAACAAAGATATTTAGTTTTGTGCTTTGAATTCCATTAGTAAGAGGTAACATTGGTATTTTGGCTTTTTTATAATCATCTGATTTGTACAAACTTAATGCCCAAAAATGTGAAGGAGTCCAAAAAAATATAATTAAAAAGAACGCTAGTGGCTCAATGGAAATAGAATTCGTTGCAATTGTCCAACCAATTACAGGTGGTAATGCACCGGCTATTCCACCAATTACAATGTTTTGTGGAGTTTTTCTCTTAAGCCAAATTGTATAAACAAAAACATAAAATAAAATTGTAAAAAGTAATAAACCAGCTGAAATTCTATTGGCAAAATAGTCCAGTGTAATTACTGAAACTATAGATAAAGTAACTCCTAATATTAATGCTTGGTTTTTATTTACTTTTCCCGCTGGAATAGGTCTTAAACAGGTTCTAGTCATAAGCGCATCCAGGTCAGACTCATACCACATGTTTAAAGCTCCTGCTGCACCAGCACCAAGAGATACTAATAGAATACCAATTATTGCGTCTTTATTTGGAATTACATTTGGTGCAGTTAATAATCCAACAGCACAGGTAAATATCACCAGAGACATTACTCTTGGCTTCATTAACTTAAAGAGTTCAGAAAAATTAAATAAATCTTCCTGACTTAAGTTTTTAGTCTTTGACCTAAAGTTTTCCATTATTCTTGATGCTTAAAGCTCTTAGCTATGAGATTTTTGTGCACCCTCATTATCTTCAAATTTTGGCAACTCATCAAAAGTATGAAAATTTGGTGGAGATGGAACAGTCCACTCTAATGTTGTGGCACCTTCACCCCATGGATTTTGAGCTGCAGCTTTCTTTTTTGAAAATGAATATATTAGATTTGCAAAAAACACCACAAGTCCTGCGACTGCAATATATGAACCAATTGATGACACATAGTTCCATCCAGCAAATGCATCTGGATAATCTGCGTATCTTCTTGGCATACCCGCTAATCCTAAAAAATGTTGAGGGAAGAATACTAAATTCACTCCAATAAAAGTTAACCAAAAATGTAATTGACCCATCCATTCTGAATACTCATACCCAGACATTTTACCAAACCAATAATAAAACCCTGCAAATATTGCAAACACTGCACCTAGTGAAAGGACATAATGAAAGTGAGCAACAACATAATAAGTGTCATGCATAGCTGTATCAACACCAGCATTTGCTAGAACAACTCCTGTTACACCACCTACTGTAAATAAAAATATAAAGCCTAACGCCCATACCATTGGAGTTTTAAAAGAAATTGATCCACCCCACATCGTTGCTATCCAAGAAAATATTTTAATTCCTGTTGGAACTGCAATAATCATTGTGGCTGCTAAAAAATATGCTTTTGTATCAGTGCTTAATCCCACTGTGTACATATGGTGAGCCCAAACAACGAAACCTACCACACCAATTGCAACCATTGCATATGCCATTCCCAAATAACCAAACACTGGTTTTTTAGAAAATGTTGAAACGATATGACTAATCATTCCAAAGCCTGGTAAAATTAAAATATAAACTTCTGGGTGACCAAAAAACCAAAATAGATGTTGAAATAAAACTGGATCACCTCCAGTTTGTGCATCAAAAAATGCAGTTCCAAAATTTCTATCTGTTAAAAGCATTGTTATCGCTCCAGCAAGTACTGGTAAAGATAACAACAATAAGAATGCAGTAACTAAAATTGACCAAGCAAACAATGGCATTTTATGCAAAGTCATTCCTGGAGTTCTCATATTCAAAATTGTAGTAATAAAATTAACCGCTCCTAAAATTGATGAAGCTCCAGCTAAGTGTAAACTTAAAATAGCTAAATCCATTGCAGGTCCTGGTTGACCGGCTTTAGATGATAGAGGAGGATAAATAGTCCAACCACCTCCTACTCCTTGAGCACCTGGAGGGCCATCTACAAAAATTGATAAAATTAATAGCGTTAATGAAACCGGTAACAACCAAAATGAAATATTATTCATTCTCGGAAATGCCATATCTGGTGCACCAATCATAATTGGAACAAACCAATTTCCAAATCCACCTATCATCGCTGGCATCACCATAAAGAAAATCATAATTAAACCATGACCAGTAACTAAAACATTATACAAATGATAATTTCCACCCAAGATACCATCACCAGGATGCATTAATTCTATTCTCATCAAAACAGAAAATAGAGTTCCAATAATTCCTGCAACAATCGCAAAAATTAAGTACATCGTTCCTATGTCTTTATGATTTGTGGAATATGCCCATCTTTTCCAACCTGTTGGCGTATGGTGATCGTCGTGTGATGCTGTTTGTGTATACATAATTATTTACTCGCTAGTTTTTTAAATTGATCTTCTTCTAATGGTTCTTTTGCAAATTTTATTTTTGCACCCATTAACCACTCTTGGTAGTCCTCTTCTGAAACTACTCTTACTGTAATTGGCATAAATGCATGTTTAATTCCACAGAGTTCAGAGCATTGACCATAATAAGTTCCAATTTTTTCTGCTTTAAACCATGTTTCATTTATTCTTCCCGGAACTGCGTCTCTTTTAACTCCAAAAGATGGAAGTGCCCAAGCGTGAAGAACATCGTTTGCAGTGATCAATACCTTAACTACTTTATTAACAGGAACAACTACTTCATTATCTACAGCTAGTAATCTTGGTTGGTTTTCCTTAAGATCTTTATCTGCCACCATGTAAGATTCAAAAATTATATTTTCATCAGGATATTCATATCCCCAGTACCATTGGTACCCAATAGCTTTAACTGTTACGTCTGCTTTAGGAATTGCGTCTTGCTTATATAAAATTTTAAATGATGGAACTGCCATTACTATTAAAATTAAACACGGTATTAATGTCCACAATACCTCAACAGCCACATTGTGTGTTCTTTTAGATGGATTAGGATTTCTTGATGCTCGAAATCTTATACACGCATAAACCATTAAAAATAAAACAAATGCACTTATTGCAATTATAATAGGTAATAAAAGTTTATCATGAAAATTCACAATTTCCCTCATGGACTGAGATGCTGCATCTTGAAAACTTAATTGCCAATTTTTTGGCTGATTAGCAAAGGTCTCGGTTGCTGAAAATAGAGCTATAATTGTTAAAAAATATTTTTTCATTTAAGATGTATATAAAGCTCTTTTTAAAAAATTACACTTTTGTTTTCGCGACAATTTATCAAAAAATTGCATAATTTACGATTGAAATTGCTGAAATAACTGCAGTTTCTGATCTCAATATATTTTCATTAATTTTTATCGGCTGAACACCTTTATATGAGAGAATCTTTTGTCTTTCACTTTCAGAAAAATCACCTTCAGGACCAATGATTATACAAATAGGTTTATTAGATAATTTGGAAGCATCTATTTTTGAATTTTTTGAATTCAGGTCAGTAAAAATTAATTCAAAATTATTTAAAGTTAAAAATTTATCTAAAGTTGTCGGATCTTCAATGCTAGGTATTATCAATCTGTTAGATTGTTCCGAAGACTCTATAATAACTTTTTTCAATCTATCCTTGTTAATTTTTCTAACTACAGTTCTATCAAAAATTATTGGAAAAAATTTTGTGACCCCAAGTTCTGTTGCTTTTTGAATCATGAAATTAAAATAATTAGATTTAATTGGAGAGAAAGCTAACCAAAGTTCTTTTCTATTTTCTTTTTGTCTAAGTTGTTTGGTAACTTTAAACTCAACAATAGATTTAGAAATATTCAAAATTTTTGCTTCCCATTCACCATTGTTATTAAACAATGAAATATTATCTCCAATTTTTAGTCTCATTACTTTTGTTAGATAATGTGATTGAGATTTATCAAGTTTATCACTTAAATTTAAAGATAGATTTTCTAAAAAGAATAATCGAATATTGCTCATTTATGTTAAGTTAGTTTATGAAAAATATTAAAGCAATAATTTTTGATGCTTACGGCACTTTGTTTGATGTCAATTCAGCTGCAAAAAAATGTAAGGAAAAAATTGGTAATAAGTGGGAAGGATTTGCAAACTATTGGCGAACTACTCAGCTAGAATACACCTGGCTTAGAAGTATGATGGGTAGACATAAAAATTTTTGGCAAATTACTGAGGATAGCTTGGACAAATCAATGAAAGTATTCAATATTGATCTAGCTATGAGGGATGAATTATTAGATCTCTATAAAGTTTTATCACCTTTTGAAGAAGTTCAAGAAGTACTAAATATTTTAAAACAAAAAAAAAATAAATTAGCTATTCTGTCTAATGGTACTCCTGAATTATTAAAAGAATTAGTAAGAAGTAATAATTTAGAAAATATTTTTGATGACCTGTTTTCAATAGAACAAGTAGGTGTCTATAAACCAAATGGTAAAGTTTACGATATACCAATAAAAAAATATCAAATTAATAAAAATGAAGTTGCATTTTTAAGCTCTAATACATGGGATGTTTCTGGAGCTGGAAATTATGGATACAATGCAATTTGGGTAAATAGAAATAACAATATTTTTGATACTCTTGATTATCAACCAAAGCACCAAATTAATAATTTAAAAGAACTGATTAATATTATTTAACTACCAAGAGGAATTTGGGCTTTTTAAAAACTCAATCTCTTCTTCTGTTGATTTTCTATCAAGAATCTCATTTCTATGGGGATATCTATTAAACCTTTTTATAGCTTTGGTATGATCCTTCCAGAATTTTTTAATATCATTTAATCCAGGGTGATCACTAAGAAACCTATCTAAAAAAAAATATGCCATTTCATGATCAAACAACTCCTCACTATGAATTAGTGGTAATAACATAAAAAATTTTTGGTTTTGATCTAACTGATCTAGATATCCAGATTTTATAGCATAATTAACTATTAATCTTGCTTTTGAATCTTGTTCAAAGGATCTCTTATTGTCTCTGAAAATATTTCTAGAAAACTGATCTAAAAGAATAACTAAAGCCAAACAGCCTTCTGGCGTATCTTGCCAATCATCATATTTATTTAAGCTAGCATTTTCATAATCAATTAAAAAATTCTCTTTTATCTCTTGATCAAATTTTTCGTCTTTTTTAAATCTTTTTTCAGATGGCGTTTTAACAAACCAAAAATCTAAAATTTCACTAATTCTAGTTTTCATATTCTTTTTTCATCAAAACTTTTATTTAATTTTAAATTAATAATCTTGGAATTTTTGTCATTCCAATTTGATAGAGATTTCAAAATAGGAATTAATGATTGTCCAAAAGATGTTAAAGAGTATTCGACTTTTGGAGGCATTACACTTTTAACCTCGCGACTCACCAGTCCATCTTGTTCTAATTGCTTAAGCTGTTTTGATAGCATTTGTTGAGTAATTTTTGAAAGCGTTCTTTTTAATTCTCCAAATCTAACTTTTTTTTCATTAAAAAGTTTAAAAAGAATTCTAATCTTCCATTTACCACCAAACAAATAAGTGGCTCTTTCAGCAGGACATTGGATTATTTTTTTCATGATTACGTTATATAAGTATGAAAAAAACCTTCAAGTATGTTTAATCATACCGGTATGATTTTATTGTCTACTTGTAATTTAGATTAAAAGTCACTATCTACTTTGTAAATCTAAACTTAAAGGAAATTAAATGAATAAAGGACAAAAAGCTGGAGATAAACCAATTGCAATAGATGTCGAACAAGGAAAATCTTATTACTGGTGTTCATGTGGAAAAAGCTCAAAACAACCTTTCTGTGATGGATCTCATAAAGGGTCTGAATTTAATCCACAGGTTTTTAAAGCCGAGGAAACAAAAAAAATGTTTTTTTGCACTTGTAAGCAAACAAATAATCAACCATTTTGTGATGGATCTCACGGTAAAAGTGAATAAGTAAGTTGATTAAAAATATTTAGTAATTAGATTAAAGCTATGAAAAATATTGAAGTTAGTAAAATTATTGATCCAATTCCAGCATCTGATGGTGCAGGTGTTAAATTAAAAAGAAGTATTGGTGTTGAGCCTAATTATTTTGATCCATTCTTAATGTTAGATGAGTTTGGATCTGAAAATAGTGAAGATTATATTGCTGGTTTTCCTCCACATCCTCATAGGGGGATAGAGACTGTAACTTATATGTTGGCTGGAGACTTTGAGCATGAAGATAGTACTGGTGGTAAAGGCAGAATGACAGCTGGTGATGTACAATGGATGAGAACTGGAAGTGGAATTATTCATTCTGAAATGCCAGCTATGAAAGAAGGTAAACTTCATGGGTTTCAGTTGTGGATTAACATGCCAGCCAAATTAAAGATGAGTAAGCCCGAATACATTTATATCGATGCAGATAAAATGAGTGTTCATAAAGATAAAGATAAACAAGTTAAAGTTATTGCAGGAAAATTTGAAAATGCGGAAGGTCCAGTTAAAGGCCATAATGTTGAACCTGTTTATTTTGATGTTGAATTA
>Ga0209631_10003267_pt1 | contig 18826 bp, 16 predicted proteins | sample COG_08_FD_184752 | JGI IMG/M metagenome (GOLD analysis project Ga0209631, IMG submission 184752) | Pelagic Microbial community sample from North Sea - COGITO 998_met_08 (SPAdes) (version 2) | ecosystem: Environmental > Aquatic > Marine > Neritic zone/Coastal water | place: Helgoland, sampling...
CCCTCTTAAGAAGCTGTAGTTTGTCAAGCAATGTAGGGCCGCATGCTGCACATTGGCTTGCTGTCCAGATTGACCTTGAAACGCGGTAAATTTGTTCACTGAAAAATATTAATGTTGATTGAAGATAAATCGTTCAAAAAAGCTGTCCAAAGAAGTCAGGGATATTGTTGGAACGCGGTTTTGACGATTTTCTTATTGCCTGTTTTTATTGCCTGTCTTTAATGGCTGACTTTATTCACCAGCTTTATTTGTAGCTTTACTCACCAGCTTTATTCGCCGGTTTCCTCGGTTGCGAATCAGGCGCGATGTTCAAGGCTGCGCTTAGATCGGGCCAAGGAAGACAGGCGTGGATAATTCTCTAAATGCTGTATAAATATACAGTATTTAGAGATGAGTGCAAGTCCCTTGCCGGTCGCTCATCCATGCGAATCCGTTCTGAGGACGCTTGAACGAGATTTCTAAAGGTCTTTAAAAGCCCCTTTGATTTGATATATTGACTGCTTCGACAGTGCCGCATCATTTTCCTGACCGCGATGGGCGATTGAGGCGCAATGTGGTTTGAGACTAAGACTCGATGGCCAAACTTTATTTCTATTACTCTTCAATGAATGCAGGCAAGTCAGCGTCGCTTCTGCAATCAAGTTACAATTATCAAGAGCGGGGTTTAACAACGCTGTTGCTGTGTCCAGCGCTTGATGACCGATACGGGCAAAACAAAATTACTTCCCGAATCGGCATCTCAGCTGCGGCGCAAGGGTTCGGTCGGGATGAGGATCTATTTGAGCTTCTGACCGTAGCGCGCGAAACGACGCCTGTTCACTGCATCATGATTGATGAAGCGCAGTTTTTAACAAAAATGCAGGTTCATCAACTAGGAAGAATCTGTGATGAGCTTGATATCCCTGTGCTTGCTTATGGCCTGAGAACAGATTTTCAGGCTGAACCGTTCGAAGGTAGCCAGTATTTGCTGGCCTGGGCCGACAATCTAAAAGAGCTCAAGGCGATCTGTCATTGTGGCCAAAAAGCCACTATGGTTTTGCGGATGGATGACCAGGGTCAAGTGGTTACCGAGGGAGCTCAGATCGCGATTGGAGGAAATGCCGACTATGTTTCTGTCTGTCGTAAGCACTACACTGCCCAAGCGCCTGGGTGATCAAAGGTCCGTACCTGTGGTTTTAAAAGTGGTTGTCAGAGCGCTCTGGAGCGAAGCGTTAGCCCTATTTTTTTGAGCGCACTAAAGCACCGCTGCGCAGGGCTGGAAACGGCTCCGAAGCATACTCGTCATGGACCATCGCCGCCGTGCTCATCGGTAGTTCTACGACAACCGTGACAGAATAACAGACCGTAGAAGTGGTTAAATTAAGACGTTAGAACAACAAACAGATAAGATGACCATCCTACGTGCTGATTATCGCCCCCGCTTAAGGCCGAAGTAGCGTTGCCTTGAGGCCGTAATAGCGTTGCCTCGAGGCTGTGATGGGGCCGAATCAAGACAGTCCGCCTGTAAAAGTTTTAACCGAGCATAACAACCTGAAGAGGAGATCATCATGCAAAATCAACAGTGGCAGCTTAAAACGCGACCCCAAGGACTCATCGGCGAAGAGCACTTTGAGCGCGTGGTCAGTGATGTGCCAGGTCTCGAAGACGGCGGGGTACTGGTTAAGAATCTGTATCTTTCTTTTGATCCAACCCAACGCGGCTGGGTTAACGATACAGAGAGTTATATGCCGCCGGTTGCCATTGGCGAAGTGATGCGTGCGGGTACGGTGGGGCAGGTTGTCTCCTCTAAGAACGAGCGTTTTAAGGTTGGTGATTTGGTTCAAGGCCTCGGCGGATGGCAAGAATATTTTATCAGCGATCAAGGCACCGGGCTGAGTTCGGTCCCTGAAGGGGTTACGCCGCAAGAAGCCTTAGGGATTTTCGGAACCACAGGGTTGACCGCGTATTTCGGCCTCCTTGATCTCAGTGACCCCAAGCCAGGGGATACAGTTTTAATCTCCGGCGCTGCCGGGGCGACGGGTTCAGTGGCGGGTCAGATCGCCAAGCTTAAAGGTGCGCGAGTGATTGGCATCGCCGGGGGACCAGAAAAATGTCGATGGTTAACGGAGACTGCAGGGTTTGATGCTGCGATCGACTATAAAAATGAATCAGTCCCGGACGGTATAGCCCGTCTCTGCCCGAATCGAATCAACGTCTTTTTTGACAATGTGGGTGGCGGGATTCTTGAAGCGGCTTTAGACCATCTTGCGATGAACGCGAGAGTCATCCTGTGTGGCGGTATTTCGGGCTATAACGAGACTGAGCCCATGCCCGGCCCGAAGAATATTATGAATCTTGTGATCACGCGCTCGCGAATGGAGGGCTTTATCGTGATTGACTATATGAACAGAGTTGGCGAATTTTTGACCGAGATGTTGCCCTGGTATCGGTCGGGTCAAATTGTTCATTTAGAAGACGTTCAAGAAGGTTTTGATGAGATCCCGAACACACTGCAGCGATTGTTTTCCGGGAAAAATTTGGGCAAACAATTACTCAAATTAGCCGAACCCGAGTCCTAATCGAATGAACAAAACCCCAGGTGCCATTTGGGTCGATGCAGATGCTTGTCCGGTGCCGATCAAAGAGATGCTGTTTAAAGCCGCTGCGCGTACCGGAATGTCGCTCACGCTGATCGCCAATCATTCGATGCGGGTGCCTTCTGGAGACAATATTCGGTTCATCTTGGTCCCTAAAGGCTATGATGTTGCAGATAACAGACTGACCGCCGAGGTCACTTCGGGTGATCTCGTAGTGACTTCAGACATTCCCTTGGCCGCTGAATTAATTGAAAAAGGTGCTGAGGTTGTCAACCCACGCGGTGATATTTATTCGGTGGAAAACATAAAAGCGCGCTTGACGATGCGAGATTTTATGGAAACCATGCGCGCCAGCGGCGTGCAAAGCGGCGGCCCAGCTCCGCTCTCCGCTAAAGATCGTCAAAAATTTGCAGGTGTACTTGATCGGTACTGCCAATCGAGACATTGATGGATTTTTCAACAGGCAAAATGCGTGAGCGTTCATAAGGGAGGCGGGCTTGAAAATCGGAAAAAATAGTGTGGTCGCGATGGACTATCGTGTGCTCGATGAGGCTGGTGTGACCCTTGAGCAGATGAAAGATGAACCGATGGTTTATTTACATGGTCATCGCAATATTTTGCCAGCGCTCGAGGAGGCGATGGATGGCCATGAGATTGGGGATCATGTTCGCGTTGAGCTGCCGCCGGCTAAAGCTTACGGGTTACGTCAGGAGGATCGGACGGATCGCGTGCCAATCAAGCATCTGGAAAAACCGCCCCGGCGAATTCGAGCTGGAGATCTGGTTCGGGTCAGAACCCAGCAAGGCCCTAGGGATGCTGTCGTCGTTAAGGTTGGGCGCTTTAACGTTGATTTAGATAGTAACCATCCGTATGCGGGCAAGACATTGACCTTTGAATTGGATATTCAAGCGGTCCGTCCAGCCACAGCAGAGGAGATCGCCCACGGCCATAGTCATGGTATTGAGGGAACTTCGGGACACGACTAGTGCCTTGATGGCGCGTTAGTGGCCTTGCCAGTTTGGGGGTCTTTTTTCTGAAAAGGCGCGGGGGCCCTCTTTTGCATCGAGGCTTTTGCGGCGTTTTTCCTCCTCCGGGTCAACCCTGATATAAGCCTCAGGAAGCGGTAAGTTTAACCCTTTGAGGGCTGATGCTTTTGTGGCTCTGACGGCCAGGGGTGCGCACTGAATAATGTCTGCAGCGTAGCCTTCTACCGTCTCCCGCAGTTTGGACGTCGGTACGACCTCGTTGATCAGTCCAAGTTCAAAGGCTCGATGGGCTGAAAAGTGCCGTCCTGTCAAAAGATAGCCCATCGCAGGTTTTAAACCGATTTGACGGGGCAAACGGTGTACACCACCACTACCGGCGATCAAGCCACGTCTAGGTTCGGGTAATCCGAAGTTGGCTTGCTCGGACGCGATAATGATGTCGCAGGCCAAAGCGATTTCTAGGCCGCCTCCCAGCGCATAGCCGTTGACCATTGCAATCAGAGGCTTGGGAAAGTCAAAACGCTCGGTAATGTGCGTCGTGTTGCTTTGATACTTAAGGGCCGCTTGTTGAATCTCTTCTGAAGCGCCGGCCAGGTGTGCATTGGCTTTTAAGTCCATTCCTGCGCAGAAAGCACGATCTCCGGCGCCGGTGATGATGCCCAGCCAGATGTCGTTATCCGATTCGATTTGATTGAGGTGTTCCGACAGTTGCCACTTCAGTTCTGGATTGAGGGCGTTCATAGCCTCGGGTCGGTCGAGGGTGATCCAGGCAACATGATTAGCGATTGAAAATTGGGTGGTGTTGGTTTTCATCGGCTATACCTCAGAAAAACAGCATTAGGTTGCTGCTGATGTGTCAGTAGGAGGAAGGATGGGGCGATGATGCTCGAAGGTTTGACGGTTTTCAGCCATCTCCATCAGAGCCTCAATGTTTTCATAGCCATTAAGCGTGTCGAGCTGTTTGGTCGTCACTCGCATCATATCAAAGTCACCTGCTGCGTTTCGCTGCAGGGCGTCCCTCGGAGAAATCCAAAGACTATCGGTGGTTTCTTGACCATCATGGAGGTGCAACTGATGCGCTGGTGCGATGGCGATGAAGAAGCGGGTATCAAAGCGTCGAGGACGACCCTCGGGGGTCACCCAGCGATTAAAGAAATGAAGTTGGTCAAGCGCAAGGGAGAGGGATTCGTTGCGGCAGAGGTCTATCATTGAGTTTTTCTCTGCATGGATAGCCGATCGATATTCTTGGGTATCGATGTTTTTTGTATCGACGAGCTGATCGTCACGGTCGTAGGCAAGCAGAATGCCAGCTTCCTCAAATGTCTCTCGGATGGCGGCTACCCAACACGCCTGCCATTGATCGCCAAGCGCATTCTTCTGGGCCCTTTGCTTTGGGCTCAAGGGACTGAGGTGCGGTTGCAGCGCTGGATCGCCATCCCTAGCATCGATTTTTCCCCCAGGGAAAACATACATACCGCCGGCAAAGACGGCTGCATTGGTGCGCTTAAGCATCAAAATTTCAAATTGTGAGGCACTGGGTCGGGCGATGATGACCGTCGCGGCGGGTCGAATGGGTTGCTCAGACATTGGGGGTGATGATCCCAGCAGCTTTTATTGTCGCGATTTCCTCATCAGAAATACCGAGTTCCTTCAAAATGGCCTCAGAGTGTTGTCCCAACGTCGGAGCACTCCGGGTAGGGCCCACTTCGATTCCTGAAAAACGCATGGGAATTCCAACGGTGGCATAGTCTCCCTGGTCAGGATGCTTTATTTTGGGAAAGAGATTGATGGCTTGGGCTTGCGGATCTTGCGGGACCTCGTGCAGCCCAAGTACCGGTCCCCAGATCAGGCCAGCTTTATCAAATATTAATCCCCACTCGTCACGGGAGCGGGTAGAGAGCGCAGCATCGACCCCAGCGGTTAGCTCAGGCATATGATCGTAGCGCCCCTTCGGCGTTGCATACTTTTCATTATCGAGCCAATCATGAAGTCCCAATGCAGCACAAAAAGCGGGCCACTTGTCGGCCCCAGGCATATTAAAAACCACCCATTGACCATCGCCGCAGGGATAGCGATTGGCGGTTGGCGTAAGCATGTTCTCTCGAGCTCGCCGTCGAACCGGTGCCGAATCGATTGCAGTCGTTGCGTAATCGCTGGCCTGGGTCCAAACCGCAGTTTCATAGAGGGAAGTTTCAATCGCTTGAGAGGCGCCGGTGCGCTCGACTTGTCGTAGCGCCGCGAGAATCCCTGCAACGAACGCAAGCCCTGTGGTGTGGTCACCCTGAGCTGGACGGGCTTGGGGTACGAGGCCATCATCTCCCTCTCGCATCGCGTCATAAAGACCCGATCGTCCGAAAAATGCAGTGACATCGTAACCAGGTCGCCATGCATCCGGTCCTTGCGTGCCATAGCCCGTCAGTGTGGCATGGACCATTTGCGCATTGACTTTAAACAGAGAGGCGGGGTCCAGCCCGTAGCGCTGTTGGCGTTCGAGGAGCAGATTACACATAAAAATGTTGGCTTTAGCGCAGAGGGCGTGCACCAGCGCAATCCCTTCTGATTGAGTAAGATCAACGACCAGAGATTCTTTACCCCGGTTGTCTACGTCGAATTGAAAGTCAAAGGTTTTCAGGGGGCTATCGATTTTTGGGGCCCGGCCCATGTCTCGCATTGGATCTCCGGAGGGCGGCTCTATTTTGATCACTCTGGCGCCAAGGTCAGAAAGAATGGCGCCTGCACTGGGTGAAGCCATCCAGTTATCAATTTCGATTACCAAAATATCGTCAAGTGGGGCGGTCACAGCACAGTCTCCGGTGATCAGTCAGGGCACAATGATATTGGAGTCAACAGCAATTAGAAAGCGGGCTGCCCAGGGTTGTCCCAGTGGATCCACGGTCTTGCTTCACCCATATTTTGTCGATGATGATCAAGTGAACAAGGTTTAAGGGTGATGCTGGGCAGAAGGGTCTGCGCAAAGCGGGCCCGGCGGAAGCAGGGCGCGTTTAATCTAGGCCGCTGTCATGTGAGGGCAAGCGCCTAGGGCTTTGGGTGCAAGTGGAAATAAAGTTGACGATCGTGTCGAGAAGCAGCGGACAAAGGGCCTGCTCGAACATAAGGCTCCCAGCTCGATTTTGCGAAAGGTTTGACTTCGTCACCCATCACTGTCACACGCTCAATGATACGCTCCTCTTCAAAATCATTGAGTACAAAGTGCTGGGTGCATCGGTTGTCCCACATGCAAACGGTGCCGGGTTGCCATCGATATCGAACGGTAAATCTAGGGCTTGTAATAAACCGGGTTAAGTAATCGAGCAACATCTGGCTTTCTGGCGCCGACATTTCAACAATTCGGCGTGTGAAATGCTCGTTAACGTAGAGCGCGGGTTGACCTGTTTCAGGATGTGATCTGACCACAGGATGAATCGCCGTCTGCTCGGGATGGTTATGAGGATGTGCGTCGTGAAGCGCGGTTAATCCGCGACATAAATCCTGCATCGGTTCAGAGAGTTCTGAATAAGCCAGATAGAGGTTGCTCCACAGCGTGTCCCCGCCGACATCGGGGCATTGAATCATGTTAAGGACAGACATGATCGCAGGGCTTTTTTGAAAGGTGATGTCGGTGTGCCACTCATCGGCAATCCCGCCTTTACTGGCGGTCAGTCTAAAGATTTTTGGATGATCATTGGGAGAATCGCTCAGATTGGGGTGCCCTTCTAACGCCCCGAATTGCTCTCCTAGCCTGACATGCTCCTCAACACTCAAGTGTTGATCGGGAAAAAATAGAACTTGGTGATCAAGCAACAGCCTGCGAATCCCATCGATCGTGCTGCTTTGATTGGTTCTTAAGTCAATCCCGGAAATCTCAGCTCCGAGTGCTGCAGACAAACGCTGGACTGACCAGCCTTGTGACGAGAGAGTGTGTGACATAGTAGAATTCCTCGGGTGAAGCTTGAGCATAAACCAAGCGGTGATTAAAGAAAATTGGATGCCGCCCAACCAGACGCGCTGATGGTGATATCACGAAGAGTAGGACCGATTGTCAGTCATCAAAATTCAACGGTATGACAGCCCAGGCATAACGAGGAAGGTCTAATGAGGAAGACGAAGGCAATGCAAGCGCTTGTGTTGAACAAGGGTATTTGGAGCTGCACGACTTCTGCAGAGATGCCTCGCCCGGGTCCTGGAGAGTCTCTGGTCCAGGTCCGGTATGCTGGTCTTTGTGGAACCGATCTAGAGCTGTCTTCAGGGTATTATGGATTTAGCGGCATTCCTGGGCACGAGTTTGTTGGTCGTGTTCTAGAGGGGCCGCGACAGGGTATGCGGGTGGTTGCGGATATCAATGTGGGATGTGGGGATTGTTTCAGATGTACTTCAGGTCAGCATCGTCATTGTCAGCAAAGGACTGTGATCGGAATTAAGGGTCGAGCCGGGGCCTTCGCGCAGTATTTGTCGGTCCCTGATCAGAACTTGTTGATGGTTCCAGATCAATTGTCCGATGAGTTGGCCGTCTATGCTGAGCCTGTCGCTGCGGCACTGGAAGTGATCGATCAGGTTGCTGAGGCTCGGCCCACTGAGGTGCTTGTGATTGGAGCGGGGAGGCTCGGTATGATCACGGGGCAGGTGCTGGCATCGTTCGGTGTGAAGGTCCAGATGCTGATCCGCAACCCGCTTCGTGCCCAGCATATCCAAAACCCTGAAATCGAAATCGTTTCAAGCGCGGACAAAGACGCATACCCTTGGGTCATTGACTGTTCCGGATCCAAAGACGGTTTGGTCGCGGCGCTTGATGCAACTCAAGCTCAAGGTCTTTTGGTGCTTAAGAGCACGGTGGTTAATGCCGGCGAGGTGGATCTTAGTCCCATTATGGTCAAAGAACTGAACGTCTTGGGTTCTCGATGTGGGCCCATGGCGAAGGCGTTGAGCTGGCTGGAAGCGGGCGCTATGGAGCCGCCCAAAGCAGTTGTGTTTCCGTTGGGTGAGGTCGAAGCCGCATTGGATGCGGCGACCGATCCAAACTATTTCAAAGTTTTGTTTAATCCCGATTTAGAAATCTAAGCGCTGATTCCTCAGTTCGGGGTTTGAAGGCAGTAATTAGGGTTATCCAATCGATGCCTTGGAGCTGGTCTTCAGACGGGGGGAAGGCTGAGCGTTGTTCTCCGTCCTTGAATGTTCAAGCGCAAGATGTTGCTTGTTAGGGATCAAACAAAATGACTTGAATAGGCTCTCCGCCCCCAGGCGCATCAAGCAGTACGACTTTAAAGAGCGAGTAGGGCGCGGCCTCAAAGGTCAAAGGGCCGCCAATCACAGTCTCTGATGAGGACTCGGTCACGGATATCGTGAAGGTCTCCGGAAAAAGGCCAAATTGTCCAGTCAAAAGGGGGACAATATTATTGCCCGTTGGATCGCTGTCACTGATCGTTGCTGAAGAGGGCAGGACATAGACGTCTAACAGTGGTGTGGAAGGCGCTGCATGGAGGATTGCTAGCGAGGACAGCGTTTTAACGGGTCGGGATTCCTCATCGGCAACAGCGCCATCGATTTCATCACCAAGCCCCGTAATGGCCAGCATATGATATTGATTATCAACCAGAGTCAGCGCCTCGGTATAAATCGGAGATTCAGGGTTGTTGGCATCCGTCGCTGTAAAAATGACGTTCCCCGCGTCGCTCAAGCGATACGTCGAAATATCGCCAAATAGTAAATCTTCTGCAATTAAAACCTGAGGTGTAATTTCTAGGGTTACCGTGATCGCGTCTGTTGGTGCCGAGATTAGGAAGAGCGTCGCATCCCCGATCAGGTCAGTCACCGCATTTGACGTGGCCTCTCTGGATGTGCCATTGACCGTAAACTGTGCGCTGAGTGCCTCGTTCACGATCTCCAGTTGATTCGAACTGAGTTGCGATAGCCCTGTGTCGTCCTCATTGTCGCCATCATCGTCGGTAACGATAATTTCCGTTTGGTAACTTTCCTTGAAATCGAGCGTAGACAGCAAAAGCCGAAAGCGACCTTCGCTATCTTCTATAATGACCGCTGCAACATCTGCTTCAGACGCTGAAATTGTCGAGACGATGCCTTCAGGCGTTGCATTGGTACTGTCAATCGCAAGGTCAACCGTGTTCGCGCCATTGGTAATCGTCAGGGTTCCTGTGCCAATCTCTGTATCAGTGGTCTCGAATGCGGCAAGGGTTTGATAAGTCTCAGCCACTGCTAGGCGCTCGACGGTGACGTCAAATGTACCCGTTTCAGCCGTTGGCCCGGCTAGAACGCTGACAACCGCCGGGCTCGTGGAGCTAACGGTACGTTGGTAGACGTCGATACTGGTGCGGTCAGGAATCGCGTTCAAAACCCGTACGCTGGCGCTGAAGTTTGCATCCGGAAAGGCTGCGGTGCCGGTATTAACGCTATAGATGCCGGTCATGGGACTGTCGCTGGGGCCAAAGGAATCAATCAGGGCGATGATCGGGCTTACCCCTTCAGTGATGACAAAATCTCGCGACGTATAGAGTCGGTTGCCTTCGTTATCCTCCGCAGAAAGGATGGATCTTTCGGAGGGGGTAATGTCGATGGCCGCGCTGGCGGCACCAGGTTGCACGGTTTCTAAAATTCTTCGATCCGCGCTGCTTGCCGCGTCCTCAATATAGAAGGTGATTGCTTGGTCGTAGATGGATGCTGCGTGAACCAATGTGAGGGTTGTTTCTACAGTCGCTGGATCGGGCGGCGGGGCCAAAACCTCGACCAGTTTTAGATTGTCCATTGTGCCGGTAAGGAACAACGTTTTTAGACCATCTAGCGGGACCGATACGAGGAAATCAGCGATGTTTTCCAACCGATTGTCTTTGATATAGCTAACAGTGGTCGTCCGAGAAAGATCTGGGATAATTGAGGTGATGTCAGTGGACTCACCATAGTCTGCAGATCCCAAGGTTTGAGTGCCGAATTCGGTGTACAGCGCTGGAGAATCTGAAACGGCATTAATGACTTTGATCGAGGCCGAAGGACTGGGTGCGAACTTATCGAAGCCCGGATCGTCGCCGCAACCCGAGATGAGCGCTACCGTTACGACCAGAAGGGCGGAAACAAAAATGCGGTTCATAGAGCGGGGCTAGTCCGAAGTTGGCGGTACATTATAAGAAAAGTGATGATGATGCCAGATTTTTTGCATAGAAGCCGTCTCTAGGGTGGGCTAGTGGGTGCCTCTAAACGCGATGATCCCGGCGGTCACTGCAACGTTCAGTGATTCAACATTGTTGCGCATCGGGATGTGAATTTGCTGATCGCAGGCTTTTAGCGCCCCCTCAGACAAACCCGTGCTCTCGTTGCCGAGCAGGAATACTGTTTTGCCTCCCTCTGGGACGTCCCCAACGGTCTGGGTAGCTGACCCGTCAAGGCCGACTAGGTGAAAATTGGCTTGTTTCAAGGCCGTCTGCGCGCTTGCAGTCGTTTTACATGTTAGGACCTTTGTTTTGAGTAGGCACCCAGCGCTGGCTTTGTAGACCAAAGGGTCCAGCTTTGCGCAACCTTTGCTCGGGAGAATGATGCCCTTCATACTCGATGCGGCGACACTTCGGATAATCATGCCGAGGTTTTGAGGGTTCGTGATCCCCTCTAAAAGGAAAAAGGCTTCATTGTCACAGTGTTGGTCTAGAAGGTGCTCGTCGAGGGTTGTGTGTTGCGGTGCGAGAATATCAATCGCGACCCCTTGGTCTTGACGACCGTTTTTTGAGATTCGAGAAAGCGCTTGTTTGGTGTGCTGGAACACGGGAATGTCGCGAGATTTGCACAGGGCTTGAATTTGGAGGATTGAATCCCCTGGACGGTTCGACTGAGCGAGGTGAACGCGGTGGACTTGCAGTTGGTCGTCGCTCAAAATCTCGATTACAGTGTTTCTGCCATACAGCGTGAATCTGCGCTCGTTGGGTGAAGGTTTGGTTGGATGATTCATGGATCAAACCTATTGGGTTATCCTAAAAGCACTTTCTTTATAACGGAAATTGAAATAACGGAAATTGAATCGAACGCCGGCAATGCCTTTTATTGTTCTAATCGCGCTTCCCGGATCGCCCCATGCAAGCGGGTCTTGCAGCACCGCCGCTGTCAGGGCGCGGACTCCGGTGGCATTAGACCCAGACCAAACATCCGGAGGTTTGCTGCCGAACCCTCGGTTATCTTTCTGCAGATTGATCGAGTCCGGTTGCCTCTAAAAGCGGGGCTTGGATGAATGCTCTGGGTATGCTTAATCCCTCTCCAAGGTCCGCTGATGGGTTTCTCTTAGAGTAGCTCGTTCAGCGCGGCACCCACGCTTTCGGGCGACTCCTGAGGGTCAAAGCGCTTCACCACGTGCCCCTCGGCGTTGACAAGATACTTTGTGAAGTTCCAACCGATATCACCAGGGATCGTTTCTTTCAGCCAACGATAGATGGGTGCTGAGTCATCCCCATTCACATCGACTTTCGCGAACATGGGGAAGTTGGCATCAAATCGGTCCTTGGCAAAGGCAAGGATCTCGGCATTGCTCCCGGGCTCTTGGCCACCAAACTGATTACAAGGAAATCCTAGGACAGTGAGATTAGGATGTTCAGAATGTAAGGCACGCAGACCTGCGTACTGAGAGGTGAGGCCTCACTGACTCGCGAGATTGACGATTAAGAGTGCTTGGTCTCGATAGTCTGATAGTGAAATGGTCTCGCCGGTAATCGTTTCCGCCTCGATTTCATATAGATCGCTCATGTTTGACTCCTTGTCTTGGCTTCTATTCTAGGTGTTCCACTTTAGTTTTCAAGGTGTTCAGGAAAAGACGCCGTGCCAGTACCATCGGTGTGTCAGTGATCGATAAAAGAGCCAATAAAGTGTTTTTTGGGCATAGCGATAAATATAATAATCACGGTTTTGTCCATCCCCATCCCACCAGGCTGCGTTAATGCGTTCCGGGCCTTCGAGCCACTCAAAATCGGGATGTTGAAGTGGGTTTAGATCTTTGTGCAGTCGCATGGGGCGCTCAAGGATAAAGTTAGGGCGTATGGGGTAGATTAAATTCGGTGGATTGATTTTTTGCCGCTCGGGGTCGGCGACCGGTTTGATTTTTTGCCAGCTTTTTTCGGGCCGGTGATCGTCACCAAGGCCGAGTCCAAAGCAATTTTCGGGAGTGAGTTGGGTTTGAAGTAAACTGAGCAAGTCATTGGCTTGTTTGATGTGCTCAAGATTATAACCCGATGTACGTAAATTTCCTTGATCTGCTTCCGCCTGAGAAAGCATTAAGGCACTGGGTGGAAAAAGGGAAGGCGGCGTTGACGTCGATGCTTGGAAGGTTGAAGCACTAAAAATGAGTTGATCGACCTCCTTAACGGCTTGCACTTGATCTAGTTTGAGCGAAGTCAATTTTATAAATAATGGCACATCGTTATCGGCGCGGGCTAATTTGATTACAAGATTGGCCTGTGTTTTGCCGCGATATTTGAGCCTGATTTCGAATGTTTGAGTTTGAAGTTGGCGAGCGGTTAGAAAAGCGCCAAAGGCATCAGCCAACCGTTTGATCGGGAAAATCAGAGATTGTAGGTTGTCGACGCTATCGATAAAAAACACATCGGAATAAAAAGCTGCTGGTGGCTCGATAAAATGTTGTGGATCGGCTTCATGGCCTAAGAGTCGGTCCAAATGGCGCATGAATGCGTTACCAAACCGTTTTTTTAGGCCTTCCCGGGGCAGTTTGAGCAAGTGGCTTAATTTTGTGACGCCCATTTTTTCAAGTTGGGTCACGTTTTGCTCAGGTAGATGGAGATGGTGCAGGAAGGTGCTGTGGAAGGTGTTTTCTGGGGGGTGCAGATGACTGTCTGGATATCTCCGTTCGGCACAGACCTTGGCCGCTAAAGGTGTTTGACTTAACCCCAGAATTGGCGTGTAGCCTAGCTGGGTGATGGTGTGTTTGATCCGTAGTTTCATGGTTTCGAGGCCTGAAAACAATTTCACACTGCCAGAGATTTCTAAGATTAAATGCTGGGAGCCATGAAAGGCGATATTGGGTGTGAATTCATAAAGCCACTGTGCAATTTGCTGCAGTGCTTGTTGCTCTTTTTGGATGTCTTTTTCGATGCAAACCAATGTTTCGCACAGCGCGTAGGCATGACTGATCGTTGTCCCAAGGGTGATGCCTGTCTCAATGGCTGCCGTTGAGAGTCCCTCGATGCGTTGCTGGCGGACAACTGCGATGGCTTTTGAATGATGGGATGCTTCTGTACTGAGACCCGGGCGATGAAAAACCTCGAGTGCAAGTTCTGGGAGATAGAGACTCAGCCATAGTTTCTTACGTGCAGGTGATTTTGACATGACGACTAAAGCCCGGGGTTTAGTTCGGCGGGCCGTTCTGGCAGGTTGGATGATCGAGCGACTGGCAAGGAATGAACCACCGCGGCTGTAGTTTTGGGTGTTAAAGGGTCTCGCCATTGCCTGTTGCTGCTTGGCGCTTGCTGAAAACAAATTGACTCTGGATCGAGCGGTATTCCCAATTCAATGGGTGCGCTTGCCCAGCCACCGGCCCGTTTGAGTACCTCAATGCGAAGTGAGTGTTGCAAGTGCTGATTCGCTATCGAGGCTGCCATTGGTTCTAAGAGGATTCTTAGTGGCGCAGGCGAGGGTCTGCTTTTGCTGTCGGGCGTTCGAAACAGTACATGCCAAGTTTGAGTTTGTTTGCTGGCAACTTGCAGGCGTCTGATTGACTGAGGTCTGATGTCTTTTTGAGGCCACATCAAAACGGCGGAACAGACTTTTGATAGCAGACATTGTTCGGCAGCCCATAAGGCCTCTTTAGCTGTTTTGGGCTGAATCACTAGGATGTGCTCAACGTGAAGGCCTGCCGATTTTAGACTCGGTGCATAGGGTAGATAAGGCGGCGAAATAAAGACCTGCCAGCCGGGTTGTTGCTGATTTAAAGTGGCAAGGGCTGGTGTCAGTAGTTGTAGTTCGCCCAATCCTGTGTGCGGCAGCAGTAATTCCGTGATGCCATTTGTTGGCCAGCCGCCGTAGGGCAATATTTGATCTAACTTAGTGTGTCCACTCGATACTGTGCGTTGCTGTTCTGATTGCGCAGGGTGCTGGTTGGCTCGCCATAAGCTGGTTTTAGTCAATAGCGCGGTCAATGCATTTAGATTTGGTGCAGTTTCTTTAGTAGGGTCTTTCTCAATATTTGTTTTTTTGTTTAGTTTGAGCAGGTTAGCGGCTTTGTTTTTGCTCATAATTATACTGTTGCTTTTTTGTGAGAGGTCATTGAGTCCTCGGAGCATTTAGGGCATAAATTTGGCATTGAGTTAATGCAGTTGCGATACGCGATAAGATTAAGTTGGGTGCAGGTAGATCAATGCTTAATTTTCGCCATATACTGTATATTTATACAGATTTTGTCAAGATACTTACCTGTGCTTTTAATCATTTCCCTAGGGCTGTTGATGTAATGGTCGAGATTGATATCGAATGATCCACTTGGGCGGGGTCCATCTGACGGATTTGGATAACATGGGGCTTTGTTAAGGCCAATCCGTAGCTGATTTTATAGTTATGCTTGAGTTTATACCGACGGAGCGAGGATTTTTGATTCAATAATTTCTAGAGGAGGCAACGAATGCAATAGTTAGCGGGCAACCTCCTAGATAGTCAAAAGCAATCATGTTTATCGAAGTGAGCTACAACATGGTGTTTTGAAGAAAGTAGGTAAAGAAAGTAGGTAAAGAAAGTAGGTAAAGAAAGTGGGTATAGAAGGTAATTGAAAACAGATATAGAAGGTAACTGTGGTTCTATTGATCAATCTAAGCGTATGGTTTCATTAAGGTTGATTAAAAATAAGGCCGGGTGGGACTGCATCAGGGCCAGGATAGTAGGTTGTTAGGCAGATTAAAGCGATTTTATTGAGAGAACGCCTTGGATGCTTGTTAACTCGTAACCCTGGTAGCTGATTAAGCCTTCGCGGCCAAAAACGTTGATAGAAAAATGGTAGTTTCCTGCCAAAAAATAATTGGAGAAAAGCGCTAATTGATCCGCGGGTAGATTCGTCAAAGGAATCAAGGATAAATCTAGGCGCGACACCGCGTCCTGTGATTGTGAAACAACTTTGAACATTTCTGCGTTGGTGCTCAGTCCGCTAAAAACACATGGATTTGAGTCGGGGCAGTCACCGCTATCGATATAACGCAACACTGTGCTGCCCGGCGTGGGTGTTACGGATGCCCCGTTGTAGTTACTTTGGAATTCAATCTGAAGCTGACGTTCTGAAGCATTTCGTGCGTCATCATTGCCGTCAGTAAACGTGACGACAGTGTTGATCTCACCGGAATCGGTTGGCACATCGCCGAGCTCAATTTGTATGAATGGAGCGATTAATGTCTCGACGCTTGTGCTGGCCAATTGAGCGTTAAGTGCAGCGCCACTGATCCTTGTTAGGGGCGTTTGCTCGAAGAACAGGTTAGAACCGCTCAGCGCAGAAAAGAGGCCCTGAGAATCACTCGAATCACCCTGTGATGCCGCGATGGAAATTGCATATTGGTCTGATTCTGAACTGTCTAGCTGGGCATCTATATCAAAACCGTTTGACCCACGCACCGAAACTTCAGAAATGACAAGGGCGGCGCCTATTGTGTTGAACGGTTGCCCTTGAAAACTCAATAAGGTCGTTTGTGTTTCTTCAATAGGTTCTAGTTCGATCGATAGAAAGTATTTCGAAACCGTGTCGAAATAGGTTGAGAGTGTGCTTCCCAAGAGCGAATAGTAAGTTGGGTTGTCCAATATCGCTTTGAAAAAATCTAAGGCTTCGATTTCAAGAACCAGAGGGTAGCCAGGGTATTCGGTTGCTGATCTCGCCGCAAGAATATTTGAGCTAGTGTTCAAAGTTCCAACAACGGAAGCCACATCGGTATCGCTGCTTCGCCATGCTTCTAAGGCAAGCTCATCAGGTTCCGAGATGCTCACAGTGTCACCATCAGATAACCAACTGACCGTTACTCTTGCAACGATCTCGCGCTCGCCAGAATCTTTAATTTCATCGTCACCATCGGTCAACCGAAGAGTTAAAGTGATGGTGCTCTCGGCGCCAGCATCGGGCACTCGGTCTAACAACATGAGGAGTTTGAGCGCTCCTCCAGTTGTGGGGTCATCATCGAGCAGAGCTTTCATGTTACTTAAATCAATACTTTGATCAGTGAGCGCCATCTTGAGCGTCGCATTAGTGACTACCGGTGACAATCCATAGAGGGTTGCTTTGGCTTGGCTATCGATGTGATCAATAAAAGTGATTGCGTGAATATTGAAATCAGTATCGATTTCCGGGAGTGACAATCCAGGTCCGTTGTCGATAATGGGGTCTGAGTTATCACCAATTCCGTCACCATCAGTGTCTGTTGTTTCATTCTCGTCTAAAGGGAATGCATCCAAGTCATCTAAGACGCCATCATTATCATCGTCTTCGTCCGCTGCCATACCAAGATTTATGCAGGTGTCGTCGCAGTCATCCGGTCGACCGTCTCTATCAGTGTCCGTCAAAGTGCCCAAGCTGATTAGCGCATAAGTGTCTGCACCATCTTCGATGCCATCACCATCAGTATCTGCCAGCAATGGATCTGTACCATTACTAACTTCGGCTGCGTCGCTCAGACCATCACCATCGGAATCGATGATGCTAACTTGGGATAGGCTTTCTAAGTAACCCAATATTGTGATGCTGGTTCCACGCTGAGCACTGTTCGTGATGGCATCAGCAACCAAAGATTCTCCCGTAAAACCGAACTGCGATCGGATCAGTAAAAGTCCATCTGTGAGGGGTTGAATGTCGCCGTCGAGATCGACGTCTAATGACTGTCGATTTACCTTTAGATGGTCCAGGATTTCGTCTGGGTCTCGCCGAGTCGCAGACTCTCCAAGTGAATTTTCGATCAGCGCGGTGTCAGTGAATCCAAATAAGTAGCGGAGCGTCAATAAACCATCAGAAAGAGGAGAGATCTGCCCGTCACGATCAACATCTAGGTTGAAAGTCTCGGAATAGCTCCCGCAGGCCGTAGCGAGTAAAATAGTGGTAAGTAGCCATCGAAGAGCGGCTCTCGTAGCGATTGTAATTCTAGCTTGTGTCATCATGTTTCTTTAACTTGCAATATGGGGTTGGAAAAAGTCGAGCGGTCCCATCGTTGGCGAAGAGTTTAAATGGATGCACCCAGCATTCCAACCTCGCATTAAAGGTTTCCGTCGTCATCTATGGTGAGCATGGATATTGGTGATGCGTTAGCTGTAACTACATCTGCTACCCAAGTTTCACAGGGGCTGCTGCCGCCTTAGCAGAGGCTCTATGTTGTTTTTCTAAGCCCTCTTCGTCCGTGGTAACAGTCAATGCGCTGTCACTGTTTGATCTGACCTAAACAGAAATAAGGTAAAAGACGTTGTTGACGATTCCAATGCCCCTTAAAATGGGGTCGTCGTTTATTTACTTCAATGGGATGTGATGACGCTCTCTTTCGGTAACTATACTGGCGGCGTTTCGTGTCGTTTTGATGTGCCTTCGGTCCGGCTTCAGTTGAGTAATATCGATGATTTGCTGACGGATGAGTGCGCCTCGGTCTTGTCGCTAGGACAAGACCGTGTTTTGAAATCGAGACTGTTCTTGGAAGATCAGCAGGTAGAAGTGGCGGTAAAAGTTTTCTCCCGACAGACTTTGCTCAAGGATTGGTTCGATCGAAAAAACAAATCAAAAGCGGAAAGATCGTTTGCCGCGGCCCAATACCTCTATGATCATGAACTGGGGACTCCCGAGCCTATCGCGTGGATGGATCACTGGTCTCAAGGAAGGTTACTTGGCAGTTACTATCTTTGCACCTATTTAGAAGCCCCTTCTTTTCGTGATGCATTGGTAAACATATATCGCCAGCAGAGAGATAATGCCCCATTAATAGCGCTTTTGCATAAGGTCGCGCCTGCGATCCGCGCATTGCATGATAACGGATTTATGCACGGCGATATGGGGAACCAAAACATACTGATCCCTAAATCCGAAAACGGAGAGTGGATGGCCCCTAGGTTCATCGATTTAAACCGCAGTCAGCGATTTGCTGGGCCCCTGCCGGAAGTAAAGCGCGCCCATGATCTGTGCCGAGTGGCACTTCCTGGAGCTTATCTGGAGATCTTTAAGATGATCTACAGTGGTCACGAAGTTTTTCCGGCGCCTTTGGCGGCGCTAGAGGGAAAAGCTCGTCAGCGGTTTTGGCGTCATCGAAGAAACAGCCAGTGGCGGCATCCGGTTCG
>Ga0209631_10003272_pt1 | contig 18785 bp, 16 predicted proteins | sample COG_08_FD_184752 | JGI IMG/M metagenome (GOLD analysis project Ga0209631, IMG submission 184752) | Pelagic Microbial community sample from North Sea - COGITO 998_met_08 (SPAdes) (version 2) | ecosystem: Environmental > Aquatic > Marine > Neritic zone/Coastal water | place: Helgoland, sampling...
GTCCCGATGAATTATTGCAAATGTTCGGTCGAGCGGGAAGAAGAGGTTTCGATGAACGAGGTTTTGTTATTGTGACACCTAAGCAGTCTCGTCTTGGGGATGCACGGCCACTTAAATTAAAGCGCTCTAAAACCTTAGATTGGCCTGCGATTTTAAGGGTTATGCATATTGCGGTTCAAGATGGCGGTGATCATCTTGAAGCTGCACGTAGCCTTGCAAATCGCCTTTTTTCTGAAGAGGACGTTCGACTCGGCTTGCGAGATTCAATTAATAAAATTGCTCTGAATGGTAGGAGCGAACAAAAAAAAGAGGACCTTTCCGCTAACGATTCTGAGCGAAATAAAATTGTTGAAATGCGAAATTCCTCTGGTTTGTGGCAGAGGAGGGGAGGGCAATGCCAAGCTCCGCTGGGAGAAGCATATGCGTTACATAAAGGGGAGTGGGTTAAGGCTCTGAGCTTGCCTGACACCTTGGGCAAAGTTAAAGTTGGCAACCCATGTCGTTTTGGAGAGAAAAGGAATCCGATTTATGGGAGGGAAATACCACTGGCGGTATATGAAAAATCATCGGAGGATAAATTAGTAACTTTAACGAAATCTTTTCGAAAACAATTAAGAAAAACTGTTAGCGAAAAATACCCTAAATTAAAAAAGAAATTCTCTCGAAAAACTTGGACGCGTCTCGGTCTGGAGAATGTGTTTCGTGAAATCTTTCCTTCATTAACAATGGGAGGCAGTCTTGATGAGTTTGTTGATCGTGGCGGGGTATTGCGTGCTCGTTTGCGTTATGAAAACGCAACTGTTTTAGGATGGAAAGATTCGCGTGGCAAAATATTACTTAATCCGCCCCTACGTAAAACAACTCGCATTTTTGACTCTCCTTTTAAAGAAAAGCAAAACGAAGATATTGAAAGTTTGAGTACGCTTTCTCCTGCCGAAGTTTGGGTAAAGCTTGGTTTGATTGACACATTGGGTGTGCCGACTCAGCGAGGGGTGATTTTTAGCTTTTTTTCTCGGGGCGAAGGATTGGCGATTGCGGTGGCGTTAGAGGACTCTAGCTACCCAATTGATGAGATGGTTAACGACTTAGCTAACTTACGGGCCGGGCACCGTTTTCGTGCTTATGCAAAGTCCGAATCTCGCATTGCCCTCTTATGCCGAGATGCTTTCGGTTTTAAAAATTGTCCCGGTTACTTAAAGGAAGGCTTACCTACAGAGTACGGAGAGGGCGCTAGTGAGATATTGCAGGATCGAAAAGAGCTTCTTTTCCAAAAGGGTTCATTTTCTGAAGATTTGAGTGTTGGCGATTTGGAGCGAGTTTTAATTGAGTGGAAAAGTTTACTTTCTTTAATTGCACAAGCTCCGAAACTTGAATTTGAGCGTTGGCAATCTTTGCAGGAAGCTGCTCGTATACTAGTAGGTCAAAATTCTGGTAATGATAAATTACCTGAATTACCTGAGCTTCCTTTCCGTCAACAAGAAAGGTTTAAGGCTACAAGCAAAGGTTTATTCAGGGGGAATTAAAATTTCCTAGTTCTAGGCATATAATTTTTTGTTCCTTACGAATAAGTAATTTGGTGCCCGCCAAGCTAGGGGATGTACATTTTAATGCATTGATCTTAGCCTTTTGAATTTCCTCAAAATTATTTGGGTTAGAGTCAATCATCTTTAAGAAACTTCCATTGATTTCATAGGCTAGGATTTTCCCATCGGCTAAAATTGGAGATGAAATATCATGTTTTGCGGGCACTTTTCGAATGACTTTTCCAGTATGCAGATTTACGCACATTCTCATCCCTGATCCGATTAAATATGCATACCCATCTTTAATAAGTGGGCTGGAATCACTCCTCCGTGTTAATTTCGGTATTCTCCATAATTCATTAATTTTCTCGTTTGCAAATTGGTATGCAATCAAGCCAACTTTCTCTTGGTTCCCATGGACGAGCATAATGTCCTGATAACAGACCGGGGTTGAACTACCCCCTCCCGGGCCTTCCCAAAATGTTTTTCCATTATTTGGGTTGATGAGCACGATATTCTTATTCGAATTACAGATAATGAATTCCTGGTCGGCTATTTTCCAAGTGGAGGGAGAAGCTGTTTTTCCATGTACACTCCTATTTTCCCATAAGAGGTTTCCCTTCTCCTGATCGTAAGCTCGCAAGTTACCCGCCAGAACCACAACACTTTTTTCATAGGGCAGAATCGAGCTGGCAATTTCTTTAGTTGGTAATTTTTGATCCCAAATGAGATTTCCTTTTTGTGAATCCAGGCAATAAATCCGCTCGCTACCGATTGCAAAAATCTTGCCGTTGGATAGACAGGGAGTCGAAGAGGATTTCCTTCCTGTGGGAACTGATTCGAGAGAAGTTTTCCAAATAATTGTTCCAGAATTTAAATCCATAGAAAGAACAACATCTTCGGCTATCTGTTTTGTGGGAGGAACTCCTTGTGAAACTTTTTCTTTAGTTTCATCATTAAAGTTTTGTTGATCCAACCACTGATCTAAACTCTTTTGGTTAGGAAAAGTTTTATTTTTGATTTCGTGTAATCGATTAATGGCACTTATCGGCATCGCAAGCTTTCCTTTTTTAAACCTAGAGGCTAATAAGCTTCCCATGGTGAGGGCTTGCTTCGTGCTTAAGTTTTGTTGAACCCAGTTATTTATCCAATCGTCTAGTTTAGTTCCCCTTAACCTTGGGTTTAGGGAAAGCCTAGATTCTTCAGCCTTTCTTATGATTTCCGATGGCAGGTTTATTTTTCGAACTCCCAATTTTCGTAACACTAAATCAGAAATAGTTCTGGTCTCGGTAGGCACATCTTTGTGCCAGACCAGAGATAGGTACGCGCTGTTTGGCCCCGTAATGACACTTCCAAAGCCACCATAATCCTGGCTCGGAATTTCATCACTTTCCCACAGAATAACTGGTCCGTCCTTTGGCCATTGATTATCTAGTTTAATTTTACCTTGAGCTTGCCCATTTCTTTCTGATCCCCTCCATTGATTCCAATTCGCCCCAAAAGATTGGAATGAAATAATGAGGGAAAAGAAAATTATGTAATTTGTTTTGTTGAGCATATTTTTCCAAACCATGTTAGCTTGGCTATTGGCAAGAACATATAGCTGGAAAAGCCTTTATTTTTTCTTTTGGTGTTCTTTATAACCTCTCTGAATTACTAAAAATAATTAATTTCTCACAAAAATTAAATAGATTAGAAAGGTAATTCCAAAATTACGGTTTTCACAGGAATAAACTTATATAGAATTCTGCTAGCAATTCAGGATAAGCAAATTTTACTTTGCTGGGGCTGTAATATAAAGAGTTGTAGTTTACGATTCTAGTGCGGAAAGAGCTTCCCTTGTCTCATTAAGCTTGGTTTCGTTTTCTAATAATTGATGCCTGGCTCCCTCGATGATCTCAGGCGGTGCCTTTGAAGTAAAAGCTTGGTTTTCTAATTTTGCTTTTACGGACTGAACTATTTTTTCCAAGTGTTTCAAATCTTTTTGTAATCTGGCTTTCTCTGCATCAAGATCAACTCCAGTTGACAGGTCGAGGTAGACCGAACCAAAGGGCGTTACTAATGTGGGCATGCCATTAGGCACATGTTCGACTCGATTCATCGCAGATGCACCAACAGTCGTTAAAATGGAGCTTATATGCCGAGAAAGTACTTCAGCCTTATCATCATCTGAGACAAAAGAAAATGCGACATTACGATTATTTGATAAATTACGGTCTGCTTTAAGAGACCGCATGGATGTAACTAAGTCTCGTATGTTTTCCATCTCTTCCAAAACATTTGAATCTAACTGTAGTCCACCGATATTTAATTTTTCCAACAGTTCAGTTCCTGTTCCCGGGGCAATTCCTTGAATCGAATTTCCACAAGCAAAACCCAAAAGAGTCCATAACTCTTCAGTGATGAAAGGAGTAAACGGATGTAATAGTAGAAGGATTTGCCGTAAGCAAATATCCTGGATGGCAAGACATGTTTCTTTGGTCTCAGTATTTTGAATTCTCAATTTGGAAACTTCGATGTACCAATCACAGAAATCGTTCCAAAAAAATCTGTAAATTGTTTGGAGCACAGCGTTAAACTCGTATTCTTTGTAAAGGTTTTCCACTTGATTCAAAGTTTCCACGAGTCGGAGTAGGATAGCTTGGTCATCTTCATTTACAGCCTCTTTTTGAATGCGTGCTAAGATGAGCTCGATCAAAGAATTGTCAGACAAATTGGAGGACATTAATCGAAACCTTGAAACATTCCATAGTTTGTTACAGAAATTTCTACCCTGTTCGATTCTTTCTTCAGAGAAACGAATATCCTGCCCCTTTGGTGCGATACTCATAATTCCATGTCGTAATCCATCTGCACCGTATTTTGAGATGAGGTCGAGTGGGTCGGGTGAATTACCCAGTGACTTGGACATTTTTCTCCCTTCTCCATCTCGAATTATTCCAGTGAAATAAACATCTTTAAATGGGATTCTTTCGGGGATTTCAGAATCGGGGATGGGTTGCTCAGATTTATAACTTCGCCCTTTGAACTCCAATCCGGCCATAATCATTCGGGCCACCCAAAAAAAGATAATATCTGGCCCAGTAACGAGGGCCGAAGTGGGGTAGAAATAATCGAGCCCTTTTTCCTCCATTGCATCTTCATCTGGCCAACCTAAAGTTGCTAATGGCCAGAGCCAGGATGACGCCCATGTATCCAGCACATCTTCATCTTGTTCCCATTTATCAATATCTGAGGGAGGTTTCTCGGAGATATGCCAATTATCGGGATCAGAGCGCATTTTCCCTTTTTTATACCAAACTGGTATGCGGTGGCCCCACCAAAGTTGTCTGCTGATACACCAATCCTGAATATTTTCGAGCCAGTGCAGATAAGTCTTTTCCCATCTTTGTGGATAAAATTTGATGTGCCCGTCTTTTACTGCTTTTTTTGCTTCATCCACTCTGGGATATTTAAGAAACCATTGCTCCGATAAACGAGGTTCGATAGGCACACCAGCCCGCTCGGAAAAACCGACATTATTTTGATGTGGCTCTTCCTCGAGCAAATGACCGTCCTCTCTCAGCTTATCTGCAATCACTCTACGAGCAGAAAAGCGTTCCATCCCCACATAATCAATTCCAGCGAGTTGGTTAAGCGTGCCATCTGGGTTTAAAACCTCAAGTAAAGGTAAGCCATGTCTTTGACCAATTTCAAAGTCCAGGCGATCGTGTGCTGGGGTAATTTTTAATATGCCTGTGCCAAAGTCTCTTTCAACAGCCTCATCCGCTATGATGGGCATGGCTTGTGGGTTAATTGGGCGCATAACATGTTTGCCCTCTAAGCTTTTCCATCTCGGATCTTCTGGGTGAATTGCTAATGCAACATCACCAACAATAGTTTCTGGTCTGGTGGTCGAAACTTCCAAGTACGCACCCGGGGTTTCTAATATTGGATATCTGATTTTGTAGAGAATGCTTTCCTGGGGTTTCATGATTACCTCTTCATCAGAAAGTGCGGTTAAGCTTGCAGGGCACCAATTTACCATTCTTTGCCCGCGATATATGTATCCTTTTTTATAAAGCTTAACAAATGCAGATATAACCGCTGATGAGTAATCTTCGTCTAAGGTATGAACATTGCGTTCCCAATCGCATGAACATCCAAGCTTTTTCAGTTGCTCTAAAATAATTCCACCATGCTTGTCCCGCCAAAGTTTTGCGTGGTCAATAAAATTTTCTCTACCTAGGTCCATTCGGGACTTTCCCTCATTCCGCAGAGATTGTTCAACTTTTGTCTGAGTTGCAATTCCTGCGTGATCTGTTCCTGGTAACCACAGTACAGATTGACCCTGCTGCCTTGCTCGTCTGGCCAAAATATCCTGAATCGTGTTGTTAAGAACATGACCCATAGTTAAAACCCCCGTCACATTAGGGGGAGGGATTACTATAGAGTATGCGGGTTTTCCAGTTTCGACTTTCCCTGAGAAACATTTTTCACGGATCCATTTATTGTAGAGGCGGTCTTCCACTTCACTAGGTTGGTATGCTTTGTCCATGATAGTCTAAAGTTAAAAGGTAGGTAAATATTTTAGAAATAATTTTTTAAAATTAATGTCCTGTATTTTAAAAATGTCGTTGGAGTTCAAGTTCGGGTAATTTGTGTTCTCATATGAACGAAAACTTTAACGATTGCGAGCAAAAGCCCGTGAATGTCCAGATTGAAATAGTTTTATCCCTTTTTTCTTAATAAAAGGAGTCAAAACGAATCCAGCTACAAAACCACCTAAATGAGCAGTCACTGCTACTCCGCCGGCAGCTTTCATGGATTCCGGAAAGGCTAGGACTTGTTGTACGAGCCACCAACCCAATACCAAATACGCGGGGATATAGATTGTGCCAATTAAAATAATGAACCAATAAAAAACCCGAACATTAGCTCGGGGGTAAAGTAAAAGATAACTTGCGATTACCCCTGATATTGCTCCTGATGCACCGACCATTGGAACACCGGAGTTCGGACTAACCAATGCCTGCGCAAGAGCAGCTAGCAGACCACAGCTTAAATAAAATAATAAATACCAAATTTTCCCCATAGCCTCCTCCACATTGTCTCCATAGAGATACAAAAAGAGCATGTTCCCCAATAAGTGAAAGACTCCCCCATGACTGAACATAGAGGTAATTACTGTTCCCCATTCCCATGCTATCGCCCCAATTGAAAAATTTGAAAATTGCCCAAAAAACATTGATGGGATAAACCCAAAACTAGAAAAGAACACCTGTTTTTCATTTGGATCGAGTGGAAATTGCCATGCAAAAAAAACCCAAAGGTTCATCCCAATTAAAAGCCAGTTAACCCAAGGGAAAGACTGGGTTGGGTTATCATCTTTGTACGGGAATAGAATCACTATTTTGTGCCAGGTTAACCTTTAAGTTATTGTGCGACGCCTATGTTCCATCTTGCTTGGCTTTATTGAAGTTTCTAAAATAATCTAATATGAAGAATGAATCGCATGAAAGGCTCGCAGTGTTTCGCAGTGAATCCGGGGTGACCCTTTCATTTGGTTCAAACACATATTTTATCTCCTCAGATGATCCATTTCACAACATTGCTTTAAAAGCACTAGAACAAGACGATTACATTCCATTTTATGTAGAGATTGCGAAAAGAGAAGGTTTAGGACCTCAATTTCGGGATACTCTCATGGCACAAATTGAAAATCTTTCCGAAGATGATGTTAAGGGCTAAGTAAAGGCAAAACCCAATTTGTTAATTACACATCAATCACATCATCTTTGGAGTTTTTGAATGAATTTCCTTTCTTTGGGTTCGGGTTAATCGTTGAAAAGTTTCCACTGAACGCCTTTTTTAGGCTAAGTACTATTGATTTCCTGAATTTAGGAAGCATCAGTGCGAATCCAAATATGTCAGTCAATATTCCTGGAGTAAGCAAAACAATGCCACCTACCACGATCATTGCGCCTTCGATTAATCCGTCAGTTGGTGTTCGTCCACTTTTTATCTCGTTTTGAATCCGAGCCAAGGTAGATAGACCTTGCTGGCGAGCTAAAGAGGCACCGAGGATGCCAGTAAAAACAATCAAACCAAGTGTTGGGGCAAATCCAATTTTAGCACCAACCTGAATTAATAAATAAAGTTCAATAATTGGGATGAAAATAAATAGAAATAATAATCGGCTAAACATTGGGTTTATCTTACATATCAGCTAATTTTACACAAGGCAGGATCTAAAAGTTTTAATGGCTTTTTCTGCGCATAAGGGAATATTGTCCGAACGACCCAGTGGATACTTGACGAAAAAAGTAGTTGAAAAAGATTGAGGGTTGAAAAATTATGTTTTGGTTACTTTAGTTCTTCGGATAATTCACCTAATTTCTGAAGGTATTCCCATGAGAAAATTCCAGTCGAGTGCCCATCTGAAAATAAAATACGAATTGCATAGTTTCCAATATGGGAAATTTTTGCAATTTGGACACCTGAATAATCTTTCTTCACTTCTCCACCACTAACATTTCCGAAAATATCAGTTTCTCCTTTATTTTCTGCACTAGGTGAGTGGGTGCGCAGAAGAGGGGCAGTAATAAAACTTTCCGAGCCCTCAGTCCATTGAAGGGCGAGGGTGTTACCGATAAGCTCGATTCGAGAAGGAGCCAATTGCATTAGTAACAACTCTAAATGAACGAATCTAAGCTATGTCCAGCAGATGGGGGATCAGAGGGGTCAGATCCACTTTGGTAATACGGATCGAGTACTTGATTGGAATTGTACCTACTGAAATCTTCGCCTCTCTCTGCTGCTGTGTTAAAGCTTTCCAATTCTTTTTGGATCATTTCTTCCTGTAAGTCTTTATCCTGTAGCTCCCTGTCCAAACTGCGTTCATCCCAAAATCGATCGTTGTGAAATTGGCTAGGACCAGGTTCAGGAGGTAGTTCTGTGGGTTTGACCACTTCCCAATCTGGTTCTCGGGTGCTATCTAGACCTGCGTCGTCTATGTTATCAACACTTTCCATAGGTATGCCCGGTTGTCCCGTCTGGGCTTGGTTGTCGAGGTTTTCCTCCTCAGCGAGTGAGCCAGAAAGTTGAATGGGGTCGGGTACTTTGGTCACTTTCTCGGAGCTGTCTTGTCCCACTTCTGGAACTTCAAGGGCTGACTCATCTTCCCTACGGAGTTGCATTTCCCGATGAATGTTTTCTGATGACACATGGTCGTTGAACGAAGTTTCCATGTTATTAAGATGCTATTTCTATATTGATTTTGCAAATCTTAAAAATTCGCATTTAAAAAAATGAGTAGTTTAAAAAAATATTTCATTGCTATGAAATGCAAGTTTTGTCATTAATGTGAGCACTATGCCAAGAGAAACGATCATTTTAGAATGTACAGAAGCACGCAAAGAAGGAAAACAACCTTCGCGTTATATGTCATCTCGCAATAAGAAATTACAAACTGAAACCGTGGAAAGAAAGAAGTATAATCGCTTTCTTCGCAGGCACACAATTCATAAAGAAATTAAGAGTTAATTTCTGCTTTCTTCCTGATTGTTGGTTAATTTAGCCTACAATCGTCAAAATTTCCTCTGCCACTTTTGCTATTGCTTTACTCGCAAAGTGATCGGGGTTGGAGATAACGATAGGTATCCCATGGTCTCCCCCCATCCTGATTTCCTGATGGATTGGGATTTCTCCTAGAAATGCGGTTGACAATGCCTGTGCGGTGGCAGGTCCTCCCCCTTGTCCGAATAGATATGATTTTTCATTATTTTCTTCGTTCATTAGAAAACTCATGTTTTCAATCACTCCCAGAATAGGAACATTTACTTTTTCAAACATTCTTGCTCCTCTACGGGCAACATCAACTGCAGCTTTTTGAGGTGTAGTTACAACGACAACCCCATCCAAGGGCATAACCTGCGCCAGAGAGAGTTGAGCATCTCCAGTTCCGGGTGGTAGATCTATAAGCAAAAGGTCCAAGTCTCCCCATCTGACATTGGATGCAAATTGCTGGATTGTTTTCATAACCATTGGTCCACGCCAGACAACAGGAGTTTCTTCGTCCACGAGTAAACCCATGGACATCACTTTAATGCCGAAGCTTTCGACCGGTGCAATAAGGTTTTCCCCCAATGCTTCAGGTTGTCCATTTGCACCAATAAGAAGAGGGACGGAAGGGCCGTAAACATCACAATCCATAAGCCCAACTTTAATCGAGTCAGAAGAATTGTCCGACTGGGAGCGCTCGATTGCACAAGCCAGGTTGACCGCCATTGTTGATTTACCAACCCCACCTTTGCCACTTGCAATAGCAATAATCTTTTTCACACCGGGTAGTACTTGATCTTCCTTAGTGGTACCCTCATCGGAATTATTATTTTGAGATTTTTTGACGATAATTTGAACCTCCACACCTTGAATTTTATCATTTTTAAGAAGAGTGGTTTCAATATCTTCTTTTAATGCTTTGGGTAGCGTAGCGTCAGTTGCGCTTACTTCAAGTTTTACGAAGGCTTGTCCGTCCTTGAAGCGAGCCTCTTGGATTAAGCCAAAAGATACAATATCCCTACTAAATCCAGGGTAGTTAATTTGTTTGAGCAGTTCAGTTATGAGTTCTTCAGACATATTGAAAAAAAGGATTAGAATGTAGGAAGGAATTCTGGGAGCAATTGAAAAGTTATTTAAAATGAAGCATTTATGTTTTCTTTGTCTTAAAATTGCGAATGAACAGGAGTTTTACTCTTGCTGAGAGTCTAAATTTTATGAAAACATAAATCTATGAATGTGGATCATTGGTTGGCTGAATTGCGAAGAATACTTTTTTCTTACGTTTTAATTTTAATGTTATGTTTTTCTTTGAGTGAAACTACTCGCTTAATGGGACAAGGCGCAAAGAAAATTATTCTTCCTGGCATTGAGTCTGAATTGGCAAAAAAGCAGATCGCTTACGATCTGGGTGCTACTTCCAAGATCCTTTCACCAATAGTAAAAAAAGCTTTCTCCTTGCATGGTGGGTTTCGTCTGAGCCATCCTCAGGAGAGTCGATTTACCTTTGTGTTTTCTGCGAAGGGCGGAAATCAGGTAAATGTCAATATTCTGTCAGGCACGCCTAAAAGTTCAGTGAAAGTTTTATCGAGTGGAGGTAACTCGATTAATAATGCCCTCTTGCGTGCCTGTGACAAAATAGTATTTGGGTTATTGGAGGTTCCAGGCTTTTTCGCAGGCAAGATTTCTTATGTTTCTAGTTTGTCCGGGCATAAGGAAATTTTTATTTCTGATGCTTTAATGTCAACCTCGCGCCCTAATACAAACTTTAAGAAGATTACTTTCAATGCGAGTTGGGATAATCAAGGTCAGGGGCTTTTCTTTACCAGTAACCGGCAACTGTTTAACAATATTTTTTATTTGGATCTTTCTTCCCGAAAAATTAGTACAATAGCAAATTATAGGGGAAGTAATTTGAGTGCCGTGCAAAACCCTCGTAGTTCACAACTTGCATTAATTTTATCGAGTACTGGAAATCCAGAGGTCTGGATTGCTCCTTATCCTAATACTAAACCGAAGAGGTTAACTAGAAATAAGAGTAACGAATCCGGACCATGCTGGTCTTCGGATGGTCGCCGATTAATTGTAACATCGGACAGCAGGGGAAAACCACAACTTTATGAAGTTTCTCTCTCAACTGGTGCACTAACCCGGATTGCGACCAATGTAAGTTCCCACTGCACTGAAGCTTCATGGAATCCGCTTGATCCCTCTCGAATCGCTTTTACTGCAGCAGTTGGCGGAGGATTTCAAATTTTTGAATATAGTTTTAATGAGAGAAGGAGTAAGCAAGTAACCAAGGGCAGTGCCCATGGACTACAACCCACATGGTTGAACGACGGACGTCACATCATTTATACAGAGCGTTCTTCTAAGGGGGGCACTCGTTTAATGATTATTGATACCGAGTTAGACGGAGCACAGCCCAAGGCATTGCATGGAGCAAACTTTGGCAATTGTTCTCAGGCAAGTTTTTATTATCCTAAATGAAATATTCCTAGGCCTTATTTTCATTATTTGAAAATTTCAGAATTAAATCGTAATAAATTTTTTCTGATTACATCTCCTATATATTATCATGCTGAAACTACTAACATACCTGATACCTGTTCTAATCATTCAATCCATTTTTGCGGAAAAGGTTTCTATCCAATTACAGAATGGCGGATCAGTTTCGGGTGAATTACTAAAAAAAAATGCAGAGTACCTATTTGTAGACCTAGGCTTTGAAATTCTAAAGGTTCCTCAGCGAAACTGCCTTCAAGTAACAAAGGTTACCAAAGGGGCATCGGATCCAGAAATAACTCAGAAAAAAAATCTTTACCGGCAGAATCCAAATTCTTCTTTGCAACCGTTAGGCTCATTAGTTGACCGGTTAGGCGAGGCAGTAGTCATGATTCGAACGCCGATTGGGTTAGGTTCGGGATTTATCATTCATCCGGATGGGTATATTGTTACTAATGATCATGTGGTTGCAGGTGAACGAATTATTTCGATTACTCAGTTTCGGAAAGGCGAGAATGAATTGATCAAAGAGAATTATGACAATGTTCGTATTGTGGCAACAGGGGGTAATATTGATCTGGCTCTTTTGAAAATCGAAGGACAGCCTAAAGGCAAAATCTTTCCCAGCGTGCCGCTTGGTAGTTCGGGAGAACTTAGTCAGGGGGAGCGAGTTTTTGCGATTGGCAGTCCTCTTGGTTTGGAACGTAGTGTCTCGGAGGGAATTGTAAGTTTAAGAAATCGAATTATTCAAGCCCGATTGCATATTCAAACCACGGCTGAAATTAGTCCGGGGAATTCAGGCGGTCCTCTATTTAATTACAAAGGACAAGTGGTCGGTGTTAATAATATGAAAGTGGTTAGCACGGGTGCGGAAGGGTTAGGTTTTTCCATTCCGGTTCGCCAATTAAAAACTTTTCTTGAGAATAGGGATGCATTTGCATTTGATCCACGAAATCCAAATGCAGGTTATCGATATACCGTACCTCCACAATAAAATATAATATGAAAAAAATCTTTCTATTTCTGGGCACAGTCCATTTTTCTTTATTTTGTAATCCTTTGATTGCGAAAAACGATTTGCTTGAATGGGTATCCAAAGACTCGGCTTTCCTTTTAGAAATCGATAATATTTCTGAATTTAACAAAGAAATTGAATCAGGTCCCCTTGGTGAATTTATGAAATCCAAAGCGTGGGAAAAAATCTATCAGTGGATGGAAGGAGAATGGAGAGAGGAAATTTCATACAATGAGGAAAAAAAAGATTTATTGATGGAGCGAATCGGTGAGTGGACCGAATCTTTTAATGGTCAGGCGTTGTTTGCGGTGAGTGATGTTAAGCAAATTCTTTCCAAGAAAGTTCCTGGCTTGACTATGCTGATGGCAACCGATGCTACGCAAGAAAAGTTAGAGGATACCTTGAGATGGATTAAAAAAGAAGTTACAGCTTCAAAAGGAAGTTTTTCTTGGGAACGGGAAAAAATTGCCGGTGAAGTTGTACATTGGATTGGACCTGATAACGCTAAGAAAAAAGATCAGAAATTCGCTGTAGTTCTTTTTGATAAAACTTTTGGAATCTTTACCGGTGGAAAAGAACATGTGAAGGACATTCTTCTTGGGAAATCTAAGAATTCTGATTTTAAATCCATGTTGAAGAACAATAATTACTTGGATCTATTTGAGGAAATTGAACGAGGTTCAGCACGAACTTTCTTTAATTTTGCATCCTTAAATGAATTTATGAAAGAGGTTGAGTCTCTTCCTGATGCACAAATTCCTGAAAACCCTTTTGGGGTAAAAACTTCGAATGTAATTTCAGCTTTGGGCTTGAATTCGATTGATTGTATTGGGGTACAGGTTGATTCCTCAGGTGAGCGTTTAACTCTTTCTTCTGGTGCCTATTTTAATAAGTATGAAGGGCTTTTTTCATTCATTCAACACGATGGGAAAGAGGAGGCTGTTCCATACGACTTTGTTCCTGCTCAGGCTTTTACGGTTTCTTCTGCTCGCTATGATTTTGGTAAATTATGGCCAACAATAGAAAAGATAGTGCGCGACTTGAGTCCGCAGCTCCTTCTTTTGATGAATTCTCAAATACAGGCCTTTGAGGACCAGGCAGGTGTTCCTTTCCGCCGAGATGTACTGGGTTCATTCGGCGATGAAATGGTTAGTTTTTCATTTCTTGATCAGGATGCTAAAACTGCGAATGATTTTGATAATGCAAACCCGGCTTTTTATGCTTTTTCTTTGGTGGATTCCGATCTTTTTGACCGTTCTCTTCGCTCCATGATTGAAGCCTTTTCCAGTGGTCAGGATTTATTTGAAGAACGGGTACATAAAGGAGTGACGATTCGAAAGATCCGTGGGATTGAAGCTTCAGGTATTTCCATTAGTTATGCGGTAACAGAAAAATGGTTTCTTTTGGGAATGGGCGATGATGTTCACATGACCCAATTAATAAATCGTTTGGATGGAAAGGGCCGATCGATCTGGAGCAATAAACAAATTAAGCAAGCCCTCAAGGCTATGCCTGATGGTGTAAGGCAAATAGATTATGTTAATTTTGATAGGTTAACCCAATTCCTTATTCCTATCATTATGGATTCTATAAAAGATGAATCAGATCTGAAGCTTAAGGCGAAAGATTTTCCTGAATTACCATATTTTTTATTAGCTTGGTCAAAAAATGTGAAGAACGGGATCATCGGCAAGGGAGAACTTTTTCCAATTTCTAAGAAGTGATGAATTCCTTCCGTTTAAAAAAATCCTATTTTCTCGGGTGCTTTCTACTTACATTTTTTATGAAAGTGGGAGATGCTGGTTTTCGGCTTTCTTCTCCAGATGTGGTTAAGGCAAGTTGGAATGCACGAACTTTTCTTGCTGAAGATATTAATCAAGATGGATTGAATGATTTAATCTTTTTTAATTTGGATCGATCACGGATTGAAATACTTTACCGGACAAAAGATGGTAAAGTGCCCGAGCGAGTAAAACCGGTTCAAAGAAACCGCTGGGATCCGGAACTTGAAGATGCTCCATACAAGAAAGAATTTATTTTTATACCGGAAACCATCACTTCATTGGCAGTAGGAGACCTTAATCTCGATGGTTTTACTGATATAGTGACGGGTAGTCCTGATCATGGCGTTCAGGTATATTTTCGATCCAATGATTTGCTTTGGACGAAACCGATTGAATTGGAAACTTTAAAACTTCGTCCTGATTCAATTTCAATCAAGATCAAGAAAGAAAAAAAAGGTAATCGATCTAGCCTTTTTCTTTTTACACAAACTGGGTTGGAAGTGCTTGGCTTTGAGAATGGAAAACCTCAGTATCCATCCGTTGTATACAGGGAAGAGGCCAAGAGGGCTTATGGCATGAACTTTTTTGATGTGAATCGTGATGGAGTTGACGACTGGGTTTATTCTATTCCATCTTCCGATAGATCTGTCCGCTTGCGTTTGGGTTTAAAAAATGGTTTCGGTCCTGAGCGATCTTTTGATCTACCCGTTAGTTCATTCAACCCTGCTCCCCATTTTAAAAAGAACCAACAGTTTGTGGGGATTAACCGAATATCTAAGGAAGCGTCTGTATTTAGCTTTGATTTTAAGAAAAATGAATCGAATGATGACAACTTTAATATTCTGGACTACGACCTTTTTCCCGAAGGAGAAGAGGATACGTCTTGGACAATTGCTGATTTTAACGGCGATGGGAAAGAGGATATAGTAGCTGTTTCATCATCTGTTAGTGAATTAAATTTTCTTCCAGCAATCTCCGGTGGTGACTTTGGAACAGTGCGTAAGAGCTCTGCTCTTAAGGGAGTAAGTTGTCTCCATGCCTTCAATAGTTCAATAGATAAAAACCCGGGACTATTAGTTCTCAGTCAAGCTGAGAAGATTGTTGGCATATCAGAGTTCTTAAAAAAAGGAAGTTTTTCATTCCCTAAGCCATTTCCCATAAAGGCAGATCCTATTCTTTCTAATTGTTCAGATCTTAACGGTGATAAAGTTGATGAAGCTTTAATTATTGTTGAAGATCGCTCAGATTTTGTCCTACAGGTATGGGCGGTTAGAAACGGGGTGGATTTCAATCTTACTCAGGAAATTGAACTTGATGAATGGACACGTGAACCATCGGGCATCGTACCCTGCTACCTAAACAATGACAATGCAATCGATCTGGTTTTGTTGTCCGCTCGCGAATCAGCTTATTTGTTACTTAATGATGGGAATGGAAAATTAAAAGTGGTTGGGGAAGATTCAGTTTTTCGTAAAAGTTTTCTTATGGAAAAAAATCCATCCCAAGTCGGATGGGGTGACATCAATAAAGACGGATCTCCAGAATTACTGGTTGCAGGTGAGGGCATGATTCGGGCTTTGAAATGGAAAAATAAAGATTTGTTCGTGACCGAACAATTTAATGCAACTGATCCAAAAGCTGAATTAACCTGTCCTCTATTCTTAGACCTAAACGGAGATCAGCAAAATGAACTTTTATATTTTTCTAATGATTATTGGGAAGGATTACAGCAAAGCACCAATGGGGAATATCAAAAGATCTATAAGATAGAAGATGACAGCCTTACCCCCTTACAAGTGGGGATTAAAAAATCGAAAGGATCGAAGAGTCTTTTGTCTCTAGGTTCAAGTTCTATACAAATGATTACTCGGTCGGTGGGGGATAAAAGTTTGCAGATAAATATTCAATCTCGATACCTGACTGATTTGCCCAAAGTTTTTCACACTGGTGTGGATTGGGGAGACTTTGATAACGATGGTTTGCCGGATTTAGTTTGTATGGATGGACGCAGACATACCTTGGAGTTTTTGAAATATTCCGATCAAAAAAAATGGGAATCAGTGCTCCATTTTAAAGTATTTGAAGAAGACCTTCATTATCGTGGTAAAAAGGGTGGGGCATTGGAACCGAGAGATGGTATTATTGCAGATCTTAACGGAGACGGGTTAGATGACTTGGTGGTGTTGGTTCATGACCGATTTCTCTGCTATTATCAGGATGCTCTTTTAGGTAAATGAAAGTTCTCATTCTTGGAGACATTGTTGGGCGTCCTGGACGAGCCTTTCTGAAGAATCATCTTAGTAATTATAAATCAAAGAATGGAATTAATTGCATAATTGCCAACGGTGAAAATGCAGCCGGTGGAGCTGGTATAACCGCAAAAACTGCCAACGAAATTCTGGGAAGTGGAGTGGATGCAATTACTTTAGGGGATCATGTTTGGGATCAAATGAATTTTAATCGGGAAATTGATAACTTGGACAGAGTTTGTAGACCTGCAAATCTCCCCGATTCAAACCCTGGACGAGACCGATTATTTCTTGAGCAGGATGGTTTGAGAATTGGTATTTTTACCGTACTGGGAAGAACTTTTATGGGACCCAAAGTTTCCTGTCCATTTCAAACCGCGACTCGGTTAGTGGAAGAAATGAAAAGTGAATCAGACTTCGTTATTGTTGAAATGCATGCAGAGACTACATCCGAAAAAGAGGCAATGGGATGGCATTTGGATGGAAAAGTTGGACTTGTTTTTGGTACGCACACCCATGTACCCACCGCGGATGGAAGAATTTTAAAAGGAGGAACCGCTTATCAATCAGATATTGGTATGACTGGCCCCAGGGAGTCTGTTCTTGGCCGTGATATTGATGCCTGTCTCGGACGTTTTATCGATGGAATGCCAAGGAAATGTCCAGTTGCTGAAGGCGATGTGGGCATGCAGGGTTGTTTGCTTGAAATTAATCAGACAACTGGATATGCGAAGTCGTTTGAAAGAATCGAATTTCGTGAAAACGAATAATTCAATCTTAATAATCGGTACTAGATTATTTGGTTAGCAAGCCAACCATTTTAAAAATTATGCTGGTGGAGCAAATGGATCGGGTTGATCTAAAATCTCCTCCTCTTCCTGCTCATTTTCCTGTTCTTGCTGGGGTTCTTCCGCCTCGGGTTCAGCTTGGGGCGTAGCTTCTATGCTCGGTGGAATAAACTTATCGATGTTTTTGTATATTAGAAATCCAACGACGCTCAATGTTGATAAAAAAACCAATATCGCCAGCGTAACCATAAGTTTTCCGATCAACCCCATTCCTGTTTTTGCTTCGGGTTGCTCTGCAAAGGATGTGGATTGAGGGGCTAATTTTTTTCCTCCCTTGAGTTTTGCTTTGCCCGAAACTGTCCTGCCTTGAGCAGTTTGAAGGTTGGGCTTTTTTTCAAGCGGGGCTTTTTCTGGAATATTTTTCGAAGTTAAAGGGGGAAGAGTAGGCTGGTTAATTTGTGACCACTCGGGTAGCTGTTTTAACGGTACCCAACCAGATACTCCATCGTGCCAGGACAGATCATCGGGCTTAAATTCACCACTTCCTACTCTTTTAGTTGCCTCTTCAATAGATAATGGACCATGATCCACCCCGTTGGAAGTGACATACAGATTAAGGGAGGAAGTCATTGCTAGAAACTCTACTTCTTTCCTTCGTAAGACTTATGAAAGGAAAGAATAGCTTGTTTCAAAGAAGCACTGATTTCTGCATCCACACTTTGCTTGCATTTCATGGCAGCGACCATAATTGAATGTGCCTTGGTCAATTTCTCTACATATTTTGGATCGGATGCTTTTATTCTTTGAGCCATAAAATAATCTGCAATTGTTTTTTGAATAGCAGTTGCATGCGATTCCTTGGTGCTTACCCAACGAGAAAGTTGGTTTTTAGACTGGGCGTCCTTTTTACCAGATAATTCATTGATCAACTTACTTGCCTTTTCAATAGTCGATTGGTCCTCAAGCATTTGTTCAAAACGATTTTGATCGCCATAAATTCCACAAGGAACCTGGCAATGAGCAAAGGAGTCTTTTGTGGCACCGATTGTAGAAAAGAGAAGTATGGATAAAAATAAATTTTTCATAAGTTTACTGGTTATTAGATTAAAGGGATAAAGGTCTCATAAAATCATAGGTATCCCATCTGCCAAGCAAAACTGAAAGAATTTTCACATTTTATTTAATATTCTCGTAGATTAACTGGTCTTTGACCTTGCGATTACAGCACATTTTAACTTATAAATAAGGTTCAATTCATTGTTAATTTTGGTGAATTTTTATGCGGGAGTAGCTCAGCTGGATAGAGCATCGGTCTTCTAAACCGAGGGTCCTGGGTTCGAATCCCAGCTTCCGTGCCATTTTGTACTGCTTTGTATTGTTTG